>SDBT01012110.1_pt1 | contig 13857 bp, 12 predicted proteins | sample 2277101 | NCBI WGS metagenome assembly SDBT01 (sample SAMN10404973, study PRJNA504765) | marine sediment metagenome | isolation source: marine sediment core GS10_PC15, 103 cmbsf | place: Arctic Ocean: Southern Knipovich Ridge | collected 2010
CCGAAACGCCTCACCCGCCCCTTCAGGACCCCAAGTCCCCCGACCGGTCCGCGCTCCTCGCTCTCCTCGAAAAGGAGCTGGAGCCCCAGGCAGATGCCGAGAAAGGGCCGGCCGTCCTCTATCGCCTCGAGCAGGCGTTCCACCAGGCCCCGTTCTCTCAAGTTTTCCATCGCCTGCGTGAAATCTCCCACGCCGGGCAGGACCACCCGGGAAGCAGCACTCACCTCGCCCGGATCTCCCGTGACAGCAACGCGGGCCCCGGCCAGCTCAAGCGCCTTACCCACGCTCGCCAGGTTTCCCATGCCGTAATCCACCAGCGCGACCGTCTCCATCCTGTCTCCCTTCCTCCTCGCAGTGCCCCTAATACTATCACAGGTCGGGACCGCACGAGAAGTCCGTTGACGTCCCGCAAGGGACGTACAGTCAATCTCTCCAGCATGTCCACGTTATTCAGCGGAGGAGTTTGCGCAGCAAGCTCCTGCACGTCCCGCAAGGGACGTGCAGGCAGCGGGACATTTCTATTCTGCGTTCACATAGGAAAGGGCAGCTGCTTGCTTTCCGCTTCAGCCTGTGATAGAGAGGGGCTGGAGAACGGGCAGGTTCTGAGGTGGGCGCTGATAATTCCCGGGCCAGCCTGTCAGCCGGGGTGTCCTGGCGCGATGCAGGAAAGGGAGGAGACGGATAGCATGGGTATGATGACAACTGGAGCAGCGGGCGGGCGGCCCATGGTCATGTCGACCCGGGGTGTAGTCTCCTCGGGGCACTACCTGGCTACGGAGGCCGGGATGACCGTGCTTCGCAAGCGCGGGAACGCGATGGACGCGGCCGCGGCCGTGGGATTCGCACTGACGGTCCTGCAGCCGCACCAAACGGGTATCGCCGGCGAGGTGCCGATGGTCATCTACTGCGCAGACGAGGGAAAAGTCTGGGCGGTAAGCGGGCAAGGGGTGGCTCCACGGGAGGCAACGCTCGAGCGGTTCAGCGCCTACGGGCTGGACGTCATCCCCGGGGATGGTTTCCTGCCCGCGGTGGTACCGGCGACGGTAGCCAGCTGGATACTGCTCTTGCAGAGGTTCGGGACGATGGGTCTCGCCGACGTGCTGGAGCCTGCGGTGGAGCTCGCCGGAAACGGGTTTCCCGTCTACGATGCCCTGCACAGCTCTATCGGCGCGGGCGCGGAACGGTTTCGCAAGGAGTGGCCGTCCTCCGCGGATGTGTTCATGCCGGGCGGGGAGGTGCCTGCCGTGGGTTCCGTCTGGCGGCAAGCCGACTGGGCCCGGACGTTCAATCGGCTCATCGCGGCGGAGAGTGGGGCCGGCAGCCGGGAAGAGGGCCTGCAGGCTGCTCACGATGAGTTCTACCGCGGGGAGATAGCAAGAAGAATAGTCGAGTTTTGCCGCGCTACTTCCATCCTGGATGCTTCCGGCGAGCCGCACACTGGGCTTCTCACACTGGAAGACCTCGCTGGCTACAAGGCGAAGGTGGAGGAGCCGGTCGAGACCGTCTATCGCGGAAACCGGGTCTACAAGTGCAGCAGTTGGACGCAGGGACCGGTGCTCCTGCAGGTGCTGAACCTGCTGGAGAACTTCGATCTCCGCACGATGGGGCACAACTCTTCGGGCTATATCCATACGGTCATAGAGTGCATGAAGCTCGCCCTTGCAGACCGGGAATTCTACTACGGCGACCCTGAGTTCGCACACGTGCCATTTGAACGGTTGCTGTCCGCCGGGTATGCGCGTGAGCGCTGCCGGCTGGTGGATGAGCATGCGGCATCGATGGAGCTGCGCCCTGGCGGGAAGCCGGCACTCAGGGCCGAAAACATCTCCGATGTCAATGCGGCGTTTGCAAAGGGATCGCACGGGGGTATAGGGGAAGACACGACAAAGCTCGAGGTGATAGATGGGGCCGGCAACATGGTGTCGGCCACGACCAGCGGGGGGTGGATGAGCTCCTCGCCCGTCATCCCGGGCCTCGGGTTCCCGCTCGGGACGCGGGGGCAGATGTTCTCGCTCGTGCCGGGCCATCCCAACTGCCTCGAACCCGGCAAGCGCCCTCGTACGACGCTCACGCCATCACTGCTCGAGCGCGACGGGAAACTCCGGATGGCCTTCGGCAGCCCCGGGGGCGACTGCCAGGACCAGTGGGCTTTGCAGTTCCTGCTGAACGTCCTGGAGTTCGGGATGTCGCTCCAGGAAGCGGTCGAGGCGCCGACGTTCTGGACGGCTCATATCCCCTCGTCCTTCTACCCGAGAGCCGCGGAGCCGGGCGCAGTCTACCTGGAGGGACGCATAGGGAAGACGGCGCACGCGGAGCTTGCGGCGCGCGGGCACGTCGTGCACGTGGTGGGTGACTGGGTGGGAGGGAACACGCTGGCGGCGAGCATAGACCTCGAAACGGGAGTGCGCTGTGCCGCCGCTTCCCCGAGGCTGGAACCCGCCTCTGCCTCCGCCCTGTAGGATCCCAGGGACGACAAGTACTGCAACTCCGCGAGGGACGCCAACGAGGGAGAGGGCAAGGGCGAGGGGGCGTTCCAGCCAGCCGCAGTGCAGCCGTGACAGGCCCTGTCGCGCTTGACGCGCGCGACCCCGGGTGCTAGCATGCATCATGGCGATGCGCCAGCGGCGCAGGACCTGCCTGAAAGGAAGGTGCTCCCATGGCAGAAGACCCCGGGCAGAAGCAATCGGGCGGCTCGCGCGGCCGTCTGGCGGGCCTGGAACTGGCCATCTTCAACCGGCAGCTCGCCTCCATGGTAGCCACCCATCTGCCTCTTGCCCCGGCACTGAGAGCGCTCTCCCGCGACATCAGGAAGCCGGCCATCCGCCGGTCCCTGGAAGAACTGTGCAGATCCGTCGAGGCGGGCGCCTCGCTTTCCGAGGCACTCAGGATGCACGGGCGCTTCCTTCCGCCTCTCTACGTGAGCCTGATAGAAGCGGGCGAGAAGTCCGGAAACCTGGCGGAGGCGCTGAACCAGATCGCCGAACACTCGCAGAAGATGGCGTCTTTCAGGGCGCGGATGTGGGAGATGTTCACCTACCCGATAGTCGTCCTGTGCGTAGCCGCACTGATCTTCTTATGCATCTGCTATTTTATCGTGCCTACCTTCGCAGAGATGTTCACCGGGCTGGGAGGCGGTGCGTCCCTGCCCCAGCCGACCCGGTTAGTCATCGGGGTCAGCGACTTCCTGAGGGCCTACCTCCCTATCATACTCCTCGTGGCAGCCGCCCTCGTCACTGCCGCCATCTTCATATGGAGAGCAGCTCCAGTCCGGCGAGTGAGAGATGCTGTTTCATTGTACTTCCCGCTCCTTGGACGCTTCATGAGGGCCGCCTACACCGCCCAGCTTGCCCAGACGCTCGGCGCCCTGCTGCGGTCCGGGATGATGCTGCCGCGTGCGCTGGAGCTGGCAGCAGGCACCTGCAGGAACAGCATCATGGAAAAGTCCATCATGAAGCTGCGCCGGGAAGTCGCCAGCGGCAAGAAACTCTCGGAAGCGATGTTCGAATACAGGGTGATACCCTACAGTCTCGCCTGGATGGTGAGCGCGGGAGAGCAGGGCGGGAACCTCGACGAGAGCCTGTTCGAGTTGTCCCGGTTCTACAGCGACGAGGCCGACCACTTCATGAGCACGATATTCCTGCTGGCAGAACCGTTGCTATTCATTCTCATGGGCCTGTTCGTGGGCTTGGTGCTCATCTCTCTTTTCCTGCCCCTGATACAGCTGGGCGGGCTCATAGAGTAAACCGTCCCGGGTCTCCACAGGAGAGGCGGCGATGCCCTACTATAGGTTTACCTGTGTCACGCGCACGGGGCAGAAGACAGGCGGCCGAATCAGAGCGTACGACCCGGAAGACGCCAGGGCCCGGCTCAGGGTGCGCGGGATGGAGGATATTGACTCCCTCCGGGAGGTCCGCCCGGATTTCTTCGCCGTCCTCCAGAGCAATATCCCGCTTGCTTCCCCGACACGCAAGGTGCCGGAGGAGAACCTCTGCAACCTGACCAGGCAGCTTGCAGCGATGACGCGCGCGGGGCTTCCCCTGCCGCGCGGCCTCAGGATGCTCGCGCTGGACACCCGCTACGAAGTATTCCGCAACCTGGTCGCACTGACGGCCCACGGGCTGGAGGAAGGGATGGCGCTTTCGGATGCCCTTGATGCAACCGGTGCATTTCCAAAGGAACTCATCCCCCTCATCCGGGAAGGAGAAAGGGCCCGCGCCCTACCCGAGGCGCTGGACGAGATAACCGTTTACATCGAGCGCAATCTCCGCATGAGAAGGCGTTTCGGGCAGGACCTCTCCTATCCGGCCTTTGTAACAATGGCGACATTATCAGTCTGCAGCGGCCTGGTGAAGTTCATCATCCCCACCTACGCCGCGATGTACGAAGGGCTGGGTGGCCGGAGAGAACTGCCCGCCGCCACGCAGGCGCTCATCCGATTATCGGATATGCTGAACTACTACCCGCTCTTACCGGTGCTTGTCCTGCTTGCAATCGTCGCAGTGGTCGTGCTCTTCTTTGTCAATCACCGGCTCCGGCGCATCATACCGCTGGCAGGCCCGCTGCTTCACAAGATGGGTATCGCACGGTTCTCTCATGTGATGGGCGCAGCGCTCTGGACAGGCATCCCGGCGGCCCGGGCAGTGGAGATGGCCAGGGAAGCATCGCTAAACAATCACATCAGGCGCGCCCTGGCCGGAGGCAGGGTCGAGCTGGAGAAGGGAGTTCCGCTGTCGGAGATGCTCCAGAAGACAGGGATCTTTCCCCGGACCCTGCTGTGGATGGTCTCCATCGGGGAACAGTCCGGAAAGCTGGCGGGAAACCTGAAGCAGACAGCGGACCTCTATAATACAGAGATAGAGGCACGGTTACGGCAGATGGAACAGCTCGTGACACCTGTCTATGTCGCTTGCGTGGGAACGCTGGTCGCCTTCGTCACGATATCCCTCATGTTGCCCCTGATACAGCTCTCAACGTTTATAACGCCATGATGAAGCAAGGAGATACGAACGGAATGCGGGGAAAGCATGTGACCGGAAGCCCTGGGCTTCAACAGGAAGTCGACAGGCTCGTCGCCCGCGGGCAGGATGCAGCAGGCGAGCTGGTGGAGCTTCTCCTGCGCGAAGCAGTCACAAAGAAGGCTAGCGACCTCCACATAGAGCCCCTGGGCGATGCCCTCCACGCCCGCTACCGGATAGACGGCGTCCTGCGGGACGGGGCGCTGATCCCCTGCTCGCTTCACGAGCGCCTCGTCGGCAGGATCAAGGTCCTTGCGGACCTTGTCGCCTACCGCAGCGACATACCCCAGGAAGGCCGCATCGGCTCCGGGCTGGGCCTGAACGGGGTGGAACTGCGCGTATCGACCTTCCCCACCATCCACGGGGAGAAGATCACGATCAGGATACTCGACTCCAGCCAGGTCCTCATGCAGCTGGCTGAACTCGGCTTCTCGCCGCAGGCGCTGGACCCCTTCCGGGACACCATCCTGCGTCCCGGCGGCACAGTGCTCCTCACCGGGCCCAGCTCCAGCGGCAAGACCACCACGATGTACGCGGCGCTCTGCGAGATACACGAGAAGCGGAGCGCGGAGGCACACATCGTCACGGTAGAGGACCCCGTCGAGTTCGACCTGGGGTTCGTAAGCCAGACCCAGATACGCCCGTACGGGGAGTTGACCTTCCCGCGCGCCCTGCGTTCCCTGCTGCGCCACGACCCCGAGGTCATAATGGTGGGCGAGATACGCGACCCCGAGACCGCGCAGATAGTCATACAGGCAGGGCTGACCGGGCACATGGTGATAAGCACCATCCACAGCGGGAGCGCCGCAGGCGTATTCACCCGGCTTATAGAGATGGGCATCGAACCGTTTCTCGTAGCCTCCTCCGTCAGCGCCGTCCTTGCACAGCGGCTGGTGCGCCTGACCTGCAGCGGGTGCCGAAAGGAGGACGGGCACGACCCGCAGCTCTGGCAGCATTTCGGGTTCGAGAAGCCGCCCGCATGGCGGCCCGCCAGGGGCGAGGGCTGCGCGAAGTGCGATGCCACGGGTTACCTCGGGCGGACCGCGATGATGGAACTGCTCCTGGTACGGGGTGCCGTGCGGGAAGCAGTACTCAAGAGGTCCACGACCGGCGCCATCGAAGAAGCAGCGCGGGCAGGGGGCATGAAGACATTGCTGGAAGATGGCCTGGAAAAGGTCAGGCAGGGCATGACGACCATGGAGGAACTCGCGCGGATCCTCCTGCCCGAAGAGAGGACCGGACCGGTTTGAAGACACGTAGGGGACTTCACTCCAGGACAGCGCTCAATCAATCGGGCATGGTGGTCGCCGACATCCTCGTCGCCACCGCCATGGTGGCCGTCAGCTTGTTCGGGACCTTCTTCGCACTGGAACAGGGGATGGAGGCCGCACGCGCGTGCCACCGCCGCCAGGCGGCGCTCGAGGCCCTCCAGTCGGAGATGGAGGCAGTACGGGCAACACCCTTCGAGGAACTCCACCTGCGGACCCGCGCTCCCTTCATCGGGGAGCCGGTAGGACTGGACGCGCTGCCGCGTGCAAGCACATGGCTCACAGTGGAAGAGTATTCCCGCGAGGCGGCGGGCCTCAGGAAGGTGACTGCCGGGATAGAGTGGACTACAGGAAGCAAGCCGCGCAGTGCTTCGCTGGTGACGATCGTGGGAGACATCAGGCGATGAACCCGAAAACCGGGCGAACGAAGTCGGGCATCACGCTGCTGGAGACGCTGGTCTGGATGTCGATGGCAGCCGTCATGGGCAGCATAGTCTATGTCTTCTTCCACCGCTCTTGCCAGATCGTCCGCAAGGGCGATGCATTCCTGCAAGCGCAGGGGGAGCTGGACATCGCGATGAGGCACATCCTGCGCGACATCCGTGCCGCCCGTGCGGTGACACCGCGCCCCGGGGACATGTCGGGCGAGAGCGATCTGCTGGCACTGGAACTCCCCTCGATCGACGAGGAAGGACAGGTAGTCCCCGGCCGCTTCGACACAGTGACCTACGAGAGCCGGACGGATGTCGCAAGCGGCATATACCGGACCATCGAGGTCCACCCATCCAGCAGTCGCCCGCCGGGCAGGCGTCGCATCGGCCCCGCGAAGCTCGCAGCCGCTTTCAGCTATGACCCGCCCGGCGCCCGGACGCCCGCGCTGGTAACAGTCACCGTACGAGCCCCCGGTGCGCCCTTCGGGCGGAAGGAAGATATGAGACTGAGCGCCGCTGCACTGATGAGGAATGCCGGCCCCGGGAGGACGGCAAGATGAAGATGAGAGGCGCCGGGAACAGGCTCACTGACGACAGGGGGTCAGCTGTGCTCGTGGCGCTCATCCTGATCTTTGCCATCGGGATACTGACGAGCGCCCTCTACTCGAGGCTGATAAACCGCACGCTGGTTATCCGCCGCCGTCATTGCTCTCTCATCGCGTTCAACCTGGCGGAGGCAGGCATAGAGACAGGCCTTGCTCGCCTGGCTGCAGACCCCGGCACACTCAAGTTTGAGGATGAGACCACCCTGGGGGAAGACACCTTCAGCGTCCGCTGCACGCCGGCCGGTGCCGGGTGCGTCCTGACGGCCACCGGTGTCTCCGGGAGGGGAAACAAGCAGGTGAAACGCGCAGTCAGTGTGAATGTACGTTTCGAGAGTGTTCCCGTCACTGAAGGCGGCACCCGCACCCAGCGGCCGGTCGTGGATTCCTGGTGCGAGCTTCCACCGGGCAAGGGATAGAATGAGAGACATCCCGAAGAGACTCGCACTCGTGTTTGCAGCCCTGGTGGTGCTCCTCTCTGCCGGCGCCTGTGCAACAAGCTACGCATGGGGCGGCAACCCCCCTTACCGCATCGGGGTGGGGACGCCCGTGTGGGTGAACCTGCTTCTGGTATGCATCATCATGGCGTGGGTCTGCGTGTCCTTCCTCTACCTGCTCCTGTGGTTCTCAATGGTCGTGGACGCTCTCCGCTACGGCCACCACCCCTGGCTCATTGTGATCGTGTTCGTGCCCTGTGGCATGGTGGCCTACTACTGCATCATCTACGAGCGGAGTCGCAAGAAGAAAAAGACTGCGATAATCCTGGCTGCCCTCGTCGCCGGCCTCGGCTTCCTGCTAGAGATGCTCGTGTACTTCTGAGGGGAGCCATCAGGGACCCAGGTTCCCGGGCACAGGCCTGCGGGCTCAGGTCCCGGGCTTTGATCCCAGGAGAAGTTGGGCAGCCTCGACGCAGCGGGAGGCAGCGCCGCGGCTGGAGGACAGCACGCGCCGGGCAGCCTCACCGCGGCGCGCGAGGTCCTTCTCGTTCTGGATGAGGCCGAGCGCCTTGGCAGAGAGTTCCTCCGGCGAGTGTATGGTGATGCCTGCCCCCGTGGGCTCCAGCACATTGCGCGCCTCCAGAAAGTCGTCCATGTGCGGGCCGTAGAGGACGACCTTACCCCAGGCGGCAGGCTCGAGTATGTTCTGCCCCCCGCGCGGGACGAGGCTTCCGCCGCAGAAGACTATCGACGCCACGCTGTAGACCTTGAAGAGCTCACCTATCGTGTCGAGGAGTATCATGTGCTGGTCCACACGGCGCGCCCCCGGTGCAAGCTCCGACCTTCTCACAGAACCGACCATCGCCCTGCGGCGCAGGAGCTCCTCGACTGACCCGATGCGCTCGACGTGCCGGGGGGCAAGTATGAGGACCGCATCCCTGCGCAGCTGCCTCAGGCGGCGGTAGGTGGCAAGCACTGCCTCTTCCTCCCCGCGGTGAGTGCTCCCGGCAACGAACACTGCCGTCCCCTCCGGAATGGTGAGCGCCTCCCGGATCTCTTCCTCGTCGGAAGAGGCAGTCTGGGCAACGAGCGCATCGAACTTGCAGTTCCCCGCCACCCTCACGATCTCCGGCCGTGCACCCATGGCGCGCAGGCGCCGCGCATCCGCACCGTCCTGCACGCATGCGCGGTCCAGGTCCCCCAGCACCCTTCGCCACAGCCAGCGGGTCGCCATGTACCCGCGGAAAGAGCTCTCGCTGATGCGCCCGTTCGCCAGCATCGTCTTCACCCCCCGCGCACGCGCAGTGTGCATCAGGTTGGGCCAGAACTCGGCCTCGGTGGTGATGAGAAGCCCTGGCCGGATGGCATCGAAAAACCGCCGCAGCGCCCACGGGAAGTCAAGCGGCATATAGCAGATGCCGCTCGCTTCGGGCAGGCGATTTCTCGCCATCTCCTGCCCGGTCTCGGTACCCGTAGAGACGACTATGCACGCCTCCGGGTAGACACTTCTCAGCTCCCGGACGACCGGCGAGATGGCACTCACCTCGCCGACGCTGACCGCGTACACCCATATGCGCGGCGAGCCCGGGAGTCCGGCAAGCCCCAGCGGGACGCGCCCCAGCTTCTGGCGGAAGCTCTTGAGGTACTTCCCCTTTACCAGCATCTTGAGAATAAGGAATGGCAGCGCGGCAAGGAACACCATGGTGAATATGAATGTGTAGGCGGCAAACATCGCTTGCTGCTATCCTCCCTGCCTGCCCGGCCCGTCCGGGCGGGCGAAACCCCGCTGTGCGCTCCCGGCACAAGCGCGGACACAGATGCCGCAGATGTCATGACCCAGCTTCAGACCGTTGCGGAACTCGCGCAGCTGGCGGCTGCACCGGCCCATGTCGAAATCCCCCGGACCTTCCCTGATGGCGTCCGCCGGGCACACACTGGCGCAGCTCCTGCAGGAACCACAGTTCCTGCAGGAGCCGCAGCCATCTTCATCCAGTGGAGAGTCCGGCTCGAGCGGCGCATCCGTCAGCACGGTCACCAGCCGCACCCGGGCGCCGTAGAGCGGCGTCACAAGCAGGTGATGCCGCCCGATCCACCCCAGCCCGGCGAGGACGGCGACCTTCCTGTGAGACAGGTGGCCCCGGCCCGCCTCCCAGTCAAGCATCTGCGAGGCGGGAACGGCGAGCGCAGCGTGTCCCTCCCCCTGCAGCCAGCCCGCCAAACGCAGCGCCAGGCCGTCGAGCAGGTAGTTCACCTGCCGGTAGTGGTGCAGGTACAGGCGTGTGGGCCCGTCCGTGATCCCTTCCAGCACGCGGTCGGAGAGCCTCACCGCGACGGAGCATGCGCGGCAGAGGCCGCCTGTCTCCGCAGGCGAGAGAAACTCCCCCGGTACGCCGTCCGGAAGCGCTGCCACGCCCACAAGCGAGCCGCCCCACCCGATGACCTTCTCCCGCATGGCCCTCTTCGTATCGCCAGCCGGTGCCGTCAACTCATCCTGCCCCCCGCGGCCGCCCGTCCCTCATGCCGCTCCGGCGCAACGTTGCTGTCAATCTTATGGGTTACGCGGCTCACCCTCGCCAGGAACCTAATCAGGTGAGCTTCGAGTTTGCAGAGCAAACTCGCGCATGGCTGCGCGAACTCGTGTCCCCAGTTTACGCACGAATCTTTGCACTACGCGCCCTGTATGCCTTCTCGCGTCTCAGCCGCTCCATGTGTATCATCAGGACGGACACGGCAGCCCGGGTCACCCCGGATATCCTCGCCGCCTGTCCCAGGGAACGCGGCTGTACCCGCTCCAGTTTTTCCCTGACCTCATGGGAAAGCCCGTTGAGCTCTTCGAAGTCCAGGCCCTCCGGTATGCTCATCCCCTCCATCTTCCTGAAACGCTCCACGTCGCGCCGCTCCCTCTTCATATATCCCTCGTACTTGACTTCCATCTCGACTGCGCTCTCGACGCCCCTCGGCAGCTCGCAAGGCCGGGTGTTGAAGCCGGCAAGCTTCTCGTAGGAGATGTCGCTCCTTCGAAGGAGATCGGCCAGCTTTACGGGCTTGCGCAGCGGCGCGGACCCGATGCGCGCGAGCTCGCTGTTCACTGCAGCGCTCGGCACCACCTGGACCGAGCGCACCCGCTCGAGCTCACTCCGGACGGCCTCCCGCTTCGACACCATCCTGTGGTGGTCGGCCTCGTCGACCAGGCCGATGGAATACCCGACCCCCGCGAGCCGGAGGTCGGCATTGTCTTCCCTGAGAAGCAGCCGGTACTCCGCCCGCGACGTGAACATGCGGTAGGGCTCTTCCGTTCCGAGAGTGACCAGGTCGTCTATCATGACGCCTATATAAGCCCGGGAGCGGTCGAGCACAAGCGGCTCCCTGCCCGCCAGGGCGAGCGCGGCGTTGATCCCGGCCATGAGTCCCTGCGCAGCTGCCTCCTCGTACCCGGTGGTCCCGTTTATCTGCCCCGCGAGGTAGAGACCGGGGACGGCCTTGGCCTCGAGGGTCGCACGCAGCCCGGTGGGGTCCACGAAGTCATACTCTATCCCGTAGCCCGGCCGCAGCATCCGCACCTCTTCAAGTCCCTCTATGGTGTGCAGCATCTCGAGTTGGACGTCTTCCGGCAGACTGGTCGAGATGCCGCTGGGGTAATACTCGCTGGTGGACTTGCCTTCCGGCTCCAGGAACACCTGGTGGCGTGTCCTGCCGGGAAACCTCATCACCTTGTCTTCTATCGAAGGACAGTACCGGACCCCTGTGCCCGTTATTATCCCGGTGGCAAGCGGCGAGCGGTCGAGCCCGGACCGTACGGCATCGTGGGTGCGCGGGTTGGTACCCGTAAGGTAGCAGGGCACCTGCTCCCGCGAGATGGAGTCCGTCGAGAAGGAGAAGGGCACCGGCTCCGGGTCGCCGTCCTGCCTGCGAAGGCGCGAGAGATCTATTGTCGTCCCGTCCAGCCTGGGAGTGGTCCCCGTCTTGAGCCGCCCGGTGCGAAGCCCGAGCTCCGAGAGCGACCGCGGCAGCTTGCAAGCGGCCGGTTCCCCCATCCTGCCCCCCGGGGTATGCTCGAGCCCGACGTGGATGAGCCCGTTCATGAACGTCCCGGGCGCGAGGATGATGGCCCCGGCGCCAACGCTGCGCCCGCTCGCCAGCCGTACGCCCCGCGCGCGGCCTCCCTCCACGACGACCTGCTCGACGGAGTCTTCCACCAGGTCCAGACGTTCCTGCGCAAGCACAGCTGAGAGCATGTAGTCGCAGTATGCCTGCCGGTCGGCCTGGACGCGGGATGAACGCACCGCCGGGCCCTTCCCCGTGTTCAGCCGCCGGAACTGGATGCCGGAAGCGTCCGCGGCCCTGGCCATCTCCCCGCCCAGTGCATCCAGCTCGCGCACGAGCTGGCCCTTCCCGAGGCCTCCGATGGCCGGGTTGCAGGACATCAGGCCTACGGAGTCTTTCCGCAGGGTCACAAGGAGCGTGCGCCGGCCAAGCCGCGCCGCGGCGAGGGCCGCCTCGCAGCCCGCATGCCCGGCGCCCACGACCACTATCTCCCAGTCATCCCCTCTCATCACGACAGCTCACCTGCGCTTTTGTGCCCGCAACGCCGTTGCCACATATCCCGCAACGGCATCATACAACGCGTTGCGGACGCTCCACCAGCCCCGCCTTCCGGAGACACCGGCGCAGGCGTGCCTACTGCATTTCGCTGACCTTTACCCACCGCTTCTCGGACGCCGCCAGGCTCACAGCTTCGAGCACCTCCTGGCACCTCAACCCATCCACCAGGTTCGGCTCAGGCATGCGGTCTTCGGCAACGGCCTCCATCAGGTCGTACACCGTGTTGGTGAAGGTATGCTCGTACCCTATTATATGTCCCGGCGGCCACCAGGCGTTCATGTAAGGGTGCACGGGCTCTGTCACCTGGATCGTCCTGAAGCCCTGCACGTGCGCGGGGTCATCCGTGGAGAAGTACTGCAGTTCGTTCATCCGCTCGAAATCGAACGCCAGGCTCCCCTTGCTGCCGTTCAGCTCTATCCGGCTGGAGTTCTTGCGCCCGGTTCCGAACCGTGTGGCCTCGAAGTTTCCCAGGGCGCCGTTGGCGAACCGCGCAAGAAACAACGCGGCGTCGTCAACAGTGACCTCTCCCGTGGTAGCTGCAGCTCTGGCCCCAAGTGCGGAGTCTGTTTCTTCCATCTCCGGCCTCTCCGGGATGAAGCAGTCCTGGAGACCCGTGACTTCCTCTATCTCTCCCACCAGGAAACGTGCCAGGTCCACCATGTGGGAATTGAGATCGCCGTGGACACCGCTGCCCGCAAATTCCTTCTTCAGGCGCCAGACCAGGGGAAAACCGGGGTCTGTTATCCAGCTCTGAAGGTAAGCCGCCCGGAAGTGGTAGATGCGGCCGAGCCTTCCCTCGTCGATCAGCTGCCGCGCAAGGGCGATGGCGGGCACCCGGCGGTAGTTGAAGCACACCATGTGTTTTACACCCGCCTTCTCCGCCGCGGAGAGCATCTCCCTTGCCTCGGCAACGTTCATCGCCACCGGTTTCTCGCAGAAGATGTGCTTGCCGGCTGCAGCGGCTGCAAGAGCGATCGCGCGGTGAGTGTAGTTGGGCGTGCTGATGTCCACAAGGTCGATGTCTTTCCGCCCGACGAGCTTCTCCCAGGAAGTCTCCACGCTCTCCCAGCCGTACCGGCGCGCGGCCTCCTGGACAGCCGCCTCATCCCGGCCGCAAAGCGCCTTCATGACGGGCCGGACGCGCGGTTGGAAGAAGAAGTTGACGCCCCGGTAGGCGTTGGAGTGGGCCCTCCCCATGAACTTGTATCCGACAAGACCTACATTGATATCAGGCATACGCAGACCTCCTGGGAAGAAAGGCGGTATCCCGCCCCTCGCTGGTCGGATGCTAGCACGGCGCTGCGGCCCGATGCAAGAACAAACCTTTGCCCTGCGCAACGCTGCTGCCAAGTTTATGGGTTGCGCTTTGAGTTCGACAAGTCGGTTCTTCTCCAATAATCGTGGTTACATAGGCAAATAGTTCTCTGACAACGGAATATTGAAGGCACCCACTCTTTCCTGTACAGTGCAACCAGGCACTGAGAAAACACCGTACAGGGGGA
>SDBT01012111.1_pt1 | contig 13856 bp, 11 predicted proteins | sample 2277101 | NCBI WGS metagenome assembly SDBT01 (sample SAMN10404973, study PRJNA504765) | marine sediment metagenome | isolation source: marine sediment core GS10_PC15, 103 cmbsf | place: Arctic Ocean: Southern Knipovich Ridge | collected 2010
TACTTTCCATCACCCATACATGAGTTCTTATTCAAGCATTCTCGGTCCAGATAACAAATTAGTTCCCTTAAATACACTTATGGATGCTTTTTATGAGCTCCAAAATGTGACTTTCAAGATCTCGTATCCAACCGAAATCGTATTGGGTTTGATGTTTGTTCCAGTGGACAACGTCACACTGCTTCTCGATTTTCATTGGAGTGAGTGGAGTAAAGCAGAGAATTGGGAGTTTATTTCTGATAAAACAGGCGCGGACATGAATCCGGAATTTATGGAGAGTTATGGCAACTTCTTCGGCCTAACTCCTGATTACGGGAAACAAAGTGCAAACCTGAGATGGAAAGACACCTGGAAAATTAAGCTCGGGATAGAATATGCATTAAGTTCTGTACTGGCGCTCAGGGCAGGATATGCTAATAATCCCAGCGCTGTGGACGGAAAAGTCATACATCCAATCATCCTTGACAGTAATATAATCTCTTTCGGATTAGGTTATGATGGTCCGTTGTTTTCTTTGTGGGATGACAAAAAAAATGGCTGACTTCACGTTTGATGTCTTTGTTCAATTTATGTTTTCAAAGACTCAGACTTCATCTCTTCCAGGTTTTGGTTTTTCCTATGATACGGATCGATTTGTCGTTGGCATTGGCCTAGGATTTGATTTTTAAGATGAAAGACAACAAAATAGTAGACAGTTGTTCTATTTAGCAGACATAAAAAACCGTGTTAGAATTGTTTCAACAGGGCAAATGAAATGGCACAGCAATTGCATAAACGTTTATCAGAATGTCTTCCAAAGGGAAGTCCCATGAAAAGATCTCTTTTTCTTGTTTTAATGGCTCTAATTTCAGTTGCATTACTCGCCCAGGAACTCAAACATGAAGTGACGGTTGCACTGAAACTCATTCAGGTCTATGTGACGGACAAAGCAGGGAATCCAGTTACAGACCTAAATAAAAATGATTTTAAGATATTCGTCAATAAAAAGCTCCAGACGATAACAGAGTTTGAAAGATATACCCTGAGTCCTCTTCAAGACACGGCCAAACCTCAACCCGGAATAAAAGAGAAGGTATCATCAGGGGATACAAACGACATCATGAACCGGAAGTTCTTCCTCTTTTTCGATCTTGTCAATAACAGCACAAAAGGATTTCTAAAAGCCCAGAAAGCCGCTCTGCACTTTATCGACAATCAGCTTCAGCCTTCTGACGAAGTCGGTATAATTTCCTACTCTGTTTTAAAGCAGTTGACACTTCATGAATACTTAACCACTGACCATCAGGCGCTCCGTCAAGTCGTGGAAGGGATAGGGGGAATGGGTAGAGTGGGACGGGTGGAAAATTTTGAAGCCATGCTTTACCAACAGATGACGGGCGAGTCCGCTCTGGATGCCAGTCAATATGGCAATTCAGTTTTGGACTCGTTACCTGCTCATTTGAGTGAACAACCAGGTCTCACACAATCCACCATTGATGCCTTTGCTTCTGGAGATGTTGCCTCCAACACCCGATTTCAAAGGGATGAGTACAGAAACCAGATCCGTAATTTGTTTTCAAGGCTCATCGACCTGTCCAAAGCTTTTCGCTACATCTCCGGAAACAAACATATCATTTTCTTCTCCTCCGGTATTCCATACTCTGTGATTCACGGATTGGAAACAAATAATCCATACCAATCCAGAGATTACGGGTTAGACAGCGTACTGCGGAATAAATTCGAGGAGCTTCTCAAGGAATTGAGTGCAGCCAACATTACAGTATTCAGCGTAAACACCGAACCGCTGGCCGCAAAAATGAATCTCCCCTCGAATATGAAGGGAGAAGGCACTCTCCGTAGAATTTCCGATTATACGGGCGGTAAATTCCTTGGCAATGTGCAAAACTATAAAAAAATTCTTGACACGGTCCAGACTTTCACAGGGTCATATTATGTGCTCGGTTATTATATAGATGAATCTGCATACGGCCGTTATAATTCAATGGAGGTTTCCGTTACTCGTCCCCAGTGTAAAGTTTTCGCTCAGAAGGGTTATTTTAATCCCAAGTCCTTTGCCAAATTCAGCAGGATGGAAAAGGAACTCCACCTCATCGACCTTGCGCTCACGGAAAGATCTCTCCTGCAAACTCCGGTCGATTTCCCCATGATAGCGCTCCCCTGCCCTGTGGGAGAGGACCCCGGAGTCTTCCTGCTGGCCCAGATCCCCCTGGAGAAGATCAAGGAATCCATCGGGCAGAAAGCGGAGATCTTTTTTCTTGTCTTTGATGAAAAAGAAAACCTGATCGATGTGAAGCGGAAGGCGGTGAAATTATCCACTTTACAGGGGAAAGCAGCCTATTATTATTCTCTGATGAATCTCTCACCCGGATTATATAAATTCCGTATCGCCATGAGGGATATGGATACCGGGAACGGTGCGGTCGGGCGGAATTCGATGGAAATCCCGGTTTCACCGGAGCAGGGTATTATGCTTTATCCTCCGCTTCTGCTTAGTCCCGGAAAATCCGGTCTCTTTATGAGGGGATATGTGCCAAAAAATGTAAAAAGCCAATTTCCCTTAATCGACCTTTTCCCCTTTGACCCGATGCAGTTCTCACCGATCCTGGGTGAAATTGATGGAAAAGCAGGCAAGATCCAGGCCGTGCTCCGCTGTTCCATGTCTAAACTCACAAAGCCTGTTTTAAAATTTACAGCCGCCCTGATCGAAATAGCCTCTAAACAATCCACCTCTCTGACAGTGTCTATTCTGTCCGGGAAAAAAGACAATGAAATGGGAACACTGTTAGCCGAATTTCAGATGCCGGAGATGGCGCCCGGCGAATACGTCCTCGTAATATCTGCGGTGGATCAGACGAGTCAAGCCCGTTCTCAAACATCGACCGTATGCAGGATCTATTAATATATTGCCTGATTCATGATATTTTCGGTGCTTCGAAAACTTCTCGACAGCTCATCAGCATAAAACTTGCAGTCTGTTTCCAGTTGTAGTATTTATCTTCAGACTGAAAGAGAAAGGAAGAAGAATAAAGTGGCAAAAAATATCATTCTCTGTACGGCAATTATGAGCGCAGCCCTCTTTATATTTGCTCAACAAATCACTCACGAGGCCGTAGTCGTAAACATTGAGGTTCAGGTTCGTGTGTTCAGAGGTTCAAGATTCATCGATGACCTTACTAAAAACGACTTCCTTATCTATGAAGATGGAAAACCCCAGGAAATCGATGCGGTTTATCTTATTAAAAAGACTAAGATTGAAAGAGAAGACATAGAAGTAAAGGCAAAAAAAACACCGCAAACATTCTCTCCCGACGTTTCAAGGACCATTATTCTGAATTTTGACATGAAAGATTATCTCCCAAAAATAGATGAGGCATTGGATCAGTTTATCGAAAATTTCCTCTCCCCCGAAGATACGCTCATAGTGATGACACCGGTCAAGACTTATAATTTTAAAAAAGAGGCCCTGTCACTCGTACCCAAGCAGGAGATTGCCGAACGATTAAAAGAGATCGTCAGAAAAGATATCCAGCTCGGAAGCAGAGAATATAAAAGCCTGATGAGAGACTACATGAGACTCTACCGTTCCGAAATAGAATTTAAGCTCTACTTGATGCAGGATAAGATCAGAGAAATTCAGAACAACAGATATTTACCGGAAAAGAGAATGGAGGACTTTGCCAATTACCTCGAGAACACGGCCGGTCAAAAATTTGTGTTTTTTTTCTACCAGAACGAAAACCTCCCTATCCCGCCTTTTGAGGTTGACGATCCGAAATATTTTGAGTTTATCACTGAAATAATGAACTTTGTAACCTTTGATCCGGAAAAGATCAAACAAACCTTTTCCGATTCTTCAATTTCTCTCCATTTTTTGTATGTCACCAGAACTAGGAGCTCTCTGAGAGATGTCGAAAGCAGGGGAAGTTCAGACATGACCATGCAGGATTTATCCTCGAATATGTTCGGTGTTTTAAACGGGATCGCAAAGGCCACAGGAGGGCTCACCGAGAGTTCCGACAATATTGCCTCTATGTTTAAAAAGGCCTCGGATGCGACTGAAAACTATTACCTCCTCTATTACACCCCTAAAGATTACACCATGGATGGGAAGTTTAAAACCATAGAGGTGAAAGTCAAAGATAAAAATTACAGGATTACACACCGCCAGGGTTATTTCGCGAATTAGTTGGGGTGTGCAGGAACTTTTCCTGCCTGGATTTAAGTGTCTGGGCATCCGAGTGTGGAGATGATACAATATTGAAGAATTAGAGAATGCAAAAAATGGTGATTCATTCACGCTGATTGAGGAGGCCTCTAATGGGAAAAAGCAAAGACAAGAAAAAAGCTCAGGATAAAAAAGAGCCCAAACGTACTCTAAAAGAAAAGAGACGAGCGAAAAAAGAAAAAAAGCTGGCGATCGACGAATAAAATTAAAGAAATAATTAAAATAATATCATCAAACGTCAAAGACACGCGGCTGATCGAGTACACCCTGGAAGGTCGATGGAAGGTCCTGGTCGGACGCACCGAAAAAGACAACGACACCCTCAGCCTTAAGGTTGCCAAAGCCAACGACTGGTGGTTCCATGTACGCGGAATGCCGGGCAGCCATGTGGTTCTCAAGGTCCCTGCGGGGGAAGATCCCAACAAAAGTATTCTTAAAATGGCAGCTTCCATTGCAGCCTACTACAGTAAAGCCAGGGCTGGTGGCGTTGTGCCGGTCTCATGTACCAGAGCTCGCTACGTGACAAAACCCCGGGGTGCCAAACCGGGCACGGTCCAGATCCGCAAAGAGAGTGTTTTAAAAGTCCGCCCCGGATTAGGAGAGGCATTGTTGTCTCTCATGGAACTTCAAGGATCCTCCTGACGAATTGATGGCGTTGATCGTAAAGGCAAGACCGATGGAAAGAATAATGATGATATCTCTTTGACAACAGGACTCCTTCTAATTAAGATTGTTCTATCTTACTTTTTTGGAGGTAATATGAGGGCACATAAATTATTCAAATTTATTTCGGTTTCACTATTATTTCTATTTCTTTTTTCAGTCGGGCTTCAAGCTCAAAACCGGTCCGCTCCTAGTGACGAAGATCTCTTCATGAAGGCCTTTCATGGGATTCAGAGTCAGACATTGTTAGAATATGTGGAAGAGTTATGCACTGAAAAGTATGCCGGCCGGCTGTGCGGTACGGAGGAATACAAACTATGTGCCGAGTGGGTGGTGTCCCTGCTGAAAAAATGGGGTGTGGGACCAGGCGGAGACAATGGCACTTATTATCAGAATTTCCCCAATCCCTATACTGTCGTATTGCCGGGATGTGAAGTCAGCCTCGATCTTCAGGTTAAAAATGGGGTTATCAAGAAATATTACCATTTCGATGACGAATTCATCCCCGGTTCAACCTCCGGTTCAGGCGAAGTGACGGCGGAAGTTATTTATGTTGGGTATGGCATCACTGCTCCCGAACTCGGTTATGATGAGTATGCCGGACTTGATGTAAAAGGAAAAATTGTTTTGATGGAAAGGGAATCTCCCGTAGGTCCCAACAAACCGGATGAGTTTAAGAAATGGCGTCCCTATTCCTTCCACCAGTACAAGTTGGAAAATGCGCACAAACATGGTGCAAGGGGAATGCTTTATAACTACGGCCCCATCGCCAATCCCAATAACTCGTACAGGGAGAATTTCATTTATTCCCATGTCGGCAGCGTGGTTGTTGCTGATATCTTTGCTGGGACAGGTAAAAATCATAGGGAAGTCGTTAAAAAAATTGCTGAAACCCTAAAACCTCAGTCTTTTGTGACAGGAAAAGTCGCCACAATTAAAAACATTACAAAACATTTTCCCGATGGCATCGGATTTAATCTCATCGGAACTATCCCCGGAAGCGATCCCGTTCTCAAGGACGAAGTGATCATCGTTGGCGGCCATCTTGATTTTATGGGCAAGTGTCCCGAATTTATGGCAGGGGCCAACGACAATGCTTCAGCCGTAGCGGTAATGCTGGGTGTGGCCGAAGCCATGATGAATTCCCCTTATAAGCCCAAACGGTCGGTGCAGTTCAATTTCTTCGGCGCCGAAGAACAGGGAGTCGCGGGTTCGGACTACTATGTAGAGAATCCCATCTTCCCGCTCGAAAAAACCGCTGCAATGCTCAACATGGACGGGGTGGGTATCGGTGACAGCCTGCGCGCGGGCTCGGGACAGAACTATCCCAAATTGTTTGAATTTATCGACCGCGCCAATCAACAATATGTGCACCGCAGTGTCCGATCTTCATTTAATGCCAATCTGGGTAGACAGAGGCAGGATGCCGCTCATTTTTTGTGGAAAGGCGTTCCCACAATCTCCTTCGGAGCCTCCGGAATCAGGATTCCTTATCCGACTTACCACAATACCAAGGATGTTCCGGCCACAATCACTCCGGAAATTATGGAATCACTAGCACAAATCCTGTTCGCTGCCATAACGGACATGGCGGATGAGGAGACTTTGAATCTCAGATAATTCAGGTATTCCGTTAATTTTTCTCTTCAATTATCTTCAAATACTTATATATCGGATAGACTACGCTGTGTTTTTCGGCGCCGAGGGTATTAAGGTAATCGTTCAAAAGATTCCAACCGACAAAGCCATCCCCGACTTGGGGTTCGAGGCAGTAAAAAGCCATGTTGGCCAGAGGTTGGGCCATATCGATTTGGAAAGTGCCGGCGGGGAATTCTTTTTGCTGCGACTTAAAGAAACTGCCTTATTTGTTAGTAAAAATACAATATAGAGTGAATTAAGAGAACTTTTATCGTTTTGCTATTCGGTTAAAGGTCAGAGCAGAAGGCTCCTTTATAAAGCTGAAAAAGATACGATTATATTGTTTTCCTTTGGCCCGAGAGAGGGAATTTATAAATACTCCATTCGAAGCTTCCTTCATAATAGTCTTGACTTCTTTGAAGTTTCAACATACATGATAGATTAATACGACTTTTGAAGGAGGAGATACGCATGTTGAACATCTCTCATCTCTCCAAGACCTTTGAAACCCTAAAAGCCGTAGACGATATTTCCTTTGATGTCGGTGAAGGGGAGATTTTTGGATTTTTAGGGCCCAATGGAGCCGGAAAAACCACGACCATATCGATGATAGCGGGACTGCTCAAGCCCGATTCAGGCAAAATTCAAATCGACAACATGGATTTAAAAACCGATATCCGGAAAATCAAAAGAATCATGGGCGTCGTCCCCCAGGAAATGGCTTTTTATGAAGAACTTTCGGCCAAAGAAAACCTGAATTTCTGGGGAAAACTTCAGGGATTGGGACGAAAAACTCTCTCCGAGCGTATAACCTATTATATGGAAAAAACCGGGCTGACAGGAAGAGAGAATGAGCCACTTAAAAAATATTCCGGAGGGATGAAAAGGCGGATCAATCTCATTATCGGCCTCATCCACCAGCCCAAGCTTCTTCTCCTGGATGAGCCCACCATCGGAATAGATGTACAGACCAAACTCAATATCTATGAGCTCATAAAAGAAGCATCTGAAAAAGGCACAACAATTCTATACACCACTCACAATCTCAAGGAAGCCGAAGAACTCTGCCACCGCATCGCCATCATCGACAATGGAAAAATTATGGCCCTGGGAACACTGGAGGAACTCATCCAGATAGTCGGGGAAAAGGATATCGTCCTCATAACCGGAAACTTTAAGACCGATTTAGCCAGCCGGATAATGCTTGAATTCAAAGATTCCGAGGTCCTCTCCATCAGCGACGAAAAAATCGTGCTTTCGGTGGAAGCATCGAAAAATATCCCCGTCATCCTCAAGGCTTTTTTTAAGGCCGGGCTTGCCGTTGAGGACATCTCCATCAAACAACCGAACCTGGAGAGTGTCTTCCTTAAACTCACCGGAAAGGAACTGAGGGAGTGAGAAACATACCGATCCTCATAAAAAAGGATTTCAAAAGGAAATGGAAGAATCCTGTGGTTATCCTCGGATTCATGCTCATCCCCGTCCTCTTCACTGTTATCTTCGGCCTGGTTTTTGGGGATCAGGAAGAAGATACTCTTCCTCGAATTTCTCTCCTTGTTGTAGACAACGATAAAAGCCTGATCAGCAACTTCCTCACAACCGCTATGTCCCAGGGAGAACTCAAGAAAATGGTCGAGCTCAAGCCGATGGAAACCGAGGAAGAGGGAAGAGTCCTTTTAGGCAAAGGAAAAGCCTCGGCCCTACTCATAATTCCGATAAATTTCGGTAAGGATGTCCTTGAAGGAACAAATGTCGAAGTGCTTCTCCTTAAGAATCCCTCAGAGCAGTTCCTTCCCCTCATCGCTGAGGAAATAACAGATACAACCACACTGATTCTTTCCTCCCTGCTCTCCGTATTTTCTGAAGAAATCGACACGATCAAAGAATTCATTGACATAGACAAATTTCCGGATTCAGACATCTCCACTATCTCGGTCCAGGTCAAAAACCGAATAGAAAACATCTCAAAATATGTTTTCCCTCCGGTTATCGGCCTAAAGCAGGAAACAATCAAAGGAGAGGGAGAGGAAGAAAGTGAATCGATATCGATCCACAGCATTATCCTGCCCGGCATGGCCATCATGTTCCTGATGTTCATCTGCAATGTTGTTTTTGAAGATATCCTTAGAGAAAAAGAGACAAAAACTCTCCTGCGCCTCAATGTCTCGAGGATGAGCATGAACGAGTTTATCTGGAGCAAAATCGTCATATCCGCTCTCATCGGGATGCTTTGTACTCTGGTGCTCATCGGGCTCGGGGCCACGCTGTTTTCGATTTATTGGGGAAATCTTTTTACCGTCTTCTCGATCGTGCTCTGTCTGAATATCTGTATCGCCGGTTTCATCGCCTTTCTCTATTCCTTCATCAAAACAGAGCAGCAGGCCGGAGCCGTTCTTTCTTCGGTTATCCTCGTCATGTCTCTTCTCGGTGGAAGCATGATACCTATCGAGAATTTCCCTTCCTTTATCCAGTCGATATCAAAAGTGACCTTGAATTACTGGGGACTCGAGGCTTTCCGGATGTCCATGAAAAAAGAACCCTTTATGGAGCTTATTCCGATCCTGTTGGGGATGGTTTTAGCCGGAATTCTCCTGTCACTTGTTAGCTCCCGTTTTATTCAAAACAATCTTAAAAAAGGGCTGATCAAATGACTTTCTGGACGATCGCCTTCAATGACCTCAAGCTCACTTACAAGGACAAAATGTTTCTCTTCTGGCTCCTCGTCTTTCCCCTTATCTTCATTTTTATATTCGGACTGGCTTTCCGGGATATGGGCCCCGGTGACTCCCAGGTCACTCTTAATATTCTGGATAAGGATAAAAGTTTTCTGTCTAAAACTTTGATCGAAGAGCTTGTTACAGAAAAATACGCAGTCAAAGTCTTTGAAAAGGACGAGGAAAAATCATTCAGGACTCTGATTATTCCCGAAGGATTCTCACAAAGTGTTTTTGCCGGAGAAAAAGTAGAGCTTAAACTTGAACAGGAGCAGGGAAATAGCCTGGAGGCGATGCAGACGGCCTATTCCCATGTGCTTAAGGCTGTCATCAAGATTCTGGCCAAGATCGTTATGGTATCGCCCGAAAATCCTGAAGTTTTTGAAGAGAAGCTCCCTCAATTGAACTGGGAGAGACGGATAACCCTCCGCACGGAACTGGGCGGGAAGCTTAAGGCCATTCCCTCCGGTTACACACATTCGGTTCCGGGATCAACGGTCGTCTTCCTCCTGTTCACCGTCATGATGTACGGCGGCGTCAACCTCCTTGAGGAGCGGAGAAAAGGGCAGCTGGAAAGAATTTATCTCAGCCCGGCCACTTTCAGCTCGATCATCGGCGGAAAGTGGCTCGGCCGAATTATCATCGGCATGTTCCAGATATTTATTCTCTTTGTACTGGGGAAATTCCTTTTCGGTATCTACCTCGGTCCTTCTTTACCTGCGCTTTTCCTGACATCCCTCTTTTTCTGCGCGACGGTGGCCGGGATGAGCATGCTCTTTGGCTCAATCATCAAAAAAGAGGAAATTTTAATCGTGTTTAACATCCTGTTCGTCAATCTCATGGCAGCGCTTGGTGGATGCTGGTGGCCGATCGAGCTTGTTCCCAAAGGCATGAAAACAGCAAGCATGATCTTTCCCACTGGCTGGATCATGGATGCCTACAGCAAGCTCATCTTCTATGGCTACGGGCTGGAGACAGTCCTTGTCAACCTGGCCGTGCTTGCCGGATACACGGCCCTCTTTCTGTTTCTGGCCATCAAATTCTTCAAAATAAGAAAATAGAGAGTATTAATCCGGAGTTAAGAATTCTTCTCTCCAATTCAGTCAATCGAGAAAAAGTTACTGAGTTTTCAATGGGTGATATCAACTCTCAGCTTGACAGGTCCCAAGAGAGCCACATAGTATAAGGATTATTCTTTTAGGAGTGGAATATGACAAAATCACACAAACTTTTCATCTTTTTGGTTGTATTTCTGGCCCTTTCGATAGGAGAGAGTACATTCAGTGCACAGGAGACCGCATCCCCGGGGAAAAAGGTCCTGACACTGGAGGATTATACCGAGTGGAAAAGGATCGAATCCGCCTCTATTTCCTCTGACGGGAACTGGGTCACTTTTGCCTACAGTCCCAACGACGGCGATGGAACCCTTTATGTCAAAAGCCTGGCTTCTGATAAAATCTATGAAATCCCCAATGCCAAGAAGCCGGCATTTTCAAAAGACAGCCGCTGGGCAGCCTATCTTATCGATCTTCCCAAAGAAAAGACCGACGCGCTGAGAAAGGAAAAGAAACCCGTGTTGAGCAAAGCCGAGCTTCTCAACCTCGCGACAGGAGATAAATATAGCGTTGATGGAGCCGGTTCATTCTCTTTTTCGGAAAATTCGAAATACTATGTCGTGAAAAAGGTCAAGACCAACAAAGACGCCAAACATGCCGGCACTGACCTAATCCTGAGGGATCTGGCTTCTGGAGCCGTGGTTAATATGGGCAATGTCGCTGAATTCGGCTTCAACAAGGAGGGTACCCATCTGGCTTTTGCCGTGGATGCAGACAAAAAGGCGGGAAATGGTGTCCAGCTCCGCCAGTTAGCCATTGGCACCATACAGGTGCTGGATTCCGGGGAAGCCAAATACTCCCAGCTGACATGGGATGAAGAGGGAACATCCCTAGCCGTTTTGAAGGGTACGGAAAATGAGGAGTTTGTGCGCAGGGACAATGAGCTGTTTATCTATACGGATATCGGAGGCAAAGAAATAGATTTTAAATCTTTTAATCCGGTGGACGACGACAGTTTCCCGGAAGGATTTGTGATCAGCGAGCTGGGGAATTTGAGTTGGAGCAAGGATGGCGCCAAACTCTTCCTGGGAATTAAGGAGCAGGAAAAAAAGGAAAAACCCAGCAAGGAAAAAGTCGCCGATGTCGATGTCTGGCACTGGAAGGATGAGCAGATTCAATCGGTCCAGATGATCCGGGCATCGAGGGATAAGAATTTCACCTTCAACTCCGTCTTTCATTTGAAAAATGGGAAGTTTTTTCGGTTGGCGGATGAGGCCATGCGTTCTGTGACAGCTCCGGGAGACGGGAACTGGGGACTGGGGCGTGACAACAAACCCTACATCCTTCGGCTGGATTTGAGCGGCGGCAAGGCTGATTACTACAGGGTCAACACGGCGACAGGGGAAAAGATTCTCATCGAAAAGAAAATCGGACGGTCGCTCGGTCAATCCCCGGACGGTCGCTATTTTCTGTATTTGCAAGAGAAGGAACTGTGGGTGTGCAGCCTTGAAACCGGGGAGAAAGCCCATCTGACAAACGGGAAACCGGGATTCTTTGTCAATGAGGATGACGACCGTAGGAACGATGAGAAGCCGGGCTACCGTCCTGCGGGCTGGACCAAAGACGGGAAAGCGGTTATTATCTCCCATAAATATGATCTCTACCTGCTCACATTGGACGGCAAACAGGTGGACAACATCACAAAGGGAGTGGGTGAGAAGGAGGAGATCAGGTTCAGATACATCAGGCTCGATCCGGAGGAACGGTTTATCGACACGTCAAAACCTCTTTTGCTCAGCGCGTTTGGAGAATGGACCAAAAAAGCCGGTTTTTATAGCCTCAAAGTCGGTAAAGCTCTAAAGGTTCTTGTTTTTGACGACAAAAGCTTTGGACGTCCGCAAAAAGCCAAAAACGCCGACAAACTGATGTTTACGAGGCAGACGTTTGTAGAGTTTCCCGATTATTATGTCAGCGGAATGGACTTCCGAAAACTGACAAAGATCACGGACGCCAATCCACAACAGGCCGATTATGCTTGGGGACGCCGCATCTTGATTGATTATGAGAGCACGCAGGGAACAAAACTCCAGGCCACACTGGCCCTACCTGCAGGATATGAAGAGGGAAAACGATATCCCATGCTTGTCTATTTTTATGAGAAGATGTCTCAACGTCATCACCAGTACTCAATGCCGACCTATGATGACAGGCCCCACATGTCCACTTACGCCAGCAGCGGCTACCTCGTGCTCATGCCCGATATCGTCTATGCCAACGGGACTCCGGGATCGAATTCAATGGAATGTACCATCCCGGCCGTAAAAAAGACCATCGAACTCGGCTACGCCGACGCCGAACACATCGGCCTGCAGGGGCACAGCTGGGGCGGGTACGAGTCATCCTTTGCCTTGACCCAGACGGATATTTTTGCCTGTGTGGTCACGGGCGCACCGCTGACAAATATGGTGAGCATGTACAATATCCTCTATAAGAGAACGGGCAGCACCAACCAGGCATTGATCGAATTCGGGCAGGGGCGGATGGGCGCAACACCGTGGAGCGATCTGGATCTCTATGTCAGCCAATCTCCGGTGCACCATGCGGATAAGATCAAGGTCCCCTTCCTCATTCTTCATGGGACAGAGGACGGGGCGGTGGACTGGAACCAGGGTCTCGAGTTTTACACGGCGGCACGAAGGCTGGGAAAAAAGGTCATTCTGTTGTCCTATCCGGACGAACCCCATCATCTGCACAACCTGGAAAACCAGAAGGATTTTCTGACACGGATGAAGCAGTTTTTCGATCACTACCTGATGGACAAACCCGCCCCCGACTGGATGGTCAACGGCATCCCGTTTTTGAAGAAAAAAGGCGGTAATTAAAGGGACATCATACTTAATTGGGGACAGCAGGCTGTCCGAAAACTCTTTAATTCATCATATATATACTAGACGGTCATTATAGGATAAAAAAGAAGGAAAAATCTATAATTAATAGATAAGAAGCTTGCTAATCTGTTTATTATCATATATATAAGTAATATGAAGTGTTTTTTTAGACTAAACGAAAAAGGTGGACTTAGTCATGGCTAATTTCATTGCTTATAATCAAGAGCAGTTAATGCTGCTTCCCTTAAACATTCGGGAGATGATACCTGAGGACCATTTGGTCCATGGGGTGAGTACACTCGTGGAGAGGTTAGATCTTTCTTCTATCTATCAGACGTATAAGAACAGTGAAGGGGGGCGGCCGAGCTATCATCCTTTGATGCTGATCAAGGTTATTTTTTATGCCTATGCGGTAGGTGTTAGAAGTTCCCGCAAGATAGCGGCTGGGCTAGAGAGTGATGTCTTTTTCATGTACTTGGCGGCGATGCAGAGGCCTGATTTTCGCACGATCAGTGATTTTCGCAAGGATCATTTGGAGGAGTTAAAAGATTTGTTCCAACAGATAGTTGTGATCAGCATGTCACTTGGTATTGCAAAGATTGGACATATATCGATAGATGGGACGAAGATGAGGGCCTCGGCGGGGAGGCGGAAAACCAAGAGTACAGAGAGT
>SDBT01012112.1_pt1 | contig 13855 bp, 9 predicted proteins | sample 2277101 | NCBI WGS metagenome assembly SDBT01 (sample SAMN10404973, study PRJNA504765) | marine sediment metagenome | isolation source: marine sediment core GS10_PC15, 103 cmbsf | place: Arctic Ocean: Southern Knipovich Ridge | collected 2010
CGAAGCTCACTGACCATATGTGGGAGCATTACATCTGCAACCAACTGCACGTTATTCAGCGTGGAAGGCAATACGCGCCCATAGACCGCCAGGACTCTTCCCGATTCGGCTACTGCTTCCTCAATACTTCCCGTTATCTCTGCCAGAGCAGTGATAAATAGGTTTCCGAAAGAATGTCCATCAAGGCCGGAATTACCATTTGGAAAGCGGTACTGAAAGAGTTCTCCCAGGAGGGCTTCATCGTTCGAAAGAGCGACCAAGCAGTTGCGAATATCCCCCGGAGGTAAAATTCCCATATCACGGCGTATTCGACCTGAAGATCCGCCATCATCTGCGACTGTTACCACAGCAGTAATATTATGAGAAAAACCTTTCATGCCCCGCAGCATTGTGGACAGTCCATGCCCTCCACCAATTGCAACAACACGAGGGCCGCGTTCTTTCTGCCGGTGGGTTCGCAGTGTGTCAACAAACCCGCGCCCTGGATGGATAAATGGCTTCATCAGTGAGCGATTTAACTCACGTATACCTATAATAATAAACCCTAATCCCAATCCACCAAATATAACTGCTCGGAGTGGTCGAATCAGGGACTGAAGAGAGACCGCTGATAATAATGGCAACCACCATGTCTCAGGGGCGGTGCGGTACACCTCTAATATCAGAACCGCAAGCCCTATCCCTATCAGGGTTGTTCCAAAAAGGATTACAATAATCCAGCGTTTTACACCAACGCCAGGAATAAACCAGAAAGTGTAATTTGGTATATTGCCGCGTAAGCGTTGGTACCAGCGTTTCTGTTCCTTCATACTTCTGGAGATGATAGCAGTCTTTTTTTGTCTCGTCAACGTGTGAACCAGATACTCATTGTGGAAATTGTTCGGTTATTGTTCTATGCTATACTCGTTGGAATGAGTCTGAAAATGTTCTGGATTTCTCTAATTTAATCGAAAATATTTTTCCTGTCTTTTACTTGATGCGAGTGCATTACTATGTCAATGTTCACAAAAAACTGGATAATTGCTGAACCAATCCCATCCAAAATTGAAAAAACCTTGGGTGAATTTCATCCAATTATGCGCCAATTGCTCTACAACCGGGGTTACACTACACAAGACGATGCTATCAGGTACGTGCAGGCTCAAACACCTATAGGCACAGATGCATACGATTTACTGGGGATACCTCAAGCTGTTGAGAGGATTATCTGGGGAATTAAGAATAAAGAACAAATAGCCATTTATGGTGATTTCGACGTTGATGGTGTAACCGCAACGGCATTATTATCTCATGCACTGAAATTTATGGGGGCGGATGTACTGGGTTATATCCCAAATCGCTTTGATGAAGGTTACGGGTTAAACATTGAAGCGTTAGACAAACTACATGAAGGTGGTATACGGTTGTTGATCACAGTTGATTGTGGTATCCGTTCCCTGATAGAGGTTGACCATGCACAACGGTTAGGGATGGACCTGATTATCACGGATCATCATCAACCCAGTTCTGAATTACCTGCAGCGCATGCTATCATCAATCCCAAACAACCGCATGAACGATATCCAGAAAAAGAACTGGCGGGAGTAGGGCTGGCATATAAATTGATCGCCGCCATGAACAACCCCATAACTTTAAGAACAATGAAATCACTTACTGGAATGTCGCCCCCATCGGAAGACGACTACCTTGATCTGGTTACATTAGGGACAGTCGCGGACTTAGTTCCATTGGTTGGTGAAAACAGAGCCCTGGTCAGATCTGGTTTAGAACATATACGCTCACCCAGACGCCAAGGAATAATGGCATTGATCGGTGTTGCAGGAGTAAACATCAACAATATCAATGCCAGTACAATAGGTTATGTTCTTGGACCTAGATTAAATGCCGCTGGAAGGCTCGATACAGCGCTAACTTCACTCAATCTACTTCTTAGTGAGGATATTTACGAGGCAGGAGTACTCGCTCAGCAGTTAGACAATCAAAATCGTGAGCGTCAGAAACTCACAAGAGACATTCAGTCTTCTGCTGAAGAAATTGTTATGGCGGAGGATCCTAATGCACTGCTTTTGTTCGCGGCTCATCCTAACTTCAATCCGGGCGTAGTCGGATTAGCAGCTTCGCGCTTAACCGAACAGTATTACCGTCCCTCGATTGTAGCCACGAGAGGTGACGAATTCACCCGCGGTTCCTGCCGTAGCATACCAGAATTTCATATTACTAACGCTCTGGATCAATGCTCCGATTTATTGGTGCGATACGGAGGACACTCTGCTGCTGCTGGATTTACAGTATCTAATAATCGTGTACCAGAACTCAAGGAACGAATGAAAACGATTGCCGAAAAAGAGCTATCTCATTTGGACCTGCACCCAACTATCAATGCGGATATGGAAGTTTCTTTATCGGAATTGAAACCCGAACTTATTGAGCATCTAACCTTGCTCCAACCAACTGGGCAAGGCAATCCACCAGCGCATTTTGTCTCTCATAATGTCAAGGTGATTAGAAGTCGACCTGTTGGCAGAGAAAAATCCCATCTCAAGCTTACCCTAACAGATGGAACTAGCACCTTCGATGCTATCGCCTTCAGGCAAGGTCATTGGTATGATCAAATGCCGGGTAACATTGATGTAATTTACACTTTTGAAGTCAATGAGTTCAACGGTCGCAGAACACTCCAATTAAACATCAGGGACTTGAAACCAGCCGTATAAATTAATCGGTATCAATCAACAAAACGGTATTTAATTAGGGTCCAAACTGCCTCAACAGCATCTTTCAACTTAATTTTCTTCCCCTCATCGTAGTCACGTGGATTAAAGCTGATCGGGACTTCAAAAATTCGTACTTTTCGCTTCATGATTTTAGCCGTAAACTCGGGTTCAAAATCAAACCGACGAGCATGGATGGTCATATCACTAACAACGTCGCGACGGAAAACTTTATAACCGGTTTCCATATCCGTAAGTATGTTGTCGTACAGGACATTGGTCATCAAGGTCAGCATTTTATTTGCAACCATGTGCCAGAACATTGTCGGTCGACGAGGTCCCCCTAAGAAACGTGAACCATATACAACATCGGCGATATCCTCCTCAATCGGCTTTAATAGTTCTGGGTAATCGCGCGGGTCGTACTCAAGGTCAGCATCTTGGATTAAGATCACTTCCCCTTCCGAATTCTTGATACCTGTTACAACTGCTGCACCTTTACCCTGGTTTTTCTCGTGATATACGACCCTGATAGGTCCAACCCCATCCATCTCCTGAAGGATTTCTCGAGTGCCATCAATGGAGCCATCATCTACTACAATTATTTCATCAACCATATCCATTGCCTGCACGCGAATCAATATTTCGTTGATTGTATTTTTTTCATTATAAACTGGGATAATCACACAAAGTGCCATGTCCTGTATTATACCTTGTACAGCAGATTTAGAGCAATCCAATTAAGATAAAAAACCCTTGAGTTATAATCTTATTTATTTTTCTTGTTACAGCAATGCTCGATAAACTACCAAAACCAGCAATAATCGCCCACCGTGGTGCCAGTCTTTACGCACCTGAAAACACTCTTCCTGCCTTCCAGCTTGCGATACTCCAGGGAGCTGACGCGATTGAGCTTGATGTGAAACTAAGTGCCGATGGTCAGGTCGTTGTCATTCACGACCAAACCATTGATCGCACTACAGGGGAACATGGTCGAGTGAGAGAGCTTTCTTTAGAAGTATTACAATCTCTAGATGCAGGCAGTCATTTCGATATATCTTTTGAGGGAGCACAAATACCTACGCTTGTAGAAGTTCTGGACAATATCGGTCAGCGAACTATTCTCAATATTGAATTAACGAACTACGATAAATTCTCCGACAACCTACCTGAGAAAGTGGCTGATTTGATCAATAACCATAATCTAAGGCATAGAATTTTATTCTCATCCTTTAATCCGATCACCTTAATTCGAATCTACCACTTGCTGCCTGAAGTCCCAATCGGTCTCCTGTCCCTACCTGGCAAAGGCGGCGCTTGGGCTCGTTCTTTTATTGGAAGACTCATACCTTACAGCAGCTTACATTGTGAACAGTGTGATGTGACTACAAAACTGGTAAGCAGAACACAAGCAATAGGGAAGAAATTATTCGTATACACTGTAAATCGAGAAGAAGATATCTACCGTATGTTCACTATGGGTGTTGATGGGATTTTTACTGACGATCCAATCTTGGCAAAACAAATTCTCGGGGTTAGTAATTATTAATAATCAATGCGTCTTATCCAAAGACGTCATATAATGTGATATTCAGATTGATTTTGTCTATTAGGACTTGTAGAAATATGATGGAAATCACCCGCGACGAATACATGGCAATCTGCATATCACATCAGATTGTCAACGGCGAAATTGTAGCGCAAGGCCTTGCCACTCCATTGATTGCGGCTGCTTACTTGTTAGCACGACACACTCACGCGCCGAACCTCTACTTTGTGTCCGCAATAGGACAAGGCATATGTCGGCAGCCAGCGCCGTTAAGCCTGACCAGAGTGGAGAGTCTTTGGCTGGATCACTCTCTGATAAACGTAGGATTTGTACGTGCTGCTGCCGATATTCTGCCCTGCCTGCGTCCAAAAGAGTTCTTCCGCCCAGCTCAAATCGATCCACATGGTAATATCAATAATATTGCTTTTGGTAAAGAATACAAGAAGCCCCGCCTTCGTCTTCCTGGAACCGGCGGTATCCCTGATTTGACTCCGATTATGGACGATATATATCTCTATGTCCCCCGCCATTCGCGCCTAACTTTTGTACCTAAATTGGACTTTCTGTCCGGCTTGGGTCATAGCCCTGCTCGGAAATTGGGGGGGGGACCTAAGTATCTTGTCACAGATCTTGGGGAGTTTGACTTCAAAGGTGGTCAACCACCGCACAAATCACTTATTCGCCTGACCACCTATCATCCTGGTGTTACCATAACTCATATTAAAGCCCGAACGGGTTTCGAATTTGAAATATCTCCGGACGTCCGTGAGAGCCCCACGCCCACAGAAGAAGAAATCCGCTTGCTTCGTGAAAAGATCGACCCATTAGGCATACGGAGACTGGAGATGCTCAGCGGTGCAACTCGCAGGCAATTGCTCCGAAAAATTGTCCAGGCTGAATCGTATTCAAATGACATCCTTCATTAATGAGATTACAGGCATTCTACCGAAACTAAAATGATATCGATATTGTTCCGAATTCTAAAAGCCAAGATCTCGATTGTGATCGTCTTGTTATCCATCCTTGTATTGACTTTACCAGGATTTGAGGCGGCTGCCCAGACCGTCACAACAACACCAGAATCTCAAGCAGCTGGAGTTCTAAATAACCTGACCCCAGAAGAGAAGGTCGGTCAACTCTTCATGATTACATTCGTTGGTACTGACGTTGGACCAGAATCCCAAATCCACGACCTGATCACTAATTATCATATCGGCAGCGTTGTTATATTAGCCGAGAACGACAATCTGACACACATCAACCAATCACCCGGTGATACTGCCCTGCAACTGCGAGCCTTAACACGCGACCTCCAAAAAACCGAATGGACTGCTGCACAGCAGAGCCAGGAAAATCCTTCTTCAGGAGATATATTTGTCCCATCCTTCATTCCTCTCCTTATCGGCATGTCTCAGGAGGGAGATGGCTATCCCTATGATCAAGTTCTGTTTGGGTTGACACCCTTGCCCAACCACATGGCGCTCGGGGCTACATGGAACCCAGAACTGGCAGCAGAAGTAGGAACAATCCTTGGTAGCGAACTGACATCTGTGGGCATAAATTTATTACTTGGACCATCATTGGACATTTTGGAAAGCCCTCAAATTGAAGGAACTAATGACCTCGGGGCGCGGACATTTGGCGGAGACCCCTATTGGGTAGCAGAAATGGGACGCGCCTACATCAGTGGTGTGCACACAGGCAGTGCTGGAAGAGTTGTCGTTGTTGCTAAACATTTTCCCGGACATGGTGGTGCCGACCGTTTACCTGAGGATGAAGTTGCTACCGTCCGAAAGTCCTTAGAAGAATTGATTACGTTTGACCTAGCCCCGTTCTTCACCGTAACAGGAAACGCAATATCACTAGAAGAAACTACAGATGCACTGTTAACCTCTCACATCCGCTATCAAGGTCTGCAAGGCAATATTCGCGCAACCACTCGCCCTGTCAGCTTAGATCCTCAAGCCCTGAACTTGCTTCTGGAGCTCCCGGTTTTAGATTCATGGCGTCAAAATGGGGGAGTAATGATCAGCGACAATCTCGGCAGCCCGGCAGTACGCCGGTTTTATGAACTGACCAGCCAGACTTTTGATCCCCGCCGTGTTGCGCTTAATGCATTTCTGGCTGGCAATGATCTACTTTACATGGTAGATTTTTCTTCTGAGACCGATCCCGATTCTTATACATCTACTGTACATACCCTTGATTTTTTTGCTCAAAAATATCGTGAAGATAACGTATTTGCTCAACGTGTAGATGAATCCGTAATGCGAATCCTGAACCTGAAATATAGGTTGTACGGAAAAGATTCCTTGGATCAGATCATAGTTGAACCCAATATTTCGGTCGAATTAGAGGAGGCTGACCAGACCGTTTTTGAAGTTGCTAGACAAGGGGTTACCTTAATTAGTCCTTCTCAAGCCGAACTGGATGAGACGATTCCCGACCCACCTAATCAAAATGACCGCATTGTGTTTATCAGCGATTCGCGCCCGACACAACAATGCAGCCAATGCACGGAGCAGCCGATTCTCGGTGTAAAGGCTTTACAGGAATTTGTGATACGCAGATATGGACCCCTTGCTGGTGGTCAGGTGACGCAGAGCAATCTCTCATCCTATTCTCTCACCAACCTGGAAAATATGCTGGATGGTAGTTTGCAGGACTCGCAATTGCAGAATGACTTTCAACGTAGTAATTGGATCGTTTTCGCGATGTTGGATAACAGTACCGAAGTCCCATCGTACCAAACACTTATTCGGTTTCTGAACGAACGCCCAGATCTATTCCAACAAAAACGTTTAATTGTATTCGCCTTCAATGCCCCATATTTTTTAGACGCTACAAATATATCGAAAATATCAGCCTATTATGGTCTTTACAGTAAAATTCCACAATTTATAGACCTGTCATCTTATCTTCTGTTCCATGAAATTCAGCCAAGAAGTGCATCACCAGTCTCAATATCAGGAATTAATTATGACCTGAATACCGCTTTGTTCCCAAATCCGGAGCAAATCATCCCTCTCGAAATTGACGTTCCGGAACCTGAAAATACCAACGATGCAACCACTCCTGAGCCAACACCTCCCCCAGAATTTCGAGTTGGCGATTTAATTCCAGTACGAACCGGTACAATTTTTGACCATAATGGAAATCCTGTCCCGGATGGAACACCTGTGGATTTTGTTCTGACGGTTAGTGGTGAAGCAAGCATCACTCAACAGATGGAAACCACAGTCGATGGCATCGCTAGAACATCTTTTGCAGTTTTCTCACCTGGTACTCTGGAAATCCAAGCTGAAAGCGAACCAGCCAAATCAACGAGTTTGAAGTTTGATGTCCCCTCACCAAACGGTGAAATAACCCCTTCTGAAGAAACCACTCAGGTTACCACAACTCCCACAAACTTACCCACGAAAGTTTCGAATCTAATACCGACGAAAGCCCCATCTCCACCTGGAACTTCTAATCACCCAAGATTGAGCGATTGGCTCATGGCAACCTTTATTTCAATTACAATAGCATGGTCGTCCTATCGATTGGCAGCTTTAATTGGTCATGCTAAATGGGGCATCCGTGCCGGTTTTTTAGCTTTAATCAGTGGTTTGCTGGCTTACTCTTACCTTGCTTATAAACTTCCCACCAGCCAAAGTTTGCTCGGTGACTCCATTTCAATGAGCGTCTTCTTGATTACTCTATTCGGAACTGTTATAGGTTTGCTGGTCGCTTTATCCTGGAGAGCACTCTTGGGAAGAAGGCTCGAAAGCGAAGAACCTGAAGATTGACGAGTAGAAGAAGTTCATCACAAGTTTCCGTTTTAGCGTAATAACGTTACAGCCAGGCTCAGAAACAATAAACCTATAGATATTAATATTAGTGTTCGTTCTACCGGTGATGATACTAAATCGGCTAAAGTTGGTGATGGCAGAGATGCTCGCGGTCGAACAATTGGATCCCAGTCACCTAATAGGGCTTTTCGAAAAGATTCGATATCTTGAGGTCGTTCGTCAGGATGTAAATTCATTGCCCATATAACAGCACGCTCAGTACGGAGACTGATATCAGGATTCAATTGTCGGGGAGGGATCAAAGAATCAGGATGTAAGAAAAGTTCACGAGCTTCTACTGGCTTTTGATTTGTCAACAGGTGATAAAGTGTAGCTCCAAACGCATAAACATCACTCCGTATATCTGTGTGACCTGAATCTCCACCATATTGCTCAAGAGGTGTATATAAAGCTGTACCGCGACCTTGCAAGATTGTTATTGTGACCTCTTCAGATGCCAATATTTTTACCAATCCAAAATCAACTAGTTTCACTGTATCGTTTGGTGTTACTTTTAAATTACTAGGTTTGATATCTCTATGTAGGATTGGTGGATTCTGACTGTGCAAGTAATCCAAGGCATTCGCCAACTGATTTGCCCAACTCAACACTTTTCGTTCAGATAGAAATTCTCCTTTCTGGTGGGCTTCATTCATTAGTGTGCGCAGATCCTTCCCCGGGACGAAATCCATCACCAGGAAATCACGCCCCCCTTGAGAAAAGAAATCAGACACCTTTGGCAAATTAGGATGGTCCAGTCGGGCTAGAACAGTAGCTTCGCGCATGAATTGATCGCGTGCCTGTTTGATCATCTCTTCAGGCAAAGTGAGATCATGCTCAACTTCTTTTAAAGCACACATTCGACCTTCAAGCCGAAGATCATCTGCCAGATAAATACAACCCATACCCCCATGACCGATAATTCGGCGAATTTTATATCGGTCGCGCAGAATTTCACCTGATTTTATTGGCAGAGACATCTTTTATTGACCCAGTAATGTCAAGTTTTCTTTTCATTCATAATAATACCTGATTAATCTAAATGCTATTAAGTTTATGAACGGATTTTTTCCGAAAATATTTATGTTATTATACCCGTGGAGGGCGTGATGATGAAAAACTATAATGATGAAGCGTCATTATTGCTTGCCCAGGCAGGACCATTGAATGGTAAACAGTGGATATTGGGTAAAAATCTGTTAATAGGGCGTGAAACAAGCTGCGATATAGTCATCATTGACCGCCAGGTTTCTCGGCATCATGCACGAATTTCGGTTGCACCCAAGGGAATTTTTTTGGAAGATTTAAAAAGCAAAAATGGGACGCACCGTAATGGGAAACGACTCGATGACGTTGTAACCCTCCAAGATGGTGACGTTATCCAAATCGCTTTAGCACAAAGATTTGTATTTCTAAGTTCTGATGCCACCCTCCCTCTCAATTCACAAGATTTAGAACCACAAATCTCCAATCAATATCAGGCTCAAGAACCAATTCAAAACACCAATCGTTTACGACTGGATAAGAAATCCAGACGAGTCTGGATCAATGTCGTCAAACATGAGCAGCTTACCAGCGAAGATGAAGTTGTTCCACCCCTATCGGTGTCTCAATTTCGACTATTAGAACAGCTTTACGAAAACCAGGGTCGTGTTATCTCGCGCTTTGATTTAATTTCCGCGGTATGGGGAGAGAATCAAGCCTTAGAGGTTTCCGTCCAAGCCCTGGATGCTTTGGTCAGAAGACTGCGAAGCAGGCTTGCTAATATCGATGCGAATCATTCATTTATCGTCACCGTTCGCGGTCATGGTCTACGTTTAGACAACCCTCCAATTGAGTAATTCAAATCATTAGCTGATATTCTTCTTCATAGAAAAGCGCAGTACCTGGCGATTAACTGCCAAGGCGCGTTCGGCTAGCTCGTTTTCTTCGCTGGACTGGGCTTGAAGTACGATATTTGATAAAGCATTGGTGAATTCCGGTGTGATTTCTTCTTGATGAACTTCAAGTATTTCTCGCCGGGATTGATCGTCTGATGCCTGAAGCAATTCTTCAATCAACGCTAGTTCTGGTGGGGGAGCATTGGCTTCCTCAACTATCTCAACCATATCCTGCAGCTTTACTATCTGCTCCAAATCTCCCTGCTTACGGGCATCCTCCAATTGCTGTTCCAATTCTCTCATAAAATATTCGTCTACAGCCGGTAAATAATCCTGTATGGCATTTTTAACATCGGTTTCCTGCAATATTTTATTAATTAGGTTTCGTTGTTCCTGAACGTGCGCAGCCACTTGTCGATCAATTCCCTCTGTCAGATCTAGCAGATCAGAACGGAGTTCAACCAGACGGGTGCGTCCATCCCCACGAGCACGATCAATACGTTCACTAAGCATCTGGAAGAATGAATAATCAAAAATTGGACGTGCCAGGCTCACCAACGCTCTAATACGAGTATCGTTAGGGGCTTTGATGATTAGGTCTAGCATCGTCTCTCGATCCAATTCTTCCCCAGCAGCCTGAAGGTCTGCAATTGCGGCTTCCATCTCTTGTGTTTGCGATTGGATTTCCCGCCCATAAGTTGTCACTGGCAGCAGACTCTCTCGCAATTGTTCTAATTTTCTTTCGGTTTCCTGGTCTCCACTTTGAATGGATGCCCCTGTTAGCCGCTGAAGAAGTATAAAAAATTCGGCGTCAATTTTCGTATCTTCATTCTGTGCAGTTTCGCCAATCTCGTTTTCATCTGTCGTCTCTAATAAGCGTTGAATTAATTGAATTTTCTCCTGTTGGGCTTGTATCATTTCTTTGGTGATCCCATCAGCCTCGAGTACACGTTCTACCAAACCTTGCATGGTTAGCGTAGCCTGTGGACGCAGCAAATAACCTTTACGCTTCTCTTGGGGCAGATTATTGGTCACTTGATTAATCATAGATCCGATAACGCGTTCTTGTTCGTCATGTGGCAACCCAACCTCTGGGGGCACGAACTTAAGCAATAGCTCGATTTCTGGATCATGATACACAATCGGTGTGGCAATTTGACCCTGATAACCGCAGTACGAGCACAGAACAACGTTAAATGCACCTGTGAGCAAACGTTGTTTAGCCGTTGGGTCGGTCCCCAAATCAAACAACCGGTCAATATCTGCAACAATAGACTGATGACAATTAGGACAACTAACATTTGTCTTTGGCATTCATTTCTCCATCTTCCAATATAGTATTAAACAGGCTCGATCTTAAAAATATTTACTTTTTATAAATCTCTTGCCATATTCTGATCCGTTTATCCTTGAAGATCACGTGGGATCGAAAAACATATCCTGGCGCCATCACCCGGTTTTGGATCAACCCAAATACGTCCGCCATGCGCTTCAATCACTGCCCGAGCAAGATATAAACCAAGACCGGTTCCTTTTGTAGTACGTGATACTTCACTCGCCCGGTAGAAACGATCAAATACATGCGGCAAATCATCTGCGGCGATACCAAGACCTCGGTCGCTTACACAGACAATTAAATGTTCAGATTTCACCTGACCATTTATTTGGATTTCACCACCTTCTGGTGAATATTTAATAGCATTTGAAATCAGGTTAGCAAAGATCTGAGATAGGCGGTCTTCATCCCCCAGAATTACTGGAAAGTCTTCAGGGAAATCCACTACGATATTGTGTATTTTTGATTGTACCTGAAAACGCGTCGCTATCTGCTTTGCTAATAAATCCAAGGATACCTCAGTCATGTTGATGGATAAAGCGCCAGCCTGCAACCGTGATGCATCCAATAAGTCCTCAATTAGCTCTGTCAAGCGGTCCGATTCTTCTTCGATTACTTCCAGGCTGTCCTCAACAATCTTGCGATCCCAATTAGCGTCTTCTCTGCGCAGCGTTCCCACATAACCTTTGATGAGCGCTACAGGTGTTTTCAGCTCATGGCTGATTACAGAGATGAAAGTACTCTTTAGTTCTTCTGCCTCCCGAAAACGGGTGATATCGCGTACGGAAGCAACGATATTAATCAAATTACCTTCCACTGAAAGAAGTGGCGCGTACGTAATTCCGACAGGCAGAGACGGTCGGGCTGGACGTTCCAAATCTCCCTCCACATACAAAGTTGCGTTCGGGGTCAAGGGCCACCCACCTTCTTTAGCTTGTTCTAACGTTACCCCATCTTCGCGATGTACCCAAAGAACGACATCTCCATGATTCCGCCCTACAATTTCAGCCACACTAACCCCCAACATCCTTGCCATAGCCCGGTTGCAGCGTTCAATTGTGTAATGAGCGGATAATATCAGAATTCCATCAGCCACAGAATCCAGGAGAGCTGACATCCGCCTTTCTTCGTTGAGCACCTGGGTATAAAGCTGTGCATTTTGTACGGCAATCGCTGCCTGGTCAGCAAAACTTTGCAGCAGCGTCCTGTCGTTTGACGAAAATCCACCCTGGTAATTACGAAAGATGAACAAGACACCAGCCACCTGCTTTCTGGCAATTAGCGGAAGCCCGACACTAGTGAGTAGACCTATACTAGCAGCACGTGTTAAATCCTGCAGCAAGCGGGTAATGTCTGAAAGTTCATTCTGCGCTGGGTCATTCTCCAGAGGGACTAGTGTAAGCAGCGGATCCAATTTCCGGAGAAACGCCGCTGGAATACCTTGGGATACGGCTACCGTCCAGCCTTTTTGAACATCACGTAAGGCAATTAAACCCGCTTGTCCTGCCATCATCTCAATTGAAATGTGTAAAATACGCGCTAATACTTTATCTAAATCAAGCTCTTGAGTAATGGCGCGTAGAATCTCAAGCAGATAATCCCGTTGACGGACCCTGAGATCAGGCAGCAATGGTGTTAACTTCTCCTTCACCGATCATGATAACCTTATCGAGGATTTCAAGTGCCTCATCCACTTCTTCTCGAGTTACACAAAGCGGTGGGGCTAATCGTATTGTGCTCTTGCCACAACCCAGCAATATTAAACCCTGTTGAAAGGCATTCTCAATGATCGCGTCGCGCAATTGCTCAGCCGGTTTTTTAGTAACACGATCCTCGACAAACTCAATCCCGATCATCAGCCCTTGTCCCCGTATTTCGCCAATGGAAGAATACTTATTAAATATAATCTCCTCCGCCATTTCCTTTGTATACCGGCCAACTTCCGTAGCGTTCTGCATATACTCATTTTCCACCAGGGAAATCGTCGCTAATGCCGCCGCGCATGCTACAGGATTTCCTCCATAAGTATTTCCATGTGCCCCCTTTTCCCAATCCATTATTCTCTTGCGTGCGAACATAACACCAAGAGGCATGCCGGATGCGATTCCTTTCGCCGTACATACAATATCGGGCTCCACCCCAAAATGTTCAATTGCCCACCATTTACCAGTGCGCCCGATCCCCGATTGCACTTCGTCAGCAATCAAAAGTATCCCATACTTATCACATAACCTGCGTAAAGCCGGGAAGAAACCGGACGATGGAACGATATAACCACCCTCTCCTTGGATTGGTTCAACTAAAATTCCAGCCAGATCATCATGTGGAATAATCTTGGTAAGTATTTGTTCCTCTATATAACGCACAACCGTATCACCATAATCTTCTCCCGGGAGTGATTCTAGTAATTGCCGGTAAGGATCAGGATACGGAACATGTACAACACCGCTCATTAAAGGAAAGAACCCATGACGGTAGACTTTTTTGCTGGCTGTAAATGCAATCGACCCCATTGTTCGTCCATGAAATCCACCAAGAAATCCAATAAA
>SDBT01012113.1_pt1 | contig 13855 bp, 32 predicted proteins | sample 2277101 | NCBI WGS metagenome assembly SDBT01 (sample SAMN10404973, study PRJNA504765) | marine sediment metagenome | isolation source: marine sediment core GS10_PC15, 103 cmbsf | place: Arctic Ocean: Southern Knipovich Ridge | collected 2010
TTTCAGTGCATAAAATGAATTCATATTTACATTGGCTAAAGGTAGGAAATCAGTACCTTGGATTTGAATCTGTTGTGCCATGTGGGTCATTGTCTCTTTTTGTAATTTTGAAAGTTTAACTGTTTGTGCGTTCATGTCGTTCTCCGTGTGTTTACTTGATTAATTATAGTATAACCCTAGAGTTATATCTTGTCAAGCATATAACAAACATTGCTTTTTTCTCTCATAATCGGTTTATATGTTCTAAACCCCTATCGCTAGGACAGGGGTTCGCAGATTAGCGATTACTCAGGAGTCGAATAATTTCCATAAATTTATCATCTGAAATAGCCGGTATCTTTTCAGGGATTAATCGCAGGTTATGGATGATATATCTCTGTTTGGTTCCTTCATTGGTAATGATCTCATAGGATAAATCCGTCCAGCCTTTATCGATCCATTCATTGACTACCTGATTTGATTCAGTGAGTTCCCCACCATCAAAATCAATCGGAAAAATAATCTGTTTCAAATGTCCATTTTTATCTGCCATCATTCCCTGCTTTCATAGAGTGCCTTTAATTCTTCTTTAAGTCGATTCTGTTCACGTACTAAGTTATGTAGTCTTGAAAGCCAATCAACACGTTCAGCTACGGTCATAGGTGTTTCCTCTACACTCTGACATGCCACGCCTACAATCCTTCGATCAAGGCTATGAATTTCATCACTTAACTGTCTTGCTCTATATGATAGGTTCATCGTCATTCATCCCTTCAGTCTCTTACGATTTGTAATATACTCAAAACGGAATATCATCATCAGCATCTTTATCATCAATCGAGTTATGTTTCTCTTGTAGTCGATTTGCATAATATTGTGCTTCCAGCAGTAAAATATCCTCAGCCATAAATTGTTGAATTTGCCAATAGCTACTCAATATCGTGTTCATCAACTTCTTGAATTCGATTAGGTTTTCCTCGGATAGCTCGCTCATGATCCCTCGCTTTCATCTAATGCAAACAACGGTTGCTGTACAGGTAAAAGGTCTGGTACTTCACCGTCTACAAAATGCTCAATCGCTTCGATTGTCCAATTCCATCCAGCTTGTTTATAATTATCCATAGTCGCAAATGCGGTTTCTGTATTGTCAATTATAAACCGTACATCATCTTCGCCTCGTTTAGTCAGTGTAACAAAGTTTGTGCGGTGGTCTTTCATTCGATCATACATCTCATTCCCTTTCACTAATACCACTGTGCAAAAATTGAAAATTGTTATTTCAGGTCTCGGTTTCATCTTTTAGTTCAACATATAGTTCAACATATAGGTCTACAAATAGGTTATACAACATCTTGAGGTCAGCATCTTTTGGCATTTCCTTTCCTTCATTGTCCTCAAGCAATAGAAATAGACCGTCGCCGATTTTGTCAATTTCATCGAATGTGAATAATGCTTTGATCTTATCCTTGTGCTTCATCTTATTCTCCTTTATTGCATATACTGGTAATTATATGTAGTAAAACTTATCAGGACTAATTAATATTTTACTCAGTACCAGCCCCAATGTCCAATAGCATCGCGCCACTTTACAAGACGTGCATCCAGATGCCAGTAAAATACCGTTGGCATTTTAAACATCAAATCAGCCAACGAATAGCGACGCTCTCCACGCCGTAGCAACCCTTTAGCAGCAAGTCTCTCGAATTTACCCTCTGTTGGACGCATCATATCCCAAGTATCACGTCCCTTCCGATTGTAGCAAATAACACCCTTTTCCTGATCGAATCGGCTATATGAGAGTATGGTTGATGCTGTTCGGAGTTGTGCTTTTGTTAAGCCTGTTAGTTGCTTAACCAGTTTCAAACGTGCTTTCTCAATACGTTCCCTTTCAGGATGAAACTCTTCAAAGCGACCTTTATAATCTCGTGAATCAACTCGCTTGATTGCCATGATTGCATTAATTAGTTGTTGTTCATCCATTATCCCTCGCTATCTCAACTACCGTTAATTCGCTAATGTCGTAACGTCGGAGCAATCCCTTTAACCTAACACCTAAATCAGCATCGATGTCACTAACCATGAAGCTCCCATAATGGGGATGCTTGTTGATTGTAACAAAATACCCGACTCTCAATTGTGTTGTGACGCACTGTGTTTTTGCAGTCTCTTTCTGATCTTGTTCTGCCATGTCATTCCCTTTCATTCTCGATTGGTCTATATAGTTTCTTAGCTTTTTGAATAACGCCCCCTAAGTAATCGGTGCAATCGTGCCAACTACCCTCACCGCTTGGGCTTATACACAATTCAATGTAATCCTCTATATATTTTGGCTTGGCTATATTCCCAATACCGTCACACACTTCGCATGTGTAATCATCCCATGTTGTACCCGCGCCATAGCACATAGGGCAGTTTATATTCTTCAACTTTTTATCCTTCATATTCATTCCCTTTCATTGGTAGAGACATGTCTCTCCCTATTACTACATATATTCGGCATGATTGTAAGCTATTTATCAGGACTAATTAACATCTTTCTCTTGCCAATAACCGACAATAATAGGTTGAGCAATCGATAGATCAATTCTCTTTACATGGCGACAATGGCAAGCTGGACATATATAAATATTCCACTTGCTACCATCGTTATGTGATCTTTGTCCTAAGTAGTGAAGATTCGCGTCACAGTATGTACATTGTTTCTTATCCATCAGTTCCCTCCAACAATAATATAATCGATGCCCTTCCGAGCATCGCCCTCAAATACCGCTAATGGATTGAAAACGTAGGCAATTTCTGTTTTACTGTCGAAGCCGTCCGTTAGACCCAACCACTCCACTAAATAGCTAAAACTCTTTTGCTCAACCCATTCGTCAGTCTCGTTGTCGAAATGTTCAATGAAATAACGAATCATTGGTTTACTAGGATGAACATCCCGGACAAAAATATTGTATTGCGGACATCGGTAGCCGAATTTTAGTATATTGTTGGTGATGAGCCACTCAACGCCTTTAGCAGTCAATCGCCATTCATACCCAACGACTTTTGGAATCTCGGCAATGTATCCATGTTTCATCAGTACAACAGATTCAAGCGGATTGGCTTTATTCAACCACCGAACTGCGTCATTGATTTGCAGACCTGTCTGCCAGTCGTGTTTTGCCGCGAGTGTAATTAAGGTACTGTTCATGATTCATCCCCTGCAACTTCAAATAACAGCGTCTTACCATATTTGGCTTCATATTGAGCCAATACTTCGCGCCAATTGTCACGGGTAATGGTTTCTTCACGAATTGAAATGAGCATCGGGTATTGATCTAAGATGACGCTGGCATCACGAGCATTTGTATTGAGTTTTGCCGCGTCTCGCCATAAATCACTAATATTTACCGTCATCAAAGCTGTTCCAGCAATGGCTAGTGCCGAAGCCATACTAATTTCAACTGTTTGTGTCATGATTCATCCTCCTTGTTCATGACTTTATTATAATGAGTCAACGCATCGTGTCTAACTTCATGGTCGTCAATAAACGATTTAATGAATATATAAAACGTCTGCCAAATTACGCTTTCCATCATAGGAGGGTATTGATTCATTTCAACCCATGTACGGGCTTGCAAGCCAAGTGCCATGACAACGCCTACACCATTGCGTTTTGTACCGCCTAACATATTCCCGACTAAATCCGCATATTCTCTAATGCCGTGTGTATCTAAAGAAGCGACGATAGATTCTGATATTATTTCCTTGCTGGGTAAAACGATTGCTTTTAAGTTACTCACGATTCATCCTCCATAATTTCGATTTCCCTCAGTATAACTCTAAAAGTAATAATTGCAATAGTTAAAATATGTGCTATACTAGATGAAATCAATTCATAGGAGACAAAATGGTAAAGATATCGAATCCAAAGCTCATACGTAATACAGAGAAGTGGTCTAAGCATTTAAAGAAGACTGGGTTCTCATCAGAGGAAGCGGTGGCACAACTCATTACTAGCGGAATTGACGTATCTCAATTATCGAATGATGATTCACAATTATTTTTCACAGACTTGGCAGAAATCTTAGACGTTGCGCGTCTAGGGTCAAAGCACGATGCCCAATTGTTTTTCAGAGACCTTGCCGAAAAGGCCGGATTTAACTATCGCATCAAATTCAAATGGATGAACGTTTGGGAAAAAATAGAGGGGGATGAATGAGATGACGATTGTAACCGACCTGCAAGCATACATCAAAGAATTAGACAATGAAATAGACTCACTGGAAACTGTGTTGTCTCATTATGATGATGTTTTACCTAGTGAAATATATCGAGAACTTGACGGGTTAAAGGGTCAACATGCCGATACATCCAGCCGTTTAAAATCTATATTAGCAAAGAATGGGGAATGAGATGAATAAGCCATATATGCAACATCCATATTTAATTAAAATCAGTGGTAATGATTACCTCACTGTACCGGGGCGACTGATGATGTTCCGAGACGATATGAATAATAGTGAACTACACGGCACGATTAATACCAATTATGACTTGCTAGGTGAGACTGTTATCATTAAAGCGTCAGTACTTGTCGAAGGCATTTTGCAAGCGACAGGACACGCAACGGTTCGGAGTGGTCAAGGTAAAAACTGGAGCGGTCGCGAAATTGAGAAAGCAGAAACCGCAGCGATTGGTCGTGCGTTGGCTCATGCTGGCTACGGGACGCAATTTGCGATAGCGGATATGGAAGAGGACGAATTCCTAGCGGATAGCCCTATTAAATCAAGCAACAATCAGCCACCCCCACAACAGCAACAACCGACGACTAACTCATCTGGCAACTTCTGGACTCAAATCTATGGCGATGCTGAAATTAAAAAATTGTATGAGCATGTCAACGTAATCGTAAATACAATTAACAAGCATTTTCCTGCTGACGGTGAGGCTCAAGCAAAGGGCTATCCTTGGATGAAAGCGTGGCTTATTGAACATAAAGGTGAGAAGGAATCGACATGAGCAAACATCGACAGGCTGCCAAACGGGATGCGAATGAGCGCGAGATCATAGACGCTCTTCTTGAGGCAGGCTGTGAGGTTGTCCAAGAATCGAACATCGATCTATACGTATTCTATAAAGGTCAATGTTTCCCGATGGAAGTCAAAACAAAAACCGGTACACTCACAGATTATCAAAAGTATTTACACAGAACTTTAGCTGTTTTCTATGACTACGAAATACCGATAGTCCAAACTGTTGATGATGCGCTTAGAGTGATAGGAGCAATCGAATGAATGATCTGATGTATTGTGGTGATGCTGAAAAAGAAATTCGGGATATGGTCTTAAATGATTACCCCGAATCTAAATTAGAAGATGCCAGCGACTTCATTCACGAGGGGCGATTTAGTGTAGAAGTGACGTGTGAGGAAGATGATTGGTATATTTGGGTTATGCGTAAAGGGATACACAATCTTTCACTCAATTGGGAATTAGAACGGATGGAACATCCAGAGCGGATGAAACCACTCCTCATGAAAGTGTTGGAAGAGCAATCGAATGATCTATAACATTAGGCGTGGGTTTAGGCAACTCTCACAGAAGCAAGCCACAGCCTTAAATAACGTATCAGCACTGCATGATGCTATATCCTTGTGTGACATAGGGCTATTCAAGCAAATCGCCAGTATGGGCTATATGGACGAAACTCTATTCGTGACCGATGGCGAACAAACACTCAAGGTCGAAATTACAATCCAGCGTTGGAAGGAAAGCGAATGAGCGCACCTAAGTTCAACACCGCAATCATGGCACAAGCCAGCCAACTCGATAATGAGGATAGGGTTGACGGTGTTCTCATTCTGGTTGAAAAACTTTTAGATCAAGCCGATTTGAACGCTTGGACAATTGGGGACCTGATTAATCTTGCCGGGGCAACACCTGCCAATATCGAATTGTTCCGTAAAATGACGGGCGCGGGGAAATCTACGCTAGAAAATTATGCGTATACTGCGCGCACTTGGACACCTGAAAACCGTTGGCAATATCTATATGATGAATCGGGCGAGCCTACGGTTGTAAAATATAACCATCTATCGGCATTGAATAGCATTGTGAATGACCCAGAATATGGTTTTTTCGTGGCTTTAGACGCGATTAACAAACTCGCAGATGGATATATGACTATCTCGGAATTTAAACGCTATATCGCAGTCAACATCCGCAAGAACAAGCCGAAGCCGAAGCGTGTCAGAATAGGAGAGTGCGAAGGGTTCTTTTGGATCGATGATGATGGTTTCGGGAATATTCAGCTATCCGAGAAAATTGGCGATATGCAACAAGAAGACAACTATATCATCCAAGTATACAAAGAGGAGAATGAATCATGAGTGACATACTGAAAATGTTATCAGACTATCCAACGATAGAGGAATTGATCGAATATTGTAGAGCGCGTGGTATTGAAACACACTATACAGATCATTTCGATTCAGACGGTATACCAATGAGATATTACTTGAGCCGAGATCAACTATTCATCAACATTTTCCAAGACAGAATCGACAACCCCGAACCCAAAAAAGTCGCAGAATGTGAAGAGGACACCGACTCATGAGCAAGCAAGAGACACCACCAATCGCACAATTCAACCGTATAGATAAGGAGTAATTTGTTATGCAAAAACCATGCGAATTAAACGGCGTAAAATATGAATCCCACACTGCCGCCGGTAGGGCATTAGGGTTATCAAGTTCGCGCATATGGGAGATTGTACACAACGAAGAGAGAAATGCGCGGATAGATGCGTGGTGGGTTCAAACATTCAAGGATAATGATCCTGAAGATGCACACCTAATGACCCAAGCACTAGCCAGCTTAAAGGAATGCCCGAACAGATACCCCCAACTCCGCGCTTATCTTGAGGGAATTGAATCATGAGTAAACCAGAACCCAAAGAAGACGGCAAGCAAGAGACACCACCAATCGCACAATTCAACCGTATAGATAAGGAGTAATTTGTTATGACAGAAATCAGCGATCTTAAACAAGGCGGTATTTATAGCTCTGATTTTCGCTATTTTGATCGGCAGGTGGATAAATTTATAGTCATTGGTAGAAACCGTGACTTAGTTTGGGCGCGTATAACCTATAGCAGTAGTGTTCTAAGTGGGTCTGATGAGATTTACCTACAAGACAATTACGCGATAGGTGAGCGTATCGGAACAGACCCATATTTTACGCCTGAGTATCTTACTATGAAATCAGACTATAGCGAACTAGACGCAATCAGTGACAACTTTTACAGCGTGTATGGTCATTTGCGAGATAAAAACCCTGAATTGGCTAAACTTCTTGAGGGGGAGCGAAAACTGATAATACAACAGATTGAAGCTCTGCAAGCGAAGATGTACAAATATATTGATTCGCACGTTGAACAAACCGCAAAGGACACCGAGCCAGAAGACTAACGCCATTAGTTTCTTGCACGAATCAGGCTTTGCTTATACAATAGAGAAGTATAATATAAGTCTAATCGGTCTTGATTGGGTCGGTCACCAACTTCCCCAATCCCGATATAAAGATAAAAACCCCCACTCAGTTTCTGCTGAGAAGGGGCGGGAGCGGTAAGAGGATTAATCATTAATGTGCCCCAATTGTAACACCACCGCTCCCAAAACACAACCACAATCGAATAAGGAGATTAACATGATTGGATTTCATATGACCGTCGGCTATTGCAGCGGATATTTAACAGACATGAGCGATGAAGATCAATGGGAACAGCTTGTCAAATCGGCTCGCAATGTTGCCAATGATTACCCTGAGTTGTTTTCTGAGTATATTCATCACTTCGGATTCCCTCTGTCCGTATTAGACACCGAACATCGAAGCCCTGAAGCATTCGCCCTTGTATATTTGAATAATGGGGGACTAACCATTCTCAAAGACAAACAGGAGATTATGATCCTAGCCAGCGCAAGTGGTGACTCCCGTAAAGCTAAAGAATCAATAGCGTTAGCCGTATGTCAACTAACGATGTTTGATTGTGCCAAGCTAGGAATCACTGTTAATTTAGTCACTGCATAAACACCACCACTCGCACAATTCAACCGTATAGTTTAGTGAGGTAAATCTAATGGAAGAATCAAGTCAACCAACATATACAAATGAACATTATGCAATTGGTCGATTGATGGAGCGCGTCAACCAGTTGGAAGCATCTTTATGCGAATTGCAGAACGTTGTTTATCACGCACATGATATGCAAGTTACCATTCAAGGTGTCATTGATCCTAAAGTTGAAACTTATTCATCATATGCACCACCACCAAAAGCCGAAGTTGGAACCGTTGTACCTGTTACAACCACAATCGAATAAGGAGATAGTTATGAACAGACGCAAGCGTAAGCGTAAGTTGAAACAAATCGCATCCGCGCAAGTTTCGCATTTGCGGAGAGCTTATCTTTCAATTGAGTGTGACTACAATAAATCCAGCTTTCGCAGATCATCATTTTGTATTAATTTCCAAAAATGGCTTGTAGTCTTAATCGGGCTTCTAAATCGTCGCATTAATTTAGATGTCGTTTCAGCCCCATTTTATCTATGTTGTTTCGCAACATCACAATCGCACAATTCAACCGTATAGATAAGGAGTAATTTGTTATGAAAAGTAAAGCACAAAAGGAACGCTGGGCGAAAAAACGCGAACAAATGAAGACAGAATCGGCTTCTGAGGGAGGTTCATATCATGAGGGCTGGATTACCCCACTCAACACACCTAAAGGTGAAATTACAGTGTTTAACGAAAACTTACTTACCCTTTTCGATCAAGGTGGGAAAAGTCTGAGTGAGTTCCGCGCATATATAACCGAAACAATTTTAAAAAATCTTGACATGTCTATATTCAGCATCAAAAAGGGTAAGTCGCTTTATTTGGGCAATGTACTCGATCTTCCAATTATAGTATCCAACCGGGGAAACAATTTATTTGAGTTTGAAGCCACGCCTAACAGTGAGGTGCAATCATGAGTAAGCCAGAACCCAAAGAAGATGTAAATATCATCCGCGTATGGAATCGTTACATAGAGGGAGTGGCTAGGATTTTCCATGTTGGACAACGGAAACGCTACCAAGACATCCTAAACCGTAGTGACGCTGATGCAATCCGTGGTGATTGGATTAACGTGGGCAAAGATATTCAGACCGCAATGGATAAGTATAAGAACAGCGACCCAGAAGACTAACACCACCACTTGCACAATTCAACCGTATAGATAAGGAGTAATTTGTTATGGATATATTCAAAGCACTAAAAGAATTACGAGAGCGTCTTGAAATCGTAGAAGAGCAATATTCTGATGCGATAGACTTTGCTTCTGGAACAGGTGTCGGGACGGGGTATATCGGCATACAGTACAGCACATGTATTCAGGCTATCAATGCGGTCATTGATATAATCGACACGGTACAAGAGGAAGCCACGGCAGAGATTGAAGATGCTAAACGCGACGAGGAAGATCTGATAAAAGAATGGAATGAACAACGTTTTGCAGAAGCGCGTGAAGTCGATCATACGCGCAATCAAGACGACTAGCCCTATAAAATCGCGTGGGTTTTTGCTATACTACTCTCAGTAAACGCGAAAACGCCCGTGCGAGAAACACAGACGTTGAGTATTGCAAAAGGGCTTGGATAGCTCCACAGAGTATAACACAGCAACCGACCCCCTGCAATACTCCTATCAACTAGGAGTAACGATGTACACGATAGTATTCTCGAACCTACTCAATAAGACGATTCATAAAACCCGTTGTGGGTGGTGTGGTCGATGTATTATAGATGGTAAAACGTGTCGTGAATCGACAGGCGAAATCTGCGACATAGAGGAGCAACATTGGTATGAAGAACAGTGGATGGAAGAGCAATACCGCCTTGAATATGAGCAAGAAGAACAGCGAAAACTAGAAGAACAGATGTATAAACAATTGCACTACGAACAAAATCCGCATTTATATAATTAAGGAACTGTCATGACAAGCGAATATATACCTAATACATTCCAGACACCTAATGCCATTGTCGATAAGCTAATGATGCACCTCACAGGTAATGAGTTGAAGATACTACTCTTCACGATACGTCACATTTACGGCTGGCAAGATCGAATCACTTCTCGCAAAGCACACATCAGCATAACCATGTTTGAAAAGGGCTACGCTGGTTACACAGGCGTGGGCATATCACGCCCTACTATCATAACAACGCTTGCGGAACTCAGTGGATACAAGGTTCTTGTCAAAGTGGGTAAAGCCACCCAAAAAGGGCAAATATGGTCAATAGGAACATCTCCAGACCACGAAGGTTTAAAGTCTCGTAGCGAAGCAAAAAGTGACGGAACTAAGTATAAAATGGAAAAAGCACGTAACGCTAAAACCGATAAGACAGATAGTCCAGTGGTTAAAGGGTTTAACCAAGAGCGGTTAAAGGGTTTAACCAGCAGTGGTAAAACGGTTTTACCCAATCAAACCCACTCTCAAACAAATATTCAAAATCAAACTACTTTGCCCGAAAAAAAATCGGGCGATGAAATCTCTCAAAAACTTTACGAAAACGAAGACCTCATTCTTGCGATGAAACAGATATGGGAATCACTCGGTAAAAATGGCAATACGGATTTTGATCTGGATTCACGGGGTATGTTTGCAGACAACGAATGGGAATTTGTGATTGAACGTGCAGAGCAGAATTACAAGGATCGTACAGTCATTCAACGAAGCAATGTTATGGATGAATCCTATCGCATTGAAGATATAGACGGTAAAGCTACATATAGAATCCCATTGGATGACGTTGGTATTGAACGTGCCAAGGAACATCATAACGCACGGAGTACAGTCCAAGACCTCGAGCCGAAACCAGACCGTGACGATGACCTTATCAGCGATGAAGCGATTCCGATCACACCAATAAAGACCATTCAATTGAGGGGAAAGATTACAAGTATTGAGCATGTGAAGGTTTCAATGCCCCTTGATGATGCGATGATTGACATCGAAGCCGAACAAGCATCACAACATCAAAAAGATAATGCTTTTGACTTATCTCAAGTCATTCCTGATTTGCTCGATTTACATAATGGACGCTGTTGGGACATCGCACATATGTTGAGTGGTAAAGATACCAAGAAGATCAAAGACCTTGCTCAATACTTTCAAGGTAACAACATGGTAACGCCTGATGAGCTTAAAGGCATGGTTGCAATGTACAAACAAGAATATCCCACGATGAGCATTTTACAGAGTCCCGATAAGATAGCCGATTGGATAGGCAAATATCGAGCGAAACAGGTTTCCGATGTACAGAACAAAATAGATATTGATGCAACCATCGCACAGGTGAATAAGCACAACTCGCAAGCCACACAACCGCTGGAACATGACGATCCGATTAGTTACGAGGATGAATCATGAGTAAGTTTATAATTGAAATTTTAGAGGGTAGATTGTCCCAGCAACGGCATAATTTGTCTGAATATAGAAGACGGGCAGCTAACGCGCTGGATCATGCTGAATCCGTTGGGGTTGCTACGGGCTATTTCTATAATTTGCATCGACTTCAGGGAGAAATTACCGCGTTAAAATTTGCTATTGAATTAGTGAAAAACAATTCGTCGGTAGAGGATGAGTTGGATGTGAGCGAATGAATAAACTTGAAGCTATCCAGCAGATTGCGATTCACTACGGTATCTCTGATAGTCCGATTCAAAGCGACGGATTTTACAAAAAGAAATTCAAATATCGCAAGGAAGAGAAAACAGCATCCGCAGGACTACATTCTGAAACGGGTCACGTCAATGACTTTGGGGGTGGGACAATCTATTTCTCTAAATTGGTTGAAGACTTAAATATCGACTATACGCCTGATGATCGCCACGAAGTTCCCAGCACCAAACGAAAATACGAAAGTCTGAAAGATTACGCGGTCGCCCATGCGCTAACATCAGAACAGTTAGAATCTGCAAAGTGGTCATTCACGATGTATACCGAACAGGGCAAGCCGATTCCAGCACTGACATTTCAGACACACACCGGGCAACGGTGGAAGTTCCTAGATGGTTCAGGCGGTTGGCGACACAAGGGCAAAGAGGGAAAATATAAAACCTGTTGGTATTTGGGCAAAGAAGCGATTGAACTTGCGAACAAAAATAACCTTGATTTTATCGTGTTATGTAATGCAGAAATATCGTCAATAGCGGGTCAAGCGCATGGAATACCAGCGTTCACAACCACGGGCGGCGAAAACAAAATACCTGATGATAAGGATAATGATTTACTGACAGCCATCAAAAAACTATGGACGGGGAAGATTATCCTAGCCCTTGATTGTGATACTAAAGGCAAAGACACGGCGAAGAAGATTCAAGCACAATTGCCAAACAGTATCATTGTCGATTTGATGTTGTCGGAACATGCCGACCTCGCGGACTTCTGCAAACTCTATTCCACAGATAGCCTAAATGAGCTTAAACGGCTGTTTAACGCGCAGAACCCCGTCGATGCTATCAATACACATGAAACTGATTATCACATGGATTATCGCGTTGCAGAGCGTCTTACGGATAAGATGACTGGAAAAACTCCAATTATAGAGCGCGCCTATCTACATCCCATCGCATCATTTCAAAAATTTGGCGGCTATATGCGTATCTGCAAATCTGGAAAAGTTGACTTATACGCAGGTTCTAGCGGCACAGGTAAAACGCAACTCATGGAGACAATGAACGATAAGCGCAATGGGAAAATGAATCTACATTGCAATTGGTTTGGTGATGAATGGTCAGAAGAGGAAATGCTTATTCGTCGTGTGTCGCGTTGGTCACAGCCACATCTAACCTATGACATGATTGAGTTACACCAAATGTATTTGGGCTGTAAACAAGACGGTATGTCTGATGCAGAGAATTATGGGACAAAATTAACAGATGCTCAGATGATTATTTATCATAAATATATAGCCATCTTTAAATCATGGAAGGGGAAAACTGAATTTTTTGGCGGTGAACCGACTTTAGACGATACTATTCTGTCAATGGCATGTGCCTTAGAACGTCGGCGACGTAATGGGCAACAGGTAGTTTGTACTGTTTTTGATTATGCACAATTATTACGCGCTAATGATTGGAAAGACTCAAACAATCGTACTGAGGGGGCAGCCGAGCAAGTAAAAAAATTTTCTAGTGATTATAACATCCATGTGGATATGCCTACGCAAGTCAACAAAGACGCTAGTAGAGGCTCTAAAGAGGGCAAGAGCCTAAAAGCTGAAGACGCGCATTATTTACGCCCTGATAAATTTAACGGTTACTTTTCGCTTGACCGCCAATTTGTAAAAGATGGAGACGATTATATTGAAACGCCCTTGTTTTGGTTGTCGTCTCAAAAGAACTCATTAGGTGGCACAATTGAAGGATTCAAATACCCACGGGTGCCTATCATGATGATACCGTCCCGGCTCTATTTTGAGACGCGATTAGATGCACAGCATAACTGGACACGCATGCCCCAATGGTCGCATATCAAAGGCAACGAAGGCTATACCGGGCAAGACAAGCCATACATCGATAACAACAAATCTATTTTAGACAACATACCTAGTTAGAGGAGAATGAATCATGAATGAATTAAACATAGTTTTAGTTACATTGGAAAAACGTCTAAGTGCCTATCGAGACGTAAAACAAAAACGATACGACCAATCGAAAGAAAGCATGAATCGAACTGAATTTAGTCCGTCATATATGAAAAGCCAATGGCAGGATCAACTTCAGGATGAGCTAGTAGACTTACAGCATTTTAACGCGATCATTGAATCGATTGAAACGCTAATCAAGTAT
>SDBT01012114.1_pt1 | contig 13855 bp, 9 predicted proteins | sample 2277101 | NCBI WGS metagenome assembly SDBT01 (sample SAMN10404973, study PRJNA504765) | marine sediment metagenome | isolation source: marine sediment core GS10_PC15, 103 cmbsf | place: Arctic Ocean: Southern Knipovich Ridge | collected 2010
CAAGCCGCACCTGGGTCTCTCCTCCCGATTACTGATCTTTTTCTGCTTTTTCATGTCTACCCCCGCACAGCCCGTATTCATCGAATTAGCCATAGATTAACACAGATTTTCACAAACCATTTGTGTTATTCGCTAATTCGTGTCATTCGTGATTTTCATGTCATGTCGACAACTTCTTGAAGGATAGGAAACAAAAACGCGCTTGCTATTTTTCTCCTGCTCTTTCAGGTCACGATAGATCGCCTGTAGATCATAGTTGAACTTTGCAGCGTGTGCTTCTCGTACCTTGCGTATTGCGTCCACAATCGGATCTTCCAACATGCTATTCTACCCCATTCTTGACAACCTGCTGAGTGTATCATTATCTATCTCCTGGAGAATCCAGGCTGCAAGATCATTCTGCTCATCCTCACAGAGCTTGGATGCTTCAGCAATACGAGTTTTTCAGTTACGGCTGAGACTTGCTGAGTAGAACATGCTGCCAGCTTGTTCCTGAACTCGATTACCATTTCTGAACGAGCAAGCTGCACGTTCTACGTCACTAACTGAAAAACTCGTATCAGCAAATGCCTTTTCAAGAGATGTAGTTAGCATATCCATACTCCTTCCCCTCAGAAATATAGCAAGATTAGCGCGTATTGTCAAGCGTATTAAGCCAAAATCCAGAGACAGGAGGAATGCTATTTCTGCTCCACTCGCAAATGCCTGAAGAAGAAATCAAGCATATCGACCCTTTCCTCCTTCGGCGTTTCCAGAAGAACCATAGCAGCGTCGATGCCTAATTCATCGCATTTCTTCTTAACGGCCACCGCGTGCCTCGGATGATGGATTATATGCCCGGCGTCCTTTGGGTCAGTATTTGGCCTGTTGTTAAACAGATAGATTGGCGCGTCCCCGGGGTCCATCATACTGAGCATATCCAGTTTTTTCCGTATTTCGCGTCCTCTGGGTGAATTAACCTCTTCCCGCGTGAGATGGTAGAATTCCAGATCGATGTTGAAATTATAGGTAGTCATCCACGATGGCGATATACCAACTATCTCAGCCCACTGCTCACAGTCGTATGTTGCCTGAGTGGCAGTAGCGCCGGCGACTGTCAGGCGAGTAGATTCCCTCAATACTGGATCTTCGTTGTCAGGGTCCGCCAGATCGTCGTGGAAAGCGAGCCATAGAGACGAACCTGCGCCTGCCGATCCGCCAAATGCGGCAACGCGGTTCTTATCAATGTTCCACTCATTCGCCTTGTAGCGCAGGAACTGAACCGCTCTGGCAACATCAAGGAGAATGTCGGTGAGCGGCGTGGTATTCCTGAACCGATAGTTGATAGCCGCGAACGAGACTCCATTATCAAGACACCTCTGAATGTTCCCTTTTCCACCCCTGGCAATCCCGTCTTTACTGCCATTTATGAATCCTCCGCCGTGGATAAATATCACCAATGGCGTGGGTTCATCCGATTCCGTCTTCCAGAAATCCAGGATATTTCTCTCATCAGTACCGTATGAGATATTCTCAAAGGTAGGCTTTAGACGTGGTATATCAGCAGCTTCCATCCTTCTCACTTTCAGATGCTTCTCGAAGAAGCCGCCAGCCATTTTAAGCAGTTCCTCAGGTGTATCTTCCGTTGCGCCGCCAAAGCCGTGACCGCCGTCTTTGACGCAGTAAAGGGTGGTTTCCACGCCGGCTTTTTTCAGCGCATCATAGAGCAATTCGCTCTGGTTATATGCAACAAGCTGATCCTTTTCACCGTGCATGATGAGAAACGGTGGCTCATCGCCGTTAATATAAGTGATGGGATCGGCTTTAGCAACCTTCTCCTTGTTCTCCTGGATAGGGCCGCCAATGACCAGCGATTCCGGGGAGTCGGCTGCATCGTGGTCTATATTGCCGGGGAAATCATTCATCCGCAGGAAATCCGTCGGCCCGAACCAGTCGCAGACAGCCTGCACGCGGCTGGAATATTCGCCATTTTCCGATGTATCGAAGTCCTTCACATTGCCGGTAGTACCCAGCATAGCGACCAGATGTCCGCCTGCCGAGGAACCCCACGCGCCTATCCGGTCGGGGTCCAGATTGTATTTCTTCGCGTTTGCGCGTATCCACCGAATGGCGGCTTTGCAGTCTTCGATCTGCGCGGGGAAGATGGCTTCACCGCTCAGACGATAGCCCACGTCAACCACAGCGAAGCCTCGCGACACCATAGGCAACGCCCTGCCGCCAGATCCCTTGCCGCCACCGCGCCATCCTCCACCATGCACCCACGCTACTACGGGCAATGGCCGCTGTGAAGCTCTTTCCGGAAGATATAAATCAAGAAGAAGCTCCCGTTCACCAACGCGCGCATAAACAATATCTCGTTCCACTTTTACCCCCTTTGGAAGTTGCTGTGATCGGACAATCTGCCTCTGTCGATTCCTGCGAAAAGCAAGATCCTCTTCCAGAGTAACCAGACCGTCGCTATTTGTGTCAATGCGATCAAAAAGCCGCGCTTGAGCCTTCGGAATTTCCTCCCGCGAGAGCTTACCATCTTTATTAGCGTCATTTCTCGCGAAAAATTGCTCTGCCCTTTTCATCGCTTCGTCTGTAACATCAGCTTCTGATACTGTTGGCGAATTCATCAAACGGGACTGGAAAGTCCCGTCTATCGGTAATAATAAAGTTCCCACTGACCGAAATAATAAAATCCCCACTAACCGATAGTCGGGGTTTTCCAACCCCGACCGAACAGCAATTCCGAATTCGCCAACAGTATCAGCTTCTGCCAAAAAGTAGACAAAAGCAAGAAATATGCACACCGCAGAAAGAATTGCCAATACAATTTTCATCAAGTTTCCCTCCCGGGTTTTCCGGGGCACTGTCAAAATTTTCACCGCAGAGGCGCGGAGATCGCAGAGAGAATGGATACTGTTGGCGAATTCATCTAACAGGACTGGAAAGTCCCGTCTATCGGTAATAATAAAATCCTCACCAACCGATAGTCGGGGTTTTCCAACCCCGACCGAACAGCAATTCCGAATTCGCCAACAGTATCGAGAATGTAGAGAAAAACAGAATTCATATATCCTCTCCTTTCTTTCTCTGTGCTACTCTGTGTTCTCTGTGGCTCTAGTGAACGCCGGTTGAGTAGGAGCGTCAGCGACGTATCGAAACCAAGTGAACGGGCATACTTAGTGTTAGTGCCTGTAAAGAAACAACTTCCCTTTTTTGTAGGGGTGGGTAAACATTTTCTGATGAAATCAGAAAATGTTTACCCACCCTTGCTGAATAGTGTTATCTCACGAATGGGAAGTTATTCTTTTACTACCCCTTAGCTACGGTTTCATAGGGCGATCTCTCTGGCGATCCACGATGCAGAAGAAGCCAAACGGTTCGGAGGATTCATTGCGGAGCTGGTGTACGTCCAGCGGAGGAACGTATGCCACGTCCAGGGGCTTCAGCAGGATTGATTGATCGTTTATCACCAATATTCCCTGCCCGCGGACGCAGATGACGGTATGTGTATGCAGGTGCTTTTCGAGACTGGTATATCCGCCCGGCTCTATCTGGAAGTATCGCAGGTCAAAGTTAGCTTTCTCGCCGGTTTTCCCGATTAGCTCGAAGCGCGTCACGTCCTGAAAGGGCAGTTCTTTGGATGCTTTGTAGACGGTGGGATTCCTTCCGTCCCATGAGAAATCTTCCCTGAAAACGAGTTGATTAAGTATCTCAGCGGCTTGCTGTCCTCCGGGAAAGTCACACGCGGAAAGCATTTCCTCTTCCGAGTCAACCAGTCGTTCTGAGAAGCGTTCTTTGAGCTTTTCCATGAAGGCTTTGGTACTATCCTGCAGGTTGTCTGAGTGACCTAGCAGCGCGCCGCCGATCAGGAGGATAGCATCTTCCCCGTATTCTTCCGTCATGGAAGCGATGTTGTGCAACTGCATCCCACCGGCTGGCACAGGAAAAGCGGGCCTGAAAGCGCCCAGCGGCCTTCGCAGATGCTCACTGAGTTGACGGCATTCACCCTTGGTGAAGGAGAATCGCCCGCCGTAGTTGGGGAATATGGAGGCATCCGAGCCAAGCAGGCGGAATATTGTGCCCAGCAGCACTCCCGGGTGCATACCGTGTTTCCTATCGTGGAAATGCACCCCTGAGAACGCGGGATGCGCCATAACCATAACTGGATATTTCCATGCCAGAGAGCGAACACGGTCGAATCCTACCAGGAAAGGAGCGACCAAAATTCCCGGAATTCCCTGATATATAACGAACTCGACGTATTTCTCGATCTGCTCCACAGGCGCTACGATGTTGGGAAAGTAAAGTGTCCTGCGACCGGTCTGTCCATTCGCCTCTTCCACGGCTTCCCGACAGCGGGATACTCGCTCCTGAAACTGATGGAAGCTCTCGTCGATGAGACCGTGGTCATCCTTGATTATATCCCCGCCACCCAGGCTAAAATCCCGCGCTATAGCGGCCAAGTCTTCAATGTCCGACCCCATAGGTTTCAGCGCGGTAGCAAGCAGAGGACGCTGATAGACGCCCAGCAGCCTTCTGATACCGGGTATACCGAAATTAGGCCCGCGAAAACACTCCAGAAAATCCTCTGGAAACTGGATGTCCATCAGCTTGATGTCCCGCTTGATGGAGATGTTCCCATAAACCAGGTTGAGCAACTGGGGTATCTGGAATCCAGTAAGTTTTAGGTTGAAGCGCATAACAACGCGAAAAGTCCCCGGGGAGCCTGACAGCGGTTGGATAGATTCCACCTTGCCAACAATCTGTTCCTCAATATCACTAGAGGTGACAAGCTGCTCCGGAACTTCAACCGTCTGCTCAAGAGCGATGCCGCGACAGATCTTCTCTATTTCGCCCGGCTGCGCGGTGACGTGATAGATGACAGATATAGTCTTCATAAATTCCCTGCTCCGAAAATAGGCTCCACCTGGGAGCGCAGGCATCTTGCCTGCATCGTATTTTCCGCCTTGTGTGTGATCTAGTAATAATGGTGTCTGACCCAAAAATAGAAATCACGAATGGCGCGAATTAACGAATAACACGAATGATCTTTGATATTATTAGCCACAGAATTTCACAGAATTCTATAAAGCCTTCTATGGAAATCCGTGAAAATCCGTCGTATCCGTGTTTATCCGTGTGCTATTCCTGAAATTTGGAAATCTAAAATTGCTTCTCCAGTTCTTTCACTTCCTTGTCCCGACGATGATAGCCCATCTCCTTAATCATCTCTCTGGCAGTCTCCAGGCTCTCCCGAGCTTTACCCTTATCACCCATAGCCAGATGAAGCCGGGCGAATCCCAGGTGGCAGTCCGCTTCGTGCAGACGCATTCCACCGCGTTCGGCGATAGTCATGACTTCGTCTAGGTCGTGCTGTGCCCTGTCGGTATTCCCCATCACCCGATGCAGTTCCGCCCGCGCCAGCAGACCCCAAGGAAGATTGTGCTGGGTTCCTGCCTGCCGTAAGCCATCCACTGCCTGATCCAGTTGTATACATGCCTGTGAGAAATCGCCGGTCTTCTCCTGTGCCTGAAGCGTATGCGCCCGTCCTAGGGAGAGGTGGTCAAGGGCGGCGCTGAGTATGTCAAGACTGGCTTGCTCTGCCCATTCCAGCGTCTGACCAGCCCGGTTCAGCACCTCCCGGTACTCCCCCTGTCCCAGCAGCAGGTCACAATATCGAAAGCTACCGAGGTAGTAACAGAGGAACAGGTATGCAGGCCAATACTTCTTCTGCATCACCTCTGCCTGAATGAAAACAGCTTTCGCTTCCGCTAGCTTCCCCGCCTGGTGCAGTGCATCTGCCAGTGTCGCTCGCATAGCCACTCGCATATCAGCATCGTCGCTGCGGTCGGCGCAGTCCACGCTCTGCCGGGCGTAATCCACAGCCTTCTTCACTTCACCCATAGTCAAGTGGAGTTCGCTCAGGTTGCGGGCAACCTGGGCCGCTCCTCTCCAATACTCTTGCACTTTTAACGTTTCCAGACTGGCTTGCATGGGTTCTGCCGCCTCCGCCAGCCTGCCCAGTGCTTGGAGCCAAGAGCCTGCTGCGTTCAAGATAACGGCCTTATTTCCTTCAGTAAGTCCATCCACAGGCTTGAGCCACGGGGAATCGAAGAAGCCGGATATGGCAGCCAGGTCAGCGCCAAAAGCGCCGAGCTTCTTCACACTGTAATACTCATCCCCTCTAAGAATCCGCGTACCATACACCTCATCATACGCCTCCTGATGACGACCAGCCTGACAGCCGTGTGCCACAGCCGCGTAGAGGGGCAGCATCTCATCCAGTGTGCCGGGCAGTTCCTTCTCAGGCACAGATTTGTAATACTCATACAGCCTGCTGTGAGCTTCCCTGTATGCATCCGGGTTGCTCTTCTCCAGCTTCTCGCCGAAATGCTGCCGCACGAGCGGATGCGCGTCAAGTGCTCCCGGATTATCCGGATCACGATCAAGCAGCAACCGGGCGCGGCGCAGTTTTGCGATAGCCCGATCCCAATCCCCTTGACTCAATGGTTTCCCTTCAGACGTAAACAGCCTGTCAGTCAATCCGGGGATGACCGGAGCTTTCCGGAGAACAGCAAGCGCACCCTTCTCAGCAGGACGGTCGAACAGACCCATCAGGTGCAGTATGCTCAACTCAGGTGACTCACCCAGGTATCTCTCATAGGACTCCATCACCCGGCGCGCATGACCGCCCTCATCTATGGCCCACTCCAGAGGTGGAATCTCACGACGACAGCGGATGTCACCATCATACTCCTCCGAGTCCACCAGCAGACTGCCCAGCAGTGTCAGAGCGAGGGCATGACCACCAAACTCCACAGATGCCTGCTTCAGTTCGTCAGGTGTCCCTTTCACTTCAAAGCGAGAGAGGAACTGTGCTCCGGCTTCCGGTGACAGGTGTATCAATTCAGTCTGCCGCGCCATCAAGCCACCTAGTTCCCACCGGGTAGTCACAATGCACAAGCCCGGGTTCTGGTAGACCAGTTCCTTCAGGAGAGCTTCCAGCGCCGCATCCTTGACGCGCCCTTTCATCCCTCCCGGTAGATACTGAAGTGGTTCCACACCATCCAGTATCAGCAGTGTCTTTTGCTCCCTGATAAGCTGTGCCAGTCGCTCACCCTTGTCCCACGGAGATCCCGCCGTCGGGTCATCATCGCCAAACTGCCCCAACGCCTCAGCAATAAACCCGTCAGCAGATGCCTCTTTGCTTTCCGATGTCCCCTGACTGTAGAATGACCACCCAAACACCCTCTCCGCACCCCGGAAGTCCTCCGCGCCCATCTGCATCAGCCACTTATTCACCAGCGAAGTCTTGCCTATACCACCCCATGCCACCAGACAGAGAACGTTAGCCTCTGGATCTTCCCATGCCTCATCCAGCATACTCAGAGCTTCCACGCGCCCAAACAGGTCATGACTGGTCTGCGGCAGCTTGCCGAGGGAGACTCTGGGCGGGCTGACTTTGGCAGGCTTCGGCGGAGCGGAATCCAGTGCCGCCTTAATCTCTTTGGCTATAGCCGTCAGACATTCTTCTTTCTTGTTGTTATCCGGCAAATCACAGAGCGGCTTGCCGCCTTCGGTGCACACTTGAAGCGGAGACAACCATTCCACTTCATCGTAGGCACAATGCCTTATGAAAATGGGGAAAACGGTTAATTCTCCCGCTTCCTTGCGCCTCATCAGAAAAGGTACTTCCTCCTCAAGAATGAACCTCGACGTCAGGAAATCAGCCGAGATAAGCATGACAGCCAGACTCGCCTGTCCCATAGCGTCGTAGATGGCCTTATACCATTCTTCCCCTGTTTCGATGTGTCCATCGTCCCATTTGCCCAGGATGCTCTCCCGCTCCAGCACCCCCAGTTGAGTCACCAGCAGGTCTTTCCATTCCTTGTCTTTATGGCTGTAGCTGATAAAGACGCTGGGTTTACCCATCTCATTCCCCTCCAATTCTCTTGCCTTCTCGTTCCGCTGATACTATCAATAGTCCATCCAAAAACCTGGTTTCGATACACACTGCGCTTACTCAACCGACGATTTCCGGCTCAGAGCCACAAGATTCTATCTTGGTTCCCAACATCGGATTCCCAGATTGCCAACTTAGAAAGTTAGGCTACGACTGGATCGCTTCTTCGTAGAACATGCCGCTGGCTTGTTCGCCAGCGGGCTGGCAGCCTCGTTCTACTGATTACCTGTTTACAAAAATCCAGTATGGCAAAGTCAAGCTAACCCCGTAGGGGTGTCATGTTTATAGATACGGAGTTTCCATAATATTGACAAGCCCCATAGGGGCGACATGTGATCCTGCGCCATACGCATCAACTTAAGCGCCAAATGGATAATTCCTTGTCCCGTAGGGACTAACGATATTAGCCCAGTGATTCATCGCTGGGTAACGAATTCTAACAGAAAACTGAGTCCTGTAAGGACGGCTGAAACGACAAAACAGATGGCATCCGTGAACATCCGTGTCAATCCGTGGCTAATAAATCTGACTGTCCGGTTTCTCGGCTTGCTCAGAATATGGGGTGTACCAATATGTTACGCGTATCAATTTGATACACTCCAGAAACCGATAGTCAAGTATAGCAAGATTATACCCGGAATAGGGTTCCCCAACAAGCAATATACCTCACATCTCAACTCAGAAACAACATAATTTTATGCCTCAAAATGCAGCACTAGCCACCAATCAGCCAATACTATCTGTGAGGCAATAAGGCTGAAAACTGAATTTCTATTCCCGAAATGCAGGCGTCACCTCGATATGTACGACGGTAGCTCTGTGCCACAATTTCGTCAAGATAGCAAACGTGGCTATGACGCTCATTCACAAGGAGTAAAAAAAATAAAAATCGTTGAATTTTATTAAACTTTTATTCAACTAGCCACGCTAAACGCAAGTACCATCAGTGCTTAGAGATTCTCAGAAATGATGATTCTTCAGGATCAGGTGAAGAAATGACGCATTATTACCACAATTTAGCACCAGATTAGCGCAAAATCGGCGCAAAGTTGAACAACAAGCGTCACCTGCCCTTAGTGACTTCATGCCTTTGTGTTAGGAAGCCACAACATGTTCTAAGGCGTACCCGTAGCTCTCCTCAAAGGACTTCCTTAAGCGAATCCAGCAAACCGTCCGGCGGATCAAACGGAAGCTCAACAGGCGCGTGAGTCAGCGCGCTCTGGTAGATTCCCAGGAGCAGGTTGAACTCAGCCAGCGATTGATCCAGGTGCGTGGGATGGACTTTTGCCTCGTCCTCAAGCCAATCGAACATAGCCTCCGTCAGACCTGCCTGAGCCAACACATCCTGTTCACCGTAATTCAGGTCACCGGACTCGTATCCTCCCTCAGGTGTGCTGCGCTCCCATTTGTCAAACGCCCAGTGGACGAAGCCCCGCGTCCCAACGACGAACACGCGTTTGTGGCGGCTACTGCCGGAATCTTCCAGAACTCTAGGAGCCATTTCCGTTCCGAATGCGACGGATACGTGGAGACCGTTCTCATAGATGATCCGCGCGACACCCTGGGCTGGGGAAGGCTGCGCAGAACCCAGCGGGCCGCTTCCTGAGACCTGTCCCATGACTTTGACCGGGCGTGTGTTGTCAATGTAGGAAGAGACGAGTTGAAGTACGTGCGGCCCCTGATCAACGGGAACCAGTCGGGCTGAAGCGTCGATAAACTTGATGTCGCCGATCTTCCCTTCAGTAACGTCCTTCTTCAGTTCCAGATTCTTCGGGTGGAAATTAAGCTGCGTATTCACAGCGAACTTGGTCTTTGTGCGCTTCGACAGCTCCTTCAGTTGGCTCCAATCCTCCGCCATGACAGCGACTGGCTTCTCAACGATTGCGGCAGGCACTTCGTGCTCAGAGGCGATATTCATCAGGGGATAGCGAAGCGGCTCCATCGTCTCGCGATGGAGTGGCGCCGTGACGATATGCAGCAGGTCAGGGCGTTCCTTATCCAGCATCTCATGAATGTCGGTGTAACGCTTCTCAATACCGAACTGATCTCCAAAATCATTGAGCAGTTCTTCCTTGAGGTCGCAGATAGCGACGAGTTCGCCGCGCTTGACGTATTCATACGCTCGGGCATGACCGCGTGATCGTCCACGACAGCCCAGAATTGCGCACTTGAATTTTCCCATAGTTCTTTCCTTTCTCACAAATGTTTCAGGTCTTTGGGTAGCATAACCAGATCTATCGAAGCGATACATGATAATATCACGCAGCCAGGGCGCTGTCAATACCCGAGAAGACTCAAGATATGGGACAGCAGATGGCGAGATGAATGCGGCAGGAATAACACTATATCAATGGACGGTGTTCTGACAGTATCTCCCTCTGATTTGCTCAGAGATCCAACTCCAGCAGTTCTCTGAGGTTGGTAATCACATAGTCGGGAGTGGGTACATCTGACCTGAGTTTTTCGGAGCGTCTGTTAAGCCACGCCGCAAGCATACCGGCGTTCTTCGCTCCACCTACGTCTGCTCTTTGGGAGTCGCCAATGTGGAGAATTTCTCCCGGCTGGCATTTCAGTACCGAAAGCGCCTCTTTGAATAACCTCCCATGAGGCTTATATGATCTGAACGTCTCGGAGGTTATTATAGCGCGAAGTGGCAGGTTCTTTCGCCTGAATGAGGCGTAGCCCCGGTCAGCATTATCCACGTTTGAAACGACGATCATAGGGTATCGCTTCGCAAGTATATTAAGCACTTCCTCGACCTCTAAAAACAGGCCCGCGTCTTCGTATAGATCCAGCCATTCATGGACGCCTGCCTCCGCGTCGCCGTCTATTCCGAATTCGCCAAGTACCCGGCGCAGGCTTTCCACCGCTACATCGCGCTCGCGCATAAACTCACCCGGCTTCATTGATAGATGCACATCGTCATATACCTCATCCCATCTTGTATGGAAGACATCCGGATCCACCGAATCTGCGCCTTCCCGCTCCAGTATCGCGCGGACAGCTTGCTCATGAAAATCCTTCGTATCCAGCAGCGTTCTATACATATCGAAGGACAGCGCCTTTATCTTACCCATCAGCTATACCTCTATTGAATTAGCCACGGATTGGCATAGGGAAAATATCAGTGAAAATCTGTGCTAATCCGTGGCTAATAAAACCAAACAGCTTCGGCGATTTTATTCGCCCGGCGTTGCCGCCCAGATAGTTCCTCTCTGGAGGAGCAACTGGAAATTCTCGTCCCGGCAGGAGTCCGCATTATGACCCAGGGCGAGATAGAATATCCGACCCTTCCCCCAGGGCTTAGTCCACGCTACCGGCATAGCCTTTCCCTTCCACAGCGCGGAGGCCAGGACATCGACTCGCGGGTCATAGTTCGTTATATATTGCTCATCGGTGACCATGAACTCGTTCATGTCTTTGGTGATAGGATGCTCGCCGTCCACCACGCACACCTGGTACTGGCGATAGCGCGGATGGGTTATGAAATATCCGCCCACCATAGCGCGATAGGCGGGATCGCCTCTGAACGAATCCGCCGCGGAGTGGATACCCACGTAGCCCTTGCCCGATGCGATGAAATTCGACAGACCGTTTCTCTGCGCATCGGTGATCTCTCCCACTGTGTAATAAAAAACTATAACGTCATAGGGATCCAGCTTGGGCGCGATGAGCGCGTCCAGATCGTCCTCGATGTAGGTGAGGTCAAATTCCTCCCGTTTCGAGAGAGCTTCCATGGCAGCTTCGCCACATCCCTTAAAGTCGTGAATCTGCCCGCCGGCGAATACCAGTGTCTTGATCTTTCCCATCGTATATCTCCTCTGGTTGCAGAAAAAGTTAAACAAGCCCTAATGCCGAAATATTATAACACACATAATGCGGCCGTCAACCCAAATTTACGCTGTACACTAATTCTTGATCACCCCCATCCCAGCCTTCCCTGTCAAGGGGTTCAAGGGGGAAGAGGCTTAAAGTCAACTATGGCAAGTGTTTCTGCTCCTTCCCCCTTGACGGAGGCTTAAAGTCAACTATGACAAGTGTTTCTGCTCCTTCCCCCTTGACCCCCGGTGTATAGACGGGGGAAGGCTGGGATGGGGGTGATCTGAAGAAGGCAGAATCAACCGGTCGAACACTTTGAGACAGCATCCTATCACTCTGTTTTCTCTGTATCAATGGAGAAGTTTATGATATAATACAGGATACCACAACTTGACTTTGGAACTATTTGCGTCGAGATTAAACCAGAAGTTTCAGAATCGAGTCATAAGTTATGCACTGTTAAAAAGATCGTCCATACAGACCAATATAGTGGAGAGGTTGCAAGATGAAGCGTTCGTATACAGCTCTTATAGTATCCCTGATTATCCATATTATAGGAGCTATAGTACTCCTTAACATGCGCGGAGAGGGGCCTGTCAGGCGAGGCTACAGAGGCATTTTTGTGGAATTTAATGTAAAAGCCCCTGAGCCACGTCTTTTGACAGAAAAACCGAAGATTGAGCCTATAGATCTCAATCAGGACCTCAGAACCACTACCAGGCAGCAATCCCAAAAACTCGTGAAAATTGATCGGAAAATGGATAGAAAAACTGCTTACCAGGACATCATCGTGACGCGAGAGTCCGAAATGCCCGATGGTATGGAATTTTCGGAAGAAGACACGAATATGAGCGATCTCCTGCCGACTCGTTCAGGAATCAGAGGAGCCGGACGTAATATAAGGGGCGGCAAAAGCCAACTCGTTGAATTCGTGGATAAATCTAAGGGCAAGCGCAGAATTATCTACTGCATGGATGTATCCGCCAGCATGGGTGCAGCTAATAAGCTGAATCTCGCGAGGAATTATCTGAAGGATTCTTTGCTTTCACTGGACAGCAAGAAGGATACGTTCAACGTCATCGCCTTCTCAAAAACTGTCAGTATCTTCCATCCGGCAACCGTTGTCCCTGCCACAAAAGAGAATCTGGACGCTACGATGGATTTCCTTGACGGATTCACTCCGCAGAACATCCTGGAAAACAGAAAAACTAACCTGTTGGCTCCGCTGATGAGAGCGTTAGAGATGGAAGCCTCCGTGATCGTTCTGGTGACAGATGGCCTTCCTACCGCCGGCGTAACGAATCCAGAGACAATCCTCCAGCGCATCAGTGAAGGAAACAGTAGTAGAGTTGGGATATTCGCTATCGGTATGGAAATGGATATGGATCAGCCAGAAGCCTGGCTACTGAGAGCCATCGCAGAACAGAATAACGGCGAGTTCCAATTTCTGTAATCATCGCTGATCAGGGAGTAAAATGAGGGATGATTCATTTTCAGCGATCAAAAATCGCTGATTATTCTGATTTTGCCCCATGTGATTGCCAATTTCCCGTTATGATTCACAGCACGGTTGACAACTGTCATATCTTCTTCCTCAATGTGTTCGCCGACATAGAAGTGAATGTTGTCAACCCAAACATTGACGTCTGAGTTGTGAAACCTGAAGACCAGCCGAGTATTATAGTCCCGCCTATAGACGATAGACTGGACATTCCTGTCCAGTTCCTAACTTGACAATGTTAGGTTACAGCACAAAGCCAATATTTTCAGGTGTTTGAGATTCAGTCGTCCTTACAGGACTCAGGGTTTTTCGGGTATCCCTCTCCCAGCGATAATGAACATTGAATAATTATTCGGGTAATAAAGGTTCGTGCTAAAGAAGGTACCCCAATCGCTGTCATTCTGAGTCCTTCGCTTCGCTCGAGGATAAACTGCGCGAAGAATCTCTCATGCGAAGTAATACGGTTTGTAGTTAGAAACGAGACTATTGGCTCGAGGTGGCAATCCGTGTAGGGGAGGGTAAACGATTTTTTGATCCCATCAAAAAATCGTTTACCCTCCCCTACAAAACAAACACCCCGT
>SDBT01012115.1_pt1 | contig 13854 bp, 9 predicted proteins | sample 2277101 | NCBI WGS metagenome assembly SDBT01 (sample SAMN10404973, study PRJNA504765) | marine sediment metagenome | isolation source: marine sediment core GS10_PC15, 103 cmbsf | place: Arctic Ocean: Southern Knipovich Ridge | collected 2010
CGATAGCCTCCTGCCCCTGAATTTGTGTTTGTAAAGTTGTGTACTGTTCTGCCAGTTGGACGTAGAGCTTGTCCTCATCCGCATCAGACTTCTCCCCAATGTATTTTATGTACTCATCCAATACAGCATCCACAATAATCCTGGCATCTTTGGCGCTGGAATCGACAAAGCTGACATCAATTATCTCGGTTTCCTTCTGGGGTCGGACTGAAAGATTATCCGCGAGCCTTTCGATAGAGGATTCAGGTGGATTTCCGAGTAGCCGCTGCTGAAGAAATTTCGGAGGATTATTGTACCACTGTGTATCCTTAACTTCCTGTTTCGCCAACGCGCGTTGAAGGAGAACCGGATTCCTTATAATACCTACTTGAGTGTTTACGAATGAACTATATAAGGGAATCATCCCGCTACCCTCTGTCTTGAAGACCAGATATGGAATGGTAGGCCGAACTCGCACTTCCGCCCTGGCTCGGTACTGAGGAACTACTTGGGTCCAGATAGCGGCGATCGCAGGCGCTGCCACCAGGACGAAAACTGCCAGAATCGTCCATTTGTATCGCAGGATTGACATCAGTAGTTCAGTTCCTGAAGGTGCAGCTTGCCTAATTCCCCCCATCCCCATAAACTGGTTAGGCAGTAATGTCGCATCGACTACCGATACCGGTTTTTTGACAATAGGCATGATCTCTGTGGGTTGTGTTCCATCATTAGATTTGCTGGAATCATCCCTTGCCTGCACTATAGGGTCCGGATTGAACGGGCGATTTTCTCCTGCCGAGTTCATATTGCGTTTGTTTTTATCTTCCATATTACTCATTTAATCTCTCCCCAGATCAGTTTGATCTGTTCCTGTTAGAGCATCCATATCTCATACCTTACAAAAAATCAGTATACAACTTATTGCTTCACTCGGCCCATTTGCCCCTCATCCGACAGGGTTAAATCAACTGCTTTTTTTCCTATGACTTGGGCGAAATAGGGAAAAAGGACTTTTTGAATTCGCCATCTTTTACGTGGTTCCATTATAAGACGGAACAGAAACTCAGTACCGGTCATGCGGAAAATCTTCGGGGCTCGTTTCAGACCGCCGGATGCAATGTCGAAACTGCCCCCTACGCCCATACAAAAATTTGCGTCGATAGCGTGCCGATGGCGCCCTATCCAGTGTTCCTGCTTTGGGGATCCCATGGCTACGAATAGCAAGTTGGCCTTGCTGGTATTTATTTGTTCAATAACCTTTTGTGAATCCTCGAAATACCCATCCTGCCAACCAACAATCCTCAGGCCGGGATACTTCTTCTGCAGTTCCGAGCGAGCGGCAGCGTTGGATTCGGCGGAGGCACCCAACAGGTAAACGCCCCACTTTTTCCGAGATGCCAGAAAAAGAAGTTTGAAAAACAGATCACATCCGGTACGTCGCTTGATATTTCGTCCGTAAAGTATCCTGGAAGTGATCGAAATGCCAACGCCGTCGCAAATACCGGCATCTGTTTGTCGCAGAATGTTCAGTAACTCAGGTTTGTTCCAGGCGTTATAAATCTTGATCGGATTGATCGCAACCCACCACGACTTGCTGTCCGACTCGATTATCCCCTCAATGCATTCGAGGGCTTGATCATACGATTCAAAAGGTACTACCGGGATTCCCATTATGTCAAGCGGCGTGGGAATTTGTGCCGGTCTCTTCAAGGTCTGCGTATTTGTTATGCCTCCTGCTTTTTCTTCAATCGTAAATCGGCGTTTCATGCTAAATAGGTCTAATTCTTCAGCATCTTCCTCTTGCTCCGGCGGTGGGAACTCGTCCATAAGCCTGGCCAGCAGCATAGCCTGCCGGCTGCATAGTTCCAGATAATCATCCGACCAAATACTTGCCCTTAGCTCAATTTCTGCTGCCCCATTCCCTTTAAGCGGCAAGTTAAGTTTTACTATTTTGCCAGTCGTGAACTTTCCTTCCGGCGCATTCCATAAACAGGTATTTAAATAATCGCCGTTGCGACGATTCCACAACCCAATATTTTGGAAATTCATTTTTTCGCACATGATGCTCACCGTTTCCCACCATTCGTGGAAAGATTTGGATTCACGCATTCTCACTTGAGCATTTTCAAATTTGCGCCTCTGTTTCCTTGCATCAAGTGCGATGGCCACATTCCGTTTTAAGGCCCTCAGTATTTCATAAGAACGTCTGCCGTGCAGGCATGCGAACATTGAAAGCAATAATAGTAAGCCGGCCGCCAGCAGTCCTACCGACCAACCGCCTTCCGCGGTTAACATAAAAACTCCAATACTGGCGCTAATAGCTGTAACCGCATAAATAATTATAACTACAGTACGGTGATGCAGGCCAAGATCCAACAGGCGGTGGTGCAGGTGGTTCCGATCGGAAGCGAACATCGAACGTCGCTCGAGAAAGTGACGACCCATAACGACAAAGCAAGTATCGAGAATCGGTACACCCAATACCAAAAATGGAATCGCCAGTCCTACTAATGTGTGGGTTTTCATATGGCATACGATGCTGCCGGCCCCGATCATAAAGCCGAGAAACATGGAGCCGCTGTCGCCCATGAAAATCTTGGCGGGGTAAAAGTTAAAGAACAGAAATCCCATCACACTACCCAACAGCGCCAGCATCAATACTGCCATGGCTGCCTGACCGGTCCAAAGAGCAAAAAGAATAATTGAACTGCACACAATTGCCGCTATCCCGGCGGCAAGACCATCCAGCCCGTCAATTAAGTTCATGCATATCGTAACCATCACTATCCACAGTATTGTAAGAGGCCACGCTGCCAGACCAGTCTGAATGGTAAAATACGTCCCCACGGAAACGGAATGCAACGTTGCCCCCGAAGCACAGACTGCCAGAGAGGCCGCAATAAGGCATAAAAGTTTAATATAGCCTCTTACAGAACACAGGTCATCAATCAAGCCCACGATAAAGATGAAACAAGCTCCTGCCAAAAGCGCAATGAATTCTATCCGCGACTCACGGAAAGCCTGACCGATGGCGTTATCCAGGAAAAACATGGGCAGTACCAACGCAAGTGTCGATATCACAAAAACAATTCCGCCTATACGCGGAATGGGCGTTTTATGTACCTTACGCGGGCCGGGAGCATCAACTAAACGAAACCTCTTTGCCAGTCGCGAAACAATCGGTACGAGAAACATCGCTACCAATACGGTTCCAAAATAAACTGTTATATAGGTTTTCACTTGCTAATCCATCCTCTCGATAACAATCGTGGGGCGGACTCCATCCCTGTGATTTGCGTTAGAAAAATCCTTCCTAATCCCCTACAAAGCATCAACATATATTTGCTTTTGGACACGCTTTTCACCCACAGGTAATCTTGGCTCTTGTGAAACCCATTGCGAACAAGGTGCTGTTTTCGCACAATGCCTTTGCAGTTCGCAGATCTATCATGGATTCACACACCTTGCATATCACATATCGCAGGACACACAAAATGTCCTTTTTCAAACCACAATCGCCGCATCCGTGCTTTTCATTGAGAAATGCCTTTTAGAGAGGTATACTTTTCACCACCAATCCCCCCCCGTTATTTCCAAACGTTAATTATACAGGATTTTCTTTTGCGATGCAAGTAAAATCCGATTGCGATAGCATTTTTCTCAAGAGCTTTCACTCAGCGTGATTTGCAACGGACCCACTCACATTGCGCACACTTCAAACTCTTATGCCTGCTAAACGCCCTTTTTCAAACGATAATTGATGTTTCTGTACTTTTCAGCACATCCTTCTCGGCGAAAAACGCCTCTCTGAAGGGAATCAACTTCTCACCAACACACTTAATTCGTTTATTATATGGACTATTCTATTAAAATACTATGTGGTGACTACGTATTTTTCACTTTTTTTAATTATTTTCAGGCTTAAATCAATTTCCCTTTCTCTAAAAAGTTCCTTATATCTTTATTTATAATGACTTACGTAAAATTACCAAATAGAAATTGAGAATTAATTGCATCAAGATATTTAAGAAAAATCAGCGTTATATTCTTTTGCCAAGCTCATATTTGAACTTCTAAGACCAATATTTACCAATAAACGAGATCTGCAACATCAATTAACTTTTTTCGGGTTGGCTGTCCAATATCCGGCCTGGCTAAAATCACCGGCTTTCATTTAAATTTCAAACTGTTATATGATGGTAGTATGCAAGGATAAGCTGTTAGGTTCTCTGTGGATAAAAGTGTCTTAGCTCGCAGTTCACGTGCAGAAATTCCCTTTGGTTTTCCGAAAGATTCAATTCCTTAAACAAACCAATACTCATTTTCAGCTTGCCTGGGCGGACTCCGTCCCCGTCGGTGCACCGACGAGGCTGCTTGCGAGCAGTCCTATTGATAGAAGCAACGGCCTCTGGGTCATCTGTGAGTCCGAGCGGAAATGCTGCTTACGCGAGCCGGCCAACTCGAAGCAATGTATATAATCAGCCAAGCGTTCCCGTTCCTTGCTACCCACACAGACCAAGCGTATATGGCCGTGCCATCCTTAGCAGGTGTCACTCAGAAGTAGTTCACTAAGATGCTATGGCGACGGGATCCTTCCCACCAAAATCTGCGAATACTTTATTATCTTCATTTGATACGTTTTGTAAAGAGATATATGAAAAGAAAAGTGTCAGTTTTTTGTAAAATTCTTTCTCATAAATAAGAAAATGTTGGCGATATTATCGGACAAAAGCCAAAAAGATGCAGAGTTACTCTTATGGAAGAAAAAAGTGAAATAAATTCATAGACATGAAACTTTCCGGTTGAGACGAAAGCCCATGTTATTGTTGGTGCTGAATCGACGCTTTGTTCTTGTCTCTCAGCATATCGCTTAACATGCGAGTGACGCAGAGAACGCAGGAATGATTTACCAATACCGATTGATGCTTTTCGACATCGGTTTTTACCCGTGAATTGTCGCTAAAGTTCCGGCTATGAGCGTTGCGTTAGTTTGAGATTACGAATTTCAACCACGGAATCCAGCAAGTCTGCGTTTGTGAGATTCCTTTTGATATGAAGTGTTTTGGTTCTTGCCAGGACTTTTGATGATTGTATTTTCTGGAGGAAGTCGAAAATCTGGCGAAGTGTCAGATTCTCCATCTCTATTTCCACTACTGTTTCATGGTAGTTAGTTTCGAGCTGAGATGTCTGCTGCTTCATTGTCACAACATTCTTCGTAAGGCCGCATTCCTGGACCAGTGATTCCGCATACGGCAGCAGTTCGAACGTCTCTTCTTGTAAAGCAATCTTTGTACGTAAATCCTTGATAGAATCATGCAGAGCGATATATTCGCTTGTTTTGAGACGAAGCTTTTCGAGCTCACTCTGCTTTTCGGGAATTACTCGATTGAGTGTATCTATACGCTCAAGGGCCGGACCGACACCAACCGCATAAAATGCCCAGGCAGCGACAAGAGCTACCAGTCCCGCAGCCAACCAATATTCTCGATGTGTCAATCGCATTATTTTTGCTCTTTCGTTGCAAACGATACCAAAACAGTAAAGTGAACCAGTTCACCCTCAGGCTCACGCTGAATGTCCCTGACTTCCACAGTTGAAAACTGTGGAACATCTTGTAATCGCCGTTGCCAGTTGTATGCAGATTCAAACGATTGGGAAGTTCCCGTCAACCGAACGGATTCGGTGGTTATTAACATATCGTCAAGGTTGATATTTATCTCCGGGGGAGTACTTGTAGTGATCGCATACAAGACATCAAGCGGTCCGATGCCGGCACCAGAGATTGGGCCAAAGAGTGAATAATCCTTTCGTAAGGATTGGAACTTCTGATCTAACTGGGCAAGCGGATTTACAATATTCTTCTCTTCCGGCAATGTGCGTTGAAAACTTTCTTTGATTTCGCTTTTTACCTGAGCGTATTTCGCTTCTAAATTTGACAGTCGCATAAAGAGCCCAACCAGTGAGATGGCGGCAATCGCAGCGACAAGTATCGCAAAAATTACCAACTCCTTTTTTAGGTTTAATGTTGGTTTCACACTGGCATTGTCGGCTTCGAGAAAGTCAATGCCCGCAGTATGCTCAGGTGCCAGCGTCCTCAAAGCGAGACCTTCAGCGACGGATATATTTGCGCCGGGGCGACAAAGATTCTTCAATAACACCCTTGCGAAGGGATTAACAATGGTTGTTGGACAATGCAGGATTTCTTCAATGGCGTTCTTGAGGCCCGTGGAATTATCGTCTCCTGTCACCAGATAAATCCTGGTATCCTGCTCAATCTCTGTCCCAAACAGTTTCCGCCAGGTAATTTTTGCTTCTCGCGACAGCACGTTTGCTATTTGTTGCTCGACTGAAACGGTATCGTTGTCGGAGTAGCAACTAATCGGGAAGTTTCTAACAATCAAGATACTGTTTTTTTGGGTGACTGCCAAAGTCAGGTGTGTTTCGGTTAGATGTGCAATAATAGCTACACCAGTCTTGATTCCAGGATGGTTTAGCATAATTGTGGAGTGAATCGCAAAAACTGCCGCCCCTATCAAATCCGGTTGCATCCTGGCCCGAAGTAAGATGTCTCGTGTCTCGTGCAGCGATTCTTTCGCCACTGCTGCCGTAAGAAGGCAATCCTTTTCGCCGTTAACCTGTCGGTAAGAACATGGCTGGGCAACGATTTCATCCGGCTCTATTGGGAAATTGTTTTCTAATGCGGACGAGCTGCTCCCGGCGGTTTGTTCAAATCCGACAGAATCGGTCTCTAAATTTCGGAAGAAAACGGTACTATTCGGCACGGAAATCGCCACAGCCGCACGTCGGTCAAATCCGTATTTTCCGACTAATGTCTTGAGTATATCCGGCGTCGAGTCTGTGTCTCGCCGTGCTTGTGTGTCGAAGGCTTTTTCGATGCAGAAAGCCTTTCCAATGCGCAGGATTTGTACGGCGCACAAATATGAAGAGCCAACATCTATGCCAATACATCGCTTAACCATCATCTTCTCTTTGTTTGCGGCTACGCAAATGCCGCAACGGCTTATCCTTAAAGTTCTTTGTATAAAATCATATCAATGCTTTTAGTTTCCGTATTTCTTCTGAGTATCGCAGTCACCGTGCGGCCATGGCTGCCGACTTCTCCCCGTGAGGTGACATGATAGTATTGGTCAGTCGGTTCAACAGTCGTCACCTTGTTGATTGCCTGGTAGAGGCCGTCTGTCATCCCGGGTATGTCCCGTAATTCCGCGATGCTTTCAAAGGGTTTTAACTTTCGCCGGTCGATAATGAGCTGAGCCAGAGCAGCGTCCATATTTTCCGACAGACTTTCGAGTATAAGCTTCGGAGCACAATTAATGTTTATTTTACCGTCGCCGTAAACCGTCAGGTAGTCATGTATGCGGTCAAAAATCTGCGGTGTGATTCCTCGAACCAGCAGAAGCTCTTCAGTTGTTTCAAGTGACTTATTCCTGCACTTATAAGGGGGCTTTAATTGGCTGTAATAGCTTGATTCTGCTCCCAGATTGTCGTTCTTTATAAACGTTAGACATTCAATCTCGTCGTCGCCGTCAGTCCAGTCGATAAGCGAAGGCACCAAACCATAGCCAATATCGGAATGGCCCGGCTCCTTCTGACTCAGCAGATCGATAAGCCGAAGTAACTGTTCTATTCTGGTTCGATTCAAATTGCCATTTTTGTCTTTGAGGTGGTTGACGTTCACTTTGCCGCTTTCCTCGGAGATGGTTATCGAGCACTTTCCTTGGTCAACAGCAAATGTGTCTTCTCCTGAAAATAGATTCAGCAGCGACTTATCATTATGAATATCGGGAGTATCCCTGGCGGCCGCAATCGCGATATTGAGACCTGCTTTCGCACAATTGAGTGCCTGCTCGGATTTTCGGAAATCGTCCACGTTGTGCAGGTTGGAGCGAGATTCGTAGTTGAAGCCGAGCAGCAGAACACTCATCATGATGACCATGCAAAGGACAACTATTAATACAAATCCTTCCCGCTCTGTTTTTATCTTTTTCGGTCTCATTAGTTGTTAACCGATACTAATTTCTCGGTTCGAGTTCGTTCCCCATTCTTCCGGCAAGATATATATGCAACAGTGGCATAATGATATTGTCGATGATTTTCGTCTTCACAACCGATCTCAATTCTTACAGCACACGGCAGTTTTTTCTTATCCTGAAAATCCCAGCTATGCAGCCATTTCTTTCCATCGAAGAATGTTAATTCGAGAGATTTGATGCCCTCTGCAACGGTTTGCCAATCTCTTTCTCCGGACTTTTGAGCCGTGCCGGTAAACTCGCCCTGGCTTAATAAGAGCAGGCTTGCTCTTTTATCGAATTTGTACGTAACCTCGAATAGGCCATCTGCCGGCTGTTTTTCCCCGAGCAATCTGTTCGTAGTTACCAGATGTAAGATCTCGCCCCGCGGAGCAACCGAATTACCGTTGAAATAGCTGAAGCTGTCTTCAAGTATCATTCCTCTCTGCTTAGTCTGCTTAGAGCCGGCTTCGACAGGTTCTTTTTCTGTACGGTCGGCGACTGTTCCGGCGTACGAGCAGCGAATTTGCCGGGCCATCTGCTCCAGCGTTTTACGCCCCTGCCGGGATACTCTTATCATGGCTTTGCACGTTTGAGCCGATTTCGAAGTTGCAAAGTAGCTGCCATATACCATACAAAGGATAGCTGCAATCAGTGCTACAGCCACGAGCAACTCAACAAGAGTGAAACCATTTTTGTCCAGCCTGTTATTCATGGCAGCTTCCTGTCGGCAACATAAGTTGACGTTTGTAATTGTTTGCGACTGACACCTTGTTTCCAACTGATATCAACAAGGATTTTTCGCAATCCGGTAATATGCACTTTGTCCAATTGGGGCAGCCGCAGGTCCGTAACTTCAGTCTGCCAGTTTAGCGTAAGGCCGTTTTTTCCCATTGTGCCTGAATTAGTACCCTTTTCCGGATAGCCGGCAGCCATCGCCTCCGCGATTTTTTCATTTGCCAAAAGAACGGCCTGTGTAGTTATCTGTGCCTTATCGACCATACTAATGCTGATAATATGCAACCTGAGCAAAGCCAGCAGAGAGATCGAGACAATTGTGAGAGCTACAACAACCTCTACGAAAGTAAAAGCTCTCATCCGCCCTCTGTCGGCGATCCTCCACCCATTTTCGCTGTTTGTCTTATTCTCAGTCTTCAAGATTCCAGCTTTCTATGTCGGCATTGTCTTCCGCCCCGCCGTCCTCACCATCTTTGCCGAAAGATTCCAGGTCGTAGTCTCTGCTTTGCACGCCCGGATAAACGTAGATGTATTTGTTGCCCCAGGGATCAGAGGGCGTTTTATCGAGGTAGCCGTCAGCATTATAGCCTTTTATGCCGGGATCTGAGACCAGTACTTCAAGCCCTTCTGAAGTCGTAGGAAAACGCCCAGTGTCGGTCTTAAACAAGGCTAAAGCAGATTCGATATTGCGTATATCAATTTTGGCCTTCACTCTCCGGGCCTGTTCCGGCCTGTTTAATATCCTTGGCATAATTATTGTAGCCAAAAGACCCAGGATCACGACCACAATCATAAGCTCGATCAGGGTAAATCCCCGGCGTGGTGTATAGCATATACGGCTTAGCATATAATTTTGTTTCTTTGTATTCATCTTCCGATGTTTCCTCTAAAGGACCTGATTTATGTCAAATATTGGCAGTAGAATGGCAAGTACGATAAATCCCACCACCGCCCCCATAAACAGAAGTATCACAGGCTCAAGCAGCGAGGTCAGCGTTTTCGTCGTTAGCTCCACCTCGCCCTCGTACATGTCGGCAATGTTTATAAGTCCCTCTTCCAGGTTTCCGCTCGCCTGACCCGTTGTTATGATGTGGTACACAATCGGCGGGAACAATCCGGTTTTTCTTATTGCACTGGCAATAGCATCTCCCTTGCTTACCAAATCCTTTACCGAATCCAGGGCGCCTGCAATAACTTTGTTTTGAATTACCTGTTTAGCAATTTCCAGGGCACTGAGTATCGGGATACCGCTGATAAGAAGTATCCCCAGCGTTCTTGATAAGCGTGCTACTTCCAATTTGAGAAAAAGGCTGCCGAAAAGAGGCAGCTTTAATTTAGTACGATCCGCGTATAATCTGCCCTTTTCAGTTCTGTAGGCAGCTACACTCCCAAAGAAAGCAAGGCAAACCGCGGCAGCAATTAACGCCCAATACGTTCGCATAAAATCGCTTGTTGAGATAAGCAAAAGCGTGGGCCAGGGAAGAGTCCTGTTCATTTCGATAAATATCTCCGTTATGCTGGGCACCACAACGGACATAAGAAATACCACCACTGCAACAGCAACTACAACCATCATCAGCGGATAAGCAATAGCGGATTTGACCTTTGCGGCAAGGTTCACGCGTTTTTCCAGTATTTCCGCCAGGCGCAAGAGAACATCTTCCAGTGTCCCGCTCGTTTCGCCTGCGGCTACCATGTTGGTAAACAGATTTGAAAAAACTTTGGGATGTTTGCTGAGTGCATTGGCCAGTGTGCTTCCCGAATTAACGTCGTGAGCAACTTGTTCCATGACTTCCGCAAGATGATTGTCCCGGGCCCGCATACCTCGCGACTGCTCGACTAATGCCGAGAGAGCGGGTACAAGGGGCATACCGGCGCGCAGCAGCGTTGCCAACTGACGAGCGATCCTGCAGACATCCCTCGTGCGGATTCTTCGGAAGATGTCCCTTTCGTGCGTTTTATGCTTTTTGTCAGCGCAACTACGACTTCCGGCTGCTTGATCCGCCGGGGCCGACTTCTTTTCATTTAACAAATTGTATTCAACCACCGACACGTTCAGTCAATCCTGTATTTGTTTGCACAAAATCCTGTGTGACCCTGCAGACCTCTTCGAGAGTCGTCTCGCCGGCCAGGGCCTTACGTAATCCATCCTCGCGCAAGGTGCTCATGCCTTTCTCAACGGCTGCTTTTTTTATAATATGTGAACCTCGCCTTTGACTTATTAGATCCTTGATCTCGTCATCAATAACCAACAATTCGGAGATTCCTGTTCTTCCCAGGAATCCGGTTTCAAGGCAGTTCTCGCAGCCATGTCCTTTGTAAAGCTGCCCCCTAATTGCGGAGGTTTCTTCGTTTTCTCCCCATAGTGAAATCACTTTCTCGTCCGGCGTGTACGGTCTTTCGCAGTCCGGACAGATAACTCGCAGCAGTCGCTGCGCCATGACGGCAACAACCGACGATGAAATCAGGTAAGGTTCGATTCCCATGTCGATAAGCCGGGTTACGGCTGAGGCCGAGTCATTTGTATGCAAAGTGCTCAAAACCAAATGGCCTGTGAGGGATGCCTGGATTGCGATCTCAGCGGTTTCAACATCCCTGATTTCCCCAATCATGATTACATCGGGATCCTGCCTGAGAATGTGGCGCAGACAGTTGGCAAATGTGAGATTTATCTTCGGCTTTATCTGCATTTGCCCAACACCGGGCAGTTGATACTCAATCGGGTCTTCAACTGTAAGGATGTTTCTTTCTTCACTGTTAAGTTCGCTCATGGCTGCATACAGTGTGGTTGTCTTGCCGCTGCCCGTAGGACCCGTGAGCAAAATTATACCGTGAGCTAATTTAATCAGTTTTCTGAAGGTGTTAAGTATCTCCTGGGACAAACCTATGTCGTTCAAGCCCAATTCACCGCTGCCCTTGTCCAGCAACCTGAGTACTACCCGTTCGCCGCCCGATGTCGGGATAACCGAAACTCGAATATCCACCAGATTCTGGCCTATCTTGATCCGGCTCTGGCCATCCTGCGGCAACCTTCGCTCGGCGATGTTAAGATTTGACATAATTTTCAATCGTGACACGAGAACCGCAATCTGCTGTTTCGGCAAGGTAAATACATCATGCAGCACGCCGTCAATCCGGAAGCGTATCCGGGCTTCATCTTCGTATGGTTCAATGTGAATATCGCTGGCCCTGCGGTGCACCGCCTGGAAGAAGATTTTGTTGACTAATTTTATGACAGGCGCCTTGTTGGCGATATTGAGCAGATCTTCGGCCTGAGTTTTGGCGGAGATACCATCAATATCGTTATCATCCTGGACTAAATCTCGTCCAAGGATTTCACCATCTCTGCTGGGATTTGTGCTTTGATAATAACAGCGGCTAATAGCCTTTTCGATTTCAGAGGCCGAACAGGTAACCCGGCTGCATGGTTGGTCCAAGACAGTCGCAATTGCATCGTATGCTTCTAAATTTAGGGGATCCGACAGGGCAATTGCAAACTCTCCATTTCCCAAAAGAAGAGGGATAGCGCATTGTTTTTTAAGGAACTCAAGTGGAAGTTTCCGTACCAGTTCCGGATCCAACTGTTCTGGCAGTATGTTCTCCAAACACTGAATCTGCAGTTGTCTTTCTATTTCCTGGTCCGGTTTTGTCGACACTGGCCGGTCTCCTTACAGGCAACAAATAGTTGCTCAATTGTTATTGCTCTGTGTCCTCTTGTTCGATTGTTTCCAGCGCCAGCTCCATTTCTTTCTTCTTTGCCTCGGTTATCTGCTCCAGGTCCTCCTGGCTGCTCGCAACATGTGGCGTTATGAATATAAGCAGATTTGTTTTTTGCAGCTGTTCTCTCTGGAATTTGAACAAATTACCAATCACGGGAATATCCCCCAGCACCGGAATCTTCCTCTCGACAGTAGTCTTGTCATCCCGAATAAGACCGCCGATGACAATAGTCGAGCCGCTGTTCATGGAAACAACAGTCTGAGCCTGCCGTGTAGCAGTTGTGGGCGTATTGACGGATGTCCCCGTAACTCCTTCAATAAGCTTGGTGAACTGAGCGTCAATTTCAAGCCTGACAAGTCCGCCCTGACTGATGTGCGGTGTTATCTCCAAGGTAATTCCAACGTCTTTGTACTCGAAAGTGTCTATCACGGTGGGTGTAATAAAGTCTGTGGTTTCAGTAATTCTGGATTTTACGACATAGGGGATGTTTTCACCCACAATCATCTTCGCTGTCTGGTGGTTTGAGGTTGTGATATGTGGCGTCGATAGGATATTGACTCCCGACTCTTTCTCCAAAGCGTGCAGTATTGCGCCAATTCTGACGTTGTCGCCACTTCCCCTCCATGCACCAACAGCCAGGCCCTCAAGATCTCCGTTGACAAAATCCACTCGTGGTCCGAAATTCGTCGCTGCGAAACCTCGAACGCTCCCTTCCACTGCCTTGTCAAACGTGGCCCAGTCGATACCGATTTCCACCAAGCTGTCTTCACTGACCTCCATGATGAGCATTTCAACCAAGACCTGCTCCCGGACTATGTCCAGCTTTTCTATAATCTCGGCGATAACTTCGTAGTCCTGTGCTGAAGCCGCAATTATGAGGGCGTTTGTACCCTCATCGGCAGTGACCTGGACCTGCTGGCTTGCTTCAAGCGCGCCGGTGATTTTCAAATTTGCAAGGGCTCCTGTAAGTGATTGAGCAGTTTCCGTTGCCGATGCGTTGGCAAGATAGACTACATGGACATTGTTGGCACCGCGTGGCCGCTGAGTATCAAGCTGTTTTGCCAATGTCTTGATCATCTCGGTATCCTGAGGATTTGCGGCGAGAATAAGAGAATTTGTTCTTACATCAGGCAGAATCTTCACACCCGTTTCAACCGCCGGGGTGGTGCGAGTACGCCCGGACTGTGAAGGAACGCTCCTGTCTTTATCCATGATTTGGGTGATTTGCTCGCTGAGCACCTGTGCAGAAGCATACGTCAATGGAATTACGGTAACCTGCTCTTTCGAACCTGGCACGTCAAGGTTACGGATAATCTTGGCAATATGATGTATATTTGAAGACGTATCCGTGACCACAATCGAATTTGTTCGGGGGTAGGTTACCATG
>SDBT01012116.1_pt1 | contig 13854 bp, 10 predicted proteins | sample 2277101 | NCBI WGS metagenome assembly SDBT01 (sample SAMN10404973, study PRJNA504765) | marine sediment metagenome | isolation source: marine sediment core GS10_PC15, 103 cmbsf | place: Arctic Ocean: Southern Knipovich Ridge | collected 2010
GTCTCCTTCGGATCAACCGGCGTGATCGCTCAATATCTTCTGCAGTCCCGGATGGAGCGGGGGGAGGAACCCTTGCCAATCGCCGGGCAGGGGCGCCAGCTCGATTCCGGGGAAGGAACGCTCGACGAAGCTGCGGAAGAACTTGCCCATGTCGGCCATGGTCCGCAGGTACCTGGGGACCGAGCGCTGGATCTCCTCGCTGACCTGCTTGCGATTCTCCCAGAGTTTCTCCATGGACGAGAACAACGCCTCACCCGAACGGACATCGTCGGTGGAGTGGTAGTAATCATCCAGGTGTCCGCATTCTTCGAAGATGTTGAAGAGCCGTTCGTCCATGGATACGGCGATCGAAGGAACTCCGCCGGTCATGGACAGCACCCGGGCGTGGTAGCGCGAGGTCACCAGGGCGGACAACGAATGCAGAATGGCGGTCATCTGGTGCCCGTCGTAGTAACGGGAGCTGAAAAGCTCCGCCGGGGCGTCCAGGGCCTCTGCGAGGTCGTTGCAAGCATCCAGGTCCAGCGCCTCCATGCCCACGAGCACGACGTGGACGTCGTGCTTGGCCCTGAATCTGTTCACGGCGCTGGCGATCCCCTCTATGTAGTTCCTGTACTGCCTGGTCCGCTCGTCCGATGCCGAGAAGAAGTACCACTTCTCGTAGTGATGGTCCCAGTTGCGGGTGATGGCTGCCCGGGCGAGCCTGGTCAGGCTGGGTCGAACAGGCCAGTAGAAGGGATTGATGACGGCCACGCCCAGGATGGGCTGCTTGCCGTCCCAGCCGGTCTTCTCGCCGAGTTCCTGCTTCGCCCAGGTGCTCTCTGCCGGGGGAAAGGTCCAGGCCGTATCGGTGCCCAGGTGTCCGGACATGCCCATCTCGTGGATGATCTTCAGGGAGGGGTCGGTCCTGGCGATGAAGTAGGTGTCGCTGCAGAGATGGCTTGCCACTCTCTTGACCAGGGGATCCATATGGCCCGCTTCCGAGCCGTAGGCGATGCATGGTTTGCCCTGCCGCTTCATGACCCCGGCGGCTTCGCAGAAGAAGAGGGTCAGTGCGTTGGCGAACTTGCTCTTGAGCGTGCTTCCCTCGGAGAGCACCGCCATGTGGTGGCTGTTGCAGGCCTGAAGCAGGTCCTTGAAGAATATCGAGCTGAACTCGGTCAGTCTGGTAGGGGGTGAAAAGTACACATCGATGTTCTCGGCGTTCAGCGTGAGGATGCCGATCTCGACCTGATCGCTGCCCAGTACCTGGTAGAACTGCTCCACCATGGCAACGACCCGGACGTCGGCTCCGGTGTTGCGCTTGCCGTTGTAACCCGCCAGGAGTATTTTCAGCTTCTCGCCGGGCTTCCACTCAGCGTAGCCGGGCAACCTGGCCACCTCGGATGCGCCCAGCGCGCCCAGGGCCGTCACCGTGTCCATGTCGAACATCGCCACCTCTCTTTCTGTCCGTGCGTGGTGGTGAGCAGGTTAGGTCGGCGCCGACGTGGTGTCAAGGCAGCATGCTGCGCTGACACGCGCGCACCTGTTGCGATCCCGAGCCGGGCGGGGGTATGCTTCTGGTCGTGGCGGAACAAGACCAGCAACGGAACCCGTACGCCCAGGACGACGAGGACACCCCCGAGACCTCCCTGGCCGGGCGTTTCTTCCTCTGGCGCTGGTACAAGCGGGCCACCCGGGGCTTCGGATCGAGCCGTCCGATCTTCATGCCGGTGGGTTTCCTGGCCGTCACCATGCTGGCCTTCCACCTGGGCTTCCCCGCCCTCGAGGAGCTGACCGACCTCGCGCTGCTGGCGGTCCACAAGGCCGTCGCCGCCGGCGGCGGCCTGCTCGGGGGCGAGTCCGAATCCGGCGCCCGCTCGATCCTGAGCCTGCCCGTCCGCCGGGCCGCGACCGGCGTTTTCGCCCTCGGGTGGGCGGCCCTGGTTACGGTGGCCCTGGTGCTCGGGGCCATCCCCCCGAAAGAAGACGACGACCTCGGCTACGTGGTGCCGGGCTCGGGCGTCCTGGCGCGCACCTGGGCCGTCGTCGGAAAGCGCATCTACCAGCTCAAGAAGGCCATTGCGTTCCTGCTCGCCTACCTGCGGGATCTGAACCTGCAGAAGATCCACCTGCCGTTCAGCCTGGTCCTGCTGCTGGCGCTCGGGTTCGGCTCGCTGACCCTGGCCCTCGAGAACATCTTTTTCGAGATCCCTATAAGGGTTGCGGCCCTGCGGGAGTCGGTGGGCTGGATCACCCCGGCCGCCCGGATCACGGCGGCGGTTGTGGTACTGGTGCTGGGCGTCCCCATGCTGGCCAACAGCCTGCTGCGGGCCCACGACAAGTCGGTCAAGCTGCGCACCGAAAAGAAGGTAGGCTTCGTCCGCCGGCGGCTCAAGGGCCTGTTCGGCGTGATGTTCGTGTTCGCGCCGCTTTTCTGGATGACCATCCGCCTGTTCGGCGGCCACCTTACCTGAGAGCCTGAGCGGGCCATGGAAGATCGGAAAGTCACGGACAGCGCCGCACGACCTGACGTCGGGTTCCTCGCCCGCTGGCTCGCCGGCTGGAGGCCGTGGGCCGCCGTGGCCGTGCTCGGCTGCATGCTGTACCTGCCCTTCCTGGGCACCAGCGGGCTGTGGGACCCCTGGGAGACCCACTACGCCGAGGTGGCCCGCGAGATGGTGGTCTCGGGCAACTGGCTCGAGCCCACCTGGGAACACAGCCCGGGCAAGAGCCGCGACCGCAAGTACTTCTACTCCAAGCCGACCCTGTCGCTGTGGCTGATGGCCATCGGGATGCAGGTGTTCGGAGTCCACGATCCTGGGGGGGGGATCGCGGCCGGGGCCGAGTGGTACCTGCGCCTGCCTTTCGCCCTGCTGGCGGTGGTCGGCCTGCTGGCCACCTTCGCCCTGGCCGGACGCTTCTTCGGCCCCAGGGTCGGCTTGCTGGCCGCCGTGATCCTGGGCACCTGCCCGCAATACTACTTCGTCGCCCGCCAGGCCATGACCGACATGCCCCTGGTGGCGCTGGTGACCGCCGGAATCTCGCTGCTGCTGATCGGCGGCTTCGACCGCAACGCCGAGCGCCCCGGCCTGCTGTACGCCGGCTACGCCTGCCTGGGCCTGGCCGTGCTGGGCAAGGGGCTGAGCGGCTTTCTGCTGCCCGGGCTGATTTTCTTGTTGTACTTCATCTTCTCCGGCGACTGGGGCAGGCTGCGGCGGATGCGGCTGGTGACCGGCGGGGCGCTGGCGCTTTTCGTGGCCGCTCCCTGGTTCGTCTACATGTCCATCGCGTCGGCTATGAACAAACTGCTGGACGACGAGGGCAAGACCTTCTTTACGCGCTTCTTCCTGCACGATCACCTCTACCGCCTGGCCTCCGGGGTGCACGGCGATCGGGGTACTTTCGCTTACTTCATAAAGCAGCTGGGCCTGGGCACCCACCCGTGGTTCCCGTTCATGATCTGGGGCTCGATCCGCTCGGCGCTGCGCCTGGACCGGGGAGCCGGGCTGACCCGCGAGGGGCGGGTGGAGCTGTTCGTGTTCCTGTGGGCCCTGGGCGGCTACGGGCTCTACTCCCTGACCGTGACCAAGTTCCACCACTACGCCCTGCCGATCGTCCCGGCGCTGTCCATCCTGGCGGCCCTGTGGCTTACGCGCCTGTTCCAGGGGGCCGAGACCCTGGGCGGCAGGCTGTTGCCGCTGGTGCTGGTGCTGCTTACGGTGCTCGTCAGCCGCGATATCGGGCTGCTGCCCCAAAGCCTGACCGACCTGTTCGTCTACAACTACTCCCGGGCCTTTCCCAAGGCAGAAGCCCTGGTGGGCCAGGTGGGCTTCGCGGTGATCTTCGGCCTGGCCTGCCTGGTGCTGATCGGCCTGTACCTCGCCGGCCGCGACCGGCTGCGGCGATGGCTGGTGCCGGTTCTGGCAGCCGGCGCGCTGGTCGGCTCTATCTGGGGAGGCTGGTACTTCTTCAACGCCATGGGCTCCCACTGGAGCCAGCGCCACATGTTCGACACCTACTACGCGCTGCGCGGACCCGACGAACCCATCGGCGCCTACATGATGAACTGGCGCGGCGAGACCTTCTACTCGCGCAACACCGTCAGCCAGTTGAAGAACAACACCCGCCTGAAAGCCTGGCTCGAAAAACACGAGGGCCGCCGGATGTTCATCCTGGTGGAGCAGCACCGGCTCAAGAAGCTCAAGAAACAGCTTCCCGCGGAGCTTTCGCGCAACGTGCGCATCCTGGACCGCACCTGCAACAAGTTCTACCTGGTCAGCGTCTCCGGGCGCCGGCCGTTCAAACCGGGCTGAGGGCGTCGGAATCGTTTCTGGCATCATGTTCGTCAGGGTGTTCGCTACTTTTTCTGGCTGTAGGTTTTTTTAGGCGGGCGACCCCGTTTTGGTGGTTGTAGCTTTGCCGCTCGGAAGAGGGAGCCAGGTGTAACCTGCAGGGCACTGGCGATCTTGAGTAGGATGCCAATTCGCATGTTCATGGTGCCCCGCTCTACTCTTTGCAGGGTTCGCAAGTCAAGATCGGCAGCTTCTGCGAGGGATTCTTGCGTTTTCTCTTTTTGAAGACGTAACTTGCGAACGTTAGCGGCAACGCTCTGCAGAACCGCCGTGATACTGGAATCGTGCATCTCCAACCTGATAGCGCAAAACGGCTCGTCTTTTTACGGCGGTTCCGCCGTTTTGGCTTGACTCTGGCCGTAGTGGGTGTATTATTGCGGCAGAATGGCCGTTATACGCCCAAGGTTGCAAGGTTGGTTGCTTCGCCGGGCATGACCAAGAAGGAGGTTCGTGATGAAAAAGATAGTGCTAGTTGCTGTAGCGACAACGTTTGCCATTGTTCTTGGCTCCATGGCCCTTCACTGCGGTGGCGATACGGCAGGTGAGGATGAGTTCTGCAACACAGACAGCGACTGTCAATCCCCCCTGGTGTGTCGGAACAACACATGCGTCGAAAAACCTTCAGATGAGTGCGATCCTCCTTGCGATCCAGGCGTTGAGGTTTGTTACCAGGGCCAATGCCTTGCTGTGGGCGATCCCAACGACAAGGACGACGACGGCTATCCGACGGAAGTGGATTGTGACGACTTCAATCACGAAGTCCATCCAGAGGCGCAAGAATATTGCGATGGGTTCGACAACAACTGCGACGGAACGACAGACGAGGATTGCCCTCCGTGTGTGGAAGGTGAAACACAGGAATGCGGAACCGAATTGGGACAATGCATCAAAGGTATCCAGACCTGTGTGGACGGGAACTGGGATATCTGCAGCGGCACCGGTCCATCTCCTGAGGACTGTGACGGAAAGGACAACGACTGCGATGGAGCCACGGACGAGAGTTGCCCCTGTCAGGACGGAGATCAGTATCCTTGCAGTGTAGACGAGGGCATCTGCGTCGAGGGCACCCAATTGTGTGAGGGCGGGGCATGGACGGGGTGCCGGAGCGGGGAGTTGCCACAGGCGGAGATCTGCGACGGCCTGGACAACGACTGCGACGGTATGACGGACGACGGATTCATGGTGGGCCAGTACTGCGACGGTTTTGGCGAATGCGGAGAGGGAGAGATCGAGTGCGTCACCGAAACTACAACGCTCTGCAGCACCGAACCTGATGGCAGCCAGGACCAGTCTCAGCCTGAGATATGCGACGGCTTGGACAACGACTGCGACGGCTTGACGGATGAAGACTTCGAGGTGGGAGAACCCTGCGCGGGGACCGGCGTGTGTGGCGATGGCACCTGGGAATGCTCCGCCGATAACGAGAGGGTTTGCAGCACCTACCCTGGAGGCAGTGCTGACCAATCCCAACCACAACTGTGTGATGGGCTTGACAACGACTGCGATGGAGAAACGGACGAAGACTTCCAGGTTGGCTCATCTTGCGTAGGCGAGGGATCATGTGGCGAGGGCCAGATCGAATGCGTCACCGAGAGCACAACCCAGTGCAGCACGGACCCTGGAGGCAGTGCTGACCAGTCTCAGAGCGAGTTATGTGACGGTCAGGACAACGATTGCGATGGGTCGACAGATGAGGACTTCATGATTGCTGGAGTTCTTTGTGGAAACTGTGGAGAATGTGATCCAGTTGCCGGGGGATGTGTGGGAAACGACGCCTACTGCCTCGGCAATTGCGGCTACTGCAGGCAATTGTCGGATACAGAGTTCAACTGTGACGCTCAAGCCGACAGCTGTGGCAACTGTGGCGCTTGCACTGGTTCTGGGACGCAATTCAACTGCGCGATGGATCAGGCCAAATGCGCTGGTAATTGTTCTCATTGCGACGGTTCCGGCACATCGTTCAGCTGTGCAGCTGACGACAGCATTTGCACTGGCAACTGTGACGCATGCAACGGCTCCGGCACATCGTTCAGTTGTGCCGCTGACGACAGCATTTGCACTGGAAATTGTGACGTGTGCATCGGCTCCGGCACATCGTTCAGCTGTGCCGCTGACGACAGCATTTGCATTGGCAACTGTGACGTGTGCAACGGCTCCGGCACATCGTTCAGTTGTGCCGCTGACGACAGCATTTGCACTGGAAATTGTGACGTTTGCATCGGCTCCGGTACATCGTTCAGCTGTGCCGCTGACGACAGCATTTGTATTGGCAATTGCGACGCATGCAATGGCTCCGGCACATCGTTCAGTTGTGTCGCTGACGACAGCATCTGCAGTGGAAACTGTGACGTGTGCAACGGCTCCGGCACATCGTTCAACTGTGCCGCTGACGACAGCATTTGCAGTGGCAACTGTGACGTGTGCAACGGCTCCGGCATATCGTTCAACTGTGTCGCCGACAATAACAGATGCACTGGAAACTGTGACTATTGCACCGGCAGCGGCACAATGTTCAACTGTACGGCTGATAATAGTATATGCATTGGCAATTGTGATGTTTGCAGCGGTTCCGGCACAACATACAACTGCCAGGCGAACGCTAGCCTCTGTACTGGCAATTGTGATGTCTGCAGCGGTTCCGGCACAGTGTTCAACTGTACGGCTGATAATAATATGTGCAACGGCAATTGTGATATCTGCAGCGGTTCTGGCACAATATATAACTGCCAGGCGAACGCTAGTCTCTGTACTGGCAATTGTGATGTTTGCAGCGGTTCCGGCACAACATACAACTGCCAGGCGAACGCTAGCCTCTGTACTGGCAATTGTGATGTCTGCAGCGGTTCCGGCACAGTGTTCAACTGTACGGCTAATAATAGTATGTGCATCGGCAATTGTGATATCTGCAGTGGTTCCGGCACGACATACAACTGTCAGGCGAACGCTAACCTCTGTACTGGCAATTGTGATGTCTGCAGCGGTTCCGGCACAGTGTTCAGCTGTACGGCCAATAATAGTATGTGCATCGGCAATTGTGATACCTGCAGTGGTTCCGGCACAACATACAACTGCCAGGCAATCGCTGGCCTATGTACTGGCAATTGTGATGTCTGCAGCGGTTCCGACACAGCGTTTAACTGCGCGGGCAATAATGGTCTGTGTGCTGGTAATTGCGACTATTGTCTAATGGATTCACCTATGCAATACAATTGTTCAGCAGATAATAACATATGCACTGGGAATTGTAGTATTTGCGCTGGTTCTGGGATAAGCTTCAATTGTTCGGGGACTGGAGCATGTAATATTTGCGAGTCTTGCATTGGTGGAGGAACGAATTTTGCCTGTACTAACATGACTACAACTTGGGGCGAAAGTTTATTTGGTTGTGTAGGCACAAACAATAGATGCAACAATGGGAGCTGTATCACATGCGATGGTTATGTGTATGCCGATGGCTGTGGCGGTTGTGCCGGTCAAGGCGGTATGGCTTGTTGGTATTACGGGCCTTCTAGCGCCAGCTGTACAACGGTTTGCGCTACTCACGGCGGCTGCGTAGCCGCAGAATGGAACGATGACGCAAATTGCAACCTGTTAAAACACTTTACAACTTGCGAAGAATGCATAGATGCTGGCGGGGACATATATTCACCGCTTCATATGTATGCTGAACCGCCTTGGTCTCCCAACGTGCATCGGTGTGGTTACAGAACTGGAGGAACACAGTCTTGCGGTGCAACTATTGCGACACCGCCGGGAATCTTTTTCAATCGAGCTTGCGTGTGCAGCAATTAAACGGGAGATCCAGGCGCATGACGAATAAAGTGTGGAAGCCACACGAAGACGGAGGCAAAATAACTATCATAAGATCAAAATGTTAGAATGCCTCTTTCAATCCTCCAGACTTTCCATCACGTCGTTTCGTCATCCTGGCATTTTGTCGGGGGGGAGAGGGGGACGTAGTTGCATTACGAACATAATACTTGACAGCAATCTTGACCCTGGAAATACTCCAGCTCATGCTACGCGGACCGCGACTCGACACAGTAGGGGCCGTTCATCACGTCATGGCCAGAGGGATCGAGCGGCGAAACATCTTCCTGGACGATGTGGATCGCGAGGACCTTGTCGGGCGACTCACCGCGCTGGTGCCCGCCACGGGGAGCGTGGTCTACGCCTGGAGCCTGCTGCCGAACCACTTCACCTGCTCCTGCGGTCGAGCGCGCCCGGCCTGCCTTCGCGGGCCATAGCCCGCTACGGCGGGCGACGGCCTGTCGGTGTTGATGCGGCGGCTGCAGACCGGATACGCGGTCGCCTTCAACCGGCGCAGCGGGCACCTGTTCCAGAACCGGTTCAAGTCGATCCTGGTGGAGGAGGAACCCTACCTGCTCGAGTTGGTGCGCTACATTCACCTCAACCCGGTTAGGACAGGTCTGGTTTGCGGCCTGCGCGAGCTGGACGCCTATGACTGCCTTCGCGGGCCATAGCCCGCTACGGCGGGCGACGGCCTGGACGGGTCACGCGGTGATCCTCGGGCACCGGGAAGCCGTGTTCCAGGACAAGGATCTGGTGCTGTCCCAGTTCGGGCGGAGGGCGAGCTTCGTCGGGGGCGGGAACGGTGGGCAGCGGACGAACGGGTGTTGGGGAGCAGCGAGTTCGTGCTGGCGATCCAGAAGGCCGAGGAGGAGGAGAGGGATGCCGGGGCGGTCCGTCGGCGGAGGTCTCCGGCGGAGCAGCAGGACTTCCTTGAGAGGCTGGTGGTTGTCCAGGTGGCGCGAGCGTTCGGGGTGGCCACGGGCGAGTTGCAGGCCGGCAGCCGGCGCCAGGCGGTGGTGGCGGCGCGGGCCGCGCTGGTCTGGCCGGGGAAGGGCCATGGCGGGCTTCCGACCCTGGCGGTGGCCCGGGTGGCTGGTGTCTCGACGGTGTCCGCGCGTCGGCTCATGGACCGGGGCAAGGCCGTGCTGGTGGAGCGCGGTCTCGATCCCGATGACCTGCCTTCGCGGGCCATAGCCCGCTACGGCGGGCGACGGCCTGATTCATAAATGTACGAAATGAATCAACGTCCCTTTACTCTTTAGGGACCCGTGCGACCTCTTGACAAGCGCCTTCTAATGGGTGACCCCCTCATTTTTGTTGCAATAATTTTCGAGTTGAGATTCAATTGTTCTGGGTAAACAACGGATGATTGGCAGGCAACGGTATCAGCAGTTTTCGACGGAAGAACCTCAACTTCCGCGACGGCCGTATAGTAGGGCATTTCTCATAAGGAGCGAATGATGCGCAGCGAGGATCAGGCAATTCTCAAGGAATTTGCAGTGAGGGTGCGGGAGTTGTATCCGGAGGCCCGGATTTGGGCATTCGGGTCCCGGGTGCGGGGCCTGGGGGCTGAGGATTCGGATTTCGACATCTGCGTGGTGCTTGACAGTTTTGACCCCCATATCCGCGACTCTATCAGCGATGTCGCCTGGGAGGTCGGTTTCGCAAGGCAAGTCTTGATTGCCACAGTGGTCTTTTCCAGGGAGATGTTTGAGCATGGACCTCCCTCTGCCGGCCCCCTTGTCAAGGCGATCCTTCAGGAAGGAGTGGCGGCATGAGTGACGACGCACTCGGAGCCCTCATAGCCTATCGTCTGGAGCAGGCGGACGAAACCCTGGAGGAGGCGCAGCTAATGATCGATGCGGCTCATTTTCGGGCAGCCGTCAATCGGGCCTACTACGCGATGTTCTATGCGATACAGGCGCTGCTGGCCAAGGGCGGATTCAGCACCTCGAAACACTCTGGCGTCATTTCTCTGTTCGACCGGGAGTTTGTGAAGACGTCGCGTTTCGACAAGGAGTTTTCCAGGTGGCTTCATAAGCTGTTCGAACTTCGACAAGACGCGGATTACGGCAACATGGTCAAGGTCTCCAGCGAACAGGCGCGACTGGCTCAAGAGAAAGCTCAGGCGTTCGTCGCCCAGACCAAGAAGTTGCTCGCCGAGTAAATTATTGGATCTGATCCGCAGGACCCTATTTTTGCCGGGATCCTGCCTTGTGGCCGAGCGGGGAAGGAATACGAGTATTTTCACCTCTGGTTGAATTTTGTCGCGAGCGTTTTCGAGTTGAGTAAACTTTACTCACGAACGTGTTCGGGTTATGGTGATTTCACCATGGATCGGTTGTGCAAACAGAACGAACTTTGTTCTGTTTGCACTTCTGTTGTGCAAACAGAATGCTTGACACTTTGTTTGCACAACCGTATTCTGGCCTCATGTTCGTCGGAAGAACGCACGAGCTGTCGGTGATTCGCAGTCGCCTGAGCGACCGGACCAAGGCTCAGCTGATCATTCTCTACGGCCGTCGCCGGATCGGGAAGTCGACCTTGATCGCGAAGGCGGTCGAGAAGGAAACGAACGTCCTCTTCTTCGAGGGCATCGAAGGCGCGCGCAAGCAGGTTCAAATCGATCAGTTCCTCGCCGATCTCGCGGCCCAGACGGGACGTGTCCGCCTCGACGCCAACAACTGGAGAGAGGTGTTCCAGGGGCTCGGCGAGCTCGTCCGCCAGGGGCGATGGGTGCTGGTGTTCGACGAGTTCCCATGGATGTGCGCCGGCCGTACGCAAATCGTCTCGGAGCTCAAGCTCTACTGGGATCGGTGGAGCAGGAACCCGAACATCTGCCTCTTCCTCTGCGGTTCGGTGGCGAGCTTCATGACACGCCACCTGGTCCACTCGAAGGCGTTTCACAACCGCAAGACCCTGGAGCTGTGCCTGGGCCCGCTGACGCCCAGGGAGTGCGGCCTGTTCATTCCCAGGCGGAGCACCCGCGAAAAGGCCCAGCTCTACATGTGCCTGGGGGGCGTCCCCAAGTACCTGGAGCAGATCGACCCGGGCATATCGCTCGAAAAGAACCTCAACCTTCTGTGCTTCTCGGCCGGCGGCTTCTTCATCGAGGAGTACGAAACGCTGTTCAAGGAGCAGTTCCGCAGCCTCAGGATCTACGAGTCGATAGTCAAGTCGCTCGCCAATGCCCCGGCGAGCCTGAGCGACCTGGCCCGCCGGGTGGGCGTCTCCAAGGGGGGCGGCTTTCGCGGGCAGGTCGATAACCTGATCCGCGCCCAATTCGTTCGCGAGTACATCCCGGTGTCGCTCGGAGGCAAGCGCCGCTCTCGCACCAGGTCGTACAAGCTCACCGATCCATTCCTGATCTTCTACTTCAGGTACATCCATCAAAATCGAAAAATCATCGCCAGGAATCGGCGCGGAGAGAACCTCCTGCGCGCAATCGCGGGTCCGACCATCCAGCAGTATTTCGGCTTTGCCTTCGAGCGTCTCTGCGAGGACGCAATGGAGGCGATCATCGACCGGCTCGGGCTCACGCTCGCCGACATCGCCGCGATGGGGCCGTTCTTCCAGCAGCAGCGCGGTCCGCGGCCAGGGCTCCAGATCGACTGGCTCATCGTCCGCCGCGACTCGGTCTGGACGCTGCTCGAGATCAAGTACACCGCGGCGCCCGTCGGAAAACAGGTCATCCACGATGTCCAGCAAAAGATCGATCGGCTCGGCGTTCCGGCCGACGTGTCCATCGAACCCGTGCTGGTCTCTGCCAGGAGAGCCACCAGCGCCGTGGAGCACGAGCGCTTCTTCTTCCAGATCCTCACACTCGATGATCTCCTGGATTGAGGTTTTGAGCCACAAGGAGAAGTTCTACCTTGTGAGCGTGTCCGGGGTGTTCGGAATCCGGTCACGGTGTCCGGATTCCGGACACCCCCTCCCGCACCCATGCCATGTAATTCCGAAGGGTTGCAGTCTGGCACAAAGGTTGCTTTCCAGGACATGAAATAACGGTCCACAGTGAGGTGCCCATGTCCATCGAGCCCGTCAACAACCGTCCAGAACCGACCGGTGCCGATCCGCCGGACGGGAACGAGAACCTTCTGCGGCGAACCGCCACCAGGACAGCCGAGGCCGTCTCGCGGCTGGGAGCACGGCTGAGCCAGGACGCGGCAGCCATGCTCCACCGCTCGGCGCGCCGCCTGGAGCTGGTATCCGGCGATCCGCGCCGGATGACCCGGCTGATCGCCTCCACCCGCAGCATCCAGGATCCCCGCACCAGGGCCGCGGCCATCGAGGCCCTGGGCTTCGACCGCGACACCGCCGAGGGCCTGAACCTGCGGGTGGCCAACCTCTGGCCGGTGTTCCGCAACGGCCAGGCCGCGATGCACAAGCGTTCGCCCCTGAGCGTGCAGGAGGCGGGCCAGACCATCCAGATCCAGGCGCACAAGCTTCGCGAGCTGGCCGAGCGGGTCTCGGGCCAGACCACCGGACAGCCGCCCCCCGCCCGGCAAGGCCAAACCTCCATCCGGGACGCCGGGCAGACGAGCGCCGCAATCTCGTGGGACGTCGTGACGGCCGCCAAGGCGACGCCCGTCGGGCTGGCGCCGGCGGGCTCGCTCGTCCTGGCGGCCGCCAGCGAGATTGCCGCCGATGCCGACTGGGAGACGGCCAAGCTGCTGGCCACCACGGAGGCCATGAGCCTGGACGACCTGGAGCAGGCCCGCGCCGAGTACTACCGCCGCATGGGCGCAAACCGCGCCAGCGTCATCCTCTCGCCCATCCCCTTCAGCTCGACGATCGTCGCCGGCCTGTCCAACCTGGAAAGCCACCTCGCCACCCGGTCCGCCCGGGGGCCATCCCCCTACTCGCTGATCCAGAAGGCCTGCTCGTCGCCCTGACCGTTCGCAGGCACCCGAGCGACCGGACCACGTAGTACTTGTGGGGACTACCGGCGTCGTTTTCGGAGAAGCGCCATTCCTGCAAGCAACAGGATGGTCAGTGCCCGCGATGATGGCCCGGTGCCGTGGCTGCAGTCGCAGCCCGAGGGCGTTACAGGGTGGGTGTCTTCGCAGACGTTTTCAGGATCCTCTGGACAGACGTCCTCTGAATCGCAGATTCCGTCACCGTCCGTGTCATCACAAGTTGCGCAGTTGTCCTCGGGATCGTCCGGGCAGGGATCTTCAGCGTCGCAGACGCCGTCTCCGTCTGCGTCCTCGTAGGTGCTCGTGCAGCCTGTCCCGGTGTCGCAGACATCCCGGGTGCAATCATCGGAGTCGTCGCAGAGGGAGTCTTCGGGGGCATGTTCGCATGTGTCGCCGTCCTCGTCACAGCCGTCGCCGGTGCAGTCGATGCCGTCGTCACAGTCGGGGGCCGTGCCGGGCAAGCAGCCGAGGACGGCGTCGCAGGTCTCGGTGCCGTTGCACCACAGGCCGTCGTCGCACTCCAACGCCGCGCCCGCAGTGCACACCCCCACCTGGCACGTCTCGTCCCCGTTGCACACGTCTCCGTCCAGGCACAACGTCCCGTCCAGCACCTGCACGTTCTGGCACCCGGACCCCGCATCGCAGCTGTCCGTCGTGCACACGTCGGAGTCGTCGCAGACGAGCGCAGGGCCGCTGCCGCAGGCACCGCCAGAGCAGGCGTCGCCCGTAGTACAGGCGTCGCCGTCTTCGCAGGGGGAAGTGTTGTCGGTGAAAACGCAGCCGCTGGCCGA
>SDBT01012117.1_pt1 | contig 13853 bp, 9 predicted proteins | sample 2277101 | NCBI WGS metagenome assembly SDBT01 (sample SAMN10404973, study PRJNA504765) | marine sediment metagenome | isolation source: marine sediment core GS10_PC15, 103 cmbsf | place: Arctic Ocean: Southern Knipovich Ridge | collected 2010
GTTGGTCTAAAGAATTAACCCCTTTTTACTTTATTAGATCTTTAGTAAGGATTAGAAAAATTATTAACCAATTTAAACCCGATATTGTTCATGGCCAGGATCTGGTTTTTGCTGGTATTTGGGCATTTTTGAGCGGTTTTCGTCCATATGCTGTTACGCCTTGGGGATCGGATGTAATGCTTTATGATAAATTTATTAGTACTGAAAAGTATTTAATTAAGAAGACTTTGCATGAAGCTAATTTAGTAACAGTTTCGTCAGATGCATTAAGAAAGCAGGCAGAAAAGATTGGGCTAGACAAAGACAAAGCGCAAATGATTCATTTTGGGATTGATTTAGAAATTTTTTGTAAGAGATCACCAGTAGAACTTAAAAAGAAACTCAAGATTAAGAATGAGAAAGTTATTTTTTGCCCAAGAGCAATTGCACCTATCTATAATACTGATATTTTAATTCAAGCGTTTGATAAGATATTATTAAAAATACCAGCTAAGCTAATATTGATAGAAAATGCGGCTGATAAGAAATATTTAGAAGAGATTCAAAAACTTCTCGAAATTAAAAAATTAAAAGATAAAGCTATTTTTATTAAAAAGGCTTCTGATAGAGAAATGGCTGGTTTATATAACTTAGCAGATTTGGTTGTTAGTTTAACTTCGTCTGATGGCTGCAGCGTGTCATTTTTAGAAGCGATGGCTTGCGATAAGAAAATTGTGGTGACAGATTTACCTTATATTAGAGAATGGGAAAAAGGTGGTAATATTTGGAAAGTTCCGATAAGAGATGTTAAAACAACGGCAGAAGTAATTATTAAAGTAATAAAATTCCCCGTGTCAAAATGGCAAAAAATTGGGAAAAACAATCGTCTGATGATCGCCAGAAGAGCGGAAGTTAGAAGCAATTTCGATAAATTGGATCAGTTGTATAGAGATTTGCTATGAAAATATGTATGGTTACTACAAGTAAAATTTTTCATGATACGAGAATTCTTAATGAAGCGGAAAGTTTGGCAAAAGTTCATGATGTTATAGTTTTGGCACGTAAATATCCACAACAGAAAAAAAATGGTTTTTCATTTAAAATTAAGTTAATAAATTATTATAAGATACCCTTTTATCAATTGAACATTTTTTCTTCTTTATTCTTCTTGATGAAAGCGGTTATGAAAGAAAAAGCTGATGTCTTGCATGCCCATGATCTTGATGGTCTCTTATGTGCATTTCCGGCAGCTTTACTCTGCCGTAAAACTTTAATTTATGACTCACACGAGATATGGACAGATACATATCCTTTTGAGAATTTAAAGGGCATACAATGGTTTTTTCCAATCTTAGAAAGAATGTTAATGTGGAAAGTTCAAGCAGGCATTACGGTGAATAAATCAATTGCAAAAGTACTAACAAAAAAATATCACAAAAAATTTATTAGCATTTATAATATTGCCAATAATAATATAGAAACTATTCCTAAAAAATCTAACTTTTTTCACAAATATTTAAATAAGAAAATTGTTATTCATGTTGGTGGAGCAAATGAAGGCCGGGGATTTGAAGAGATGATTGAATCATTAGCAAAACTACCCAAAAATATTATCTTTATTTTTTTAGGAGCAGATTTAGCTAAAAGTGATATTAAAACTAACGTTAAATATTTAAGATTAAAAGATCAAATTGAAATACTATCTGCTATTTATCCTCAAGATATTATCCCAATTATATCCAAGGCCGATTTGAGCTTAGCTTTAACCCAAAAAAAATCTAAAAGTTATTATTATTCATTACCTAATAAAATATTCCAATATATTGCGGCCGAAGTGCCAATTTTAGGCAGCAATTTTCCAGAATTTAGAAATATCATTCAAAAATATTCTATTGGTGAGGTTGTCAATCCTTCAAATCCTAAATTAATTGCCCAAAAAATTATTTATATGCTCAAAAAAACTCCTCAAAAAAGATATCGTCACAATCTTGTGGGATTGGCAGAAGAGAAATATAATTGGACTATTGAGGCAAGAAAATTACATAAGATTTACATGGATTTAAAATAATGTCTAAATTGAAAAATTATCTTTCTCTGGCAGCCTTTTTGTTTATAGTTATATTTTTTATCTATTACATTAGAAGTCATTGGTCAGAATTTCAGGGAATCAATATAGTTTCATGGCCTAGTGCAATAATTTTGTTTGTAATCGTACCAATTAATATTTTAATTCAAGGTCTTATTCTAAAAGTATTAATGGAGCCATTCGGGGTTAAATTAAAATTTAATGAATGGTTAGGCTTAATGGTTTTAACACTTTTGGGTAATATTTTGATTCCTTTTGGTGGTTTTGGTTTTCGAGCAGTTTACTTAAAAAAATATTACAATTTTGAATATACTGATTTTTTTACTACTACGATGGCAGTTTGGTTAATTAATTTTACTATATTTACTATCGGAGGAATAATCGGTTTAATTTATCTTTTCTGGCAGTCAAAAATAATTGATATTAATCTAATGGCTATTTTTGGGGGAGTTCTATCAGGATGTTTGATTGTCTGGTTTTTCCCGTTTAAAATACCTTCGTCTAAAAATAAGATTATTCATTATTTTGGTCTTTTAACTAAAAGTTGGCAGTTTATTAAAACTGATCAATTATTAATCAAGAGATTAACTCAATTAATTACTTGGCAGGTTTTAGTTCTTTCTTCAATTTTCTTTTTTGCCTATCAGACATTTGGTTTTAAAGTCAGTTTTATTGGTTCGTTTTTACCCGCCTGTCTTTCTTTATATACCTTTTTTATTCGGATAGTGCCGGCTTCATTAGGAATTTATGAGATGGCCGTTATTTATCCTTCGCAAGTTTTGGGGCTGAATGTGGCCCAAGGATTATCAGTCGCATTTTTAACGAGAATTGCCATCTATTCTTGGATATTTGCCTTAGGCTTAGTCTTTGGCTATATTCTATTAAGAAAGAATTCCAAGAAGAAACCAATTTCATAATTTTTTAAAGAAGGAGAAAATGAAAAAAATTGTTACTATCATAGGTGCCAGACCTCAATTTATAAAAACACCTTTGATATCAGGCAAAATAAAAAAATTTGCTAAAGAAATTTTAGTCCATACTGGCCAGCATTATGATTTGAATATGTCAGATATCTTTTTTAAGGAATTAAAGATTTCAAAACCAAAATACAATCTTGAAGTGGGCTCAAATAGTCCAGGCAAACAAACTGCTAAAATGCTTGATAGAATTGAACAAGTTTTGCTTAAAGAGAAGCCCAATTTAGTCTTAATTTATGGTGATACTAATTCTACAATTGCAGGAGCATTAGCAGCAGCCAAGCTTCATATTCCAGTCGCCCATGTGGAAGCGGGAATGCGTTCTTATAACCGGGAGATGCCAGAAGAAATCAATCGGGTAGTTTCTGATCATATATCCGATTTGTTGTTTTGTCCTACCAAATCATCAGAGAAAATTTTACAAAAAGAAGGTATTACAAGGGGCGTTTATTTTGTTGGCGATGTAATGTATGATATCCAAAAAAAACTCAAAACTCAAAGCTCAAAACTCAAAACTTTGGAAAAACTATCTATAAAACCAAAAAAATACATCTTGGTGACGGTTCATCGTCAAGAAAACACTGATAAAAAAGAAAATTTAGAAAATATTTTGAAGGCATTTGAGAAAATTAATGAAACTATTATTTATCCCATTCATCCGAGAACTAAAAAGTTTATTAGAGAATACAAATTTGAAAAATGGGTTAAAAAAATTCCCCATTTGCATTTGATTGAACCCATCGGCTATCAAGAAATGATCTATTTGGAGAGTAATGCAAGATTGATTTTGACGGATTCCGGCGGTGTGCAAAAAGAAGCTTATCTAAATAGAGTACCCTGTGTTACTTTACGTAAAGAGACTGAATGGATTGAAACTATTCAGTCTGGCTGGAATCAGCTAGCTGGCATTAATGTCAAGAGAATCGTTGGTTTATCTAAAAAGTCCCCCCCGCCTAAAAAACACCCCAATTTTTTGGGTGATGGTAAGGCCTATATTAAAATTACTAAAATTATCAAAAAATTTTTAGATTCTCAATAAAATTAGTACTGATCTTTTTTGGCTTATAGCCAGGTCCAAGTTTTAACATCATATCTTGAGAATTCATCATCCGAATAATACTTTCCATAAACTTGTAAATTTATCCTTATAATGATATTTTTTGATTATTATGAAGCAAAAAAAAACCACCATTGCAGTTATTGGCCTTGGTTATGTTGGTTTACCATTAGCAATACTGGCAGATAAAAAAGGATATCGGGTTATTGGTGTCGACATTGATCAAAGTAAAGTTAAATTATTAAACCAGCATCTCTCTCCGTTTGGGGATAAAAAATTATCTAGAAAGATTAGCAAAAGTGCTATCAAGGCGACAACGGATTTTAGTAAAGTCAAAACAGCCTCCATTATTATTATCTGTGTTCCAACCCCAGTATATGAAAACCAGATGCCAGATTTTAAACCTTTAGAAAATGCTTGTAAAAGTATAGCACCATTTATTAAAAAGGGTCAGTTGATAATTATTGAATCAACTGTAAATCCTGGGGTATCCGAAAATTTTATTTTGCCAATTCTCGAAAAGAAATCAAATTTGAAAGGTGGTGAAGATTTCTTCTTGGCGCATTGTCCAGAACGAATTAACCCGGGAGATGAAAATTGGCGTGTTGACAATATACCAAGAGTGATCGGCAGCTTAGAAAATAAAGGATTAGACCTTGCTTTAAAATTTTATAAATCCATTATTTCTGGCAAAATAAAGCCGATGAACAATCTCAAAGAAACAGAAGCAGTAAAAATAGTTGAAAATGCATTTAGAGATATTAATATTGCTTTTGTAAATGAGTTGGCAATGTCATTTTCACGTCTCGGAATTGATGTGACTAATGTAATTTCAGGTGCCGCCACTAAACCTTTTTCATTTATGGCTCATTTTCCAGGCTGCGGTGTGGGAGGTCACTGTATCCCGATTGATCCCTATTATCTAATTGAATATGCTAAAAAGAGCGATTTTAATCACGATTTTCTTCTTCTAGCAAGAAAGATTAATAATCAAATGCCAAAGTTTACGGTCGAAAAAGTCTTAGAAGGTCTGAATGAAAAGGGAATTGCAATTAATGGAACTAAAATTGCAGTATTAGGGCTTGCTTATAAGGCTAATGTTGATGATTGTCGGGAGACCCCATCAATTAAGATTATTAAATATCTTAAAGAATATGGCGCAAAAGTTGTTACTTTTGATCCTTTTGTTCTCCAAAAATCATCGGCGAAGTCTTTAAAACAAGTGATAAATAATGCAAAGGCGATAGTGATTGCCACTAACCATGATCTCTTTATAAAAGAAATTACTTCTGATCTTTTACTTGAAAACGAAGTTTATATTGTTATTGATGGCCGTAATTGTTTGGATAAAGAAAAATTTCTCAAAGCCGGAATTATCTATAAAGGTATTGGTAGATAGTATTTATGAATAAACTACTATTTCTCTTTAAATTACAGATTTTTTAGTGGTATAGTTTAAATATGGACTTCTTAGTAAACAGAAAGCCATTATTTTACTTATATCTTCCTTTTATTTTAGGAATTATTCTAGCAATTCTCATTAATCAGTTTGTATCATCATTTCAAATTGCAGTTACTTTTTTAGTTTTAGTCTTTGTTCCGGGCTTTGCTTTATCTCGGCTTTTTAAGATAAATTTTCAAAAAGACTTTTTAGGCCAAGTCATTTTATGGTTTGTTCTGGGTCTAATCTATAATCTTTTATTTTGTCTCTTAAGCTTAATTTTCCATTTAAATATTACTCAATTAGTAGTCTTGAATTTGATACTTTCAGGTTTGATTTTTTTGACTGCTCTAATCTTAGATCTTAGATCTTCTTCGGAAGTCCAGATTAATTTAAAGCAATTTTTAAAATTAGAAAATCTTGTTTTTGTTTTTCTTCTATTTTTAATAATTTTTGTTTTATCTGTTGTTGATCAATTAGGCACTAATTTTACAGGTGATCCAATGTTTCATCTTGCAGCCATAAGAAAAGTTATTGAAGGTCAACCGCTGACAATTGAGAATCTAAACCATGTAAAGAATCAATATCATGTTGCTTATGGATTACCAATTTGGCATGTTTTCTTGGGTTTGCTGACAAAAATAACCAATACCAATATTTTTGTACTTTTCCGCGAGATTACAACCGTTCTTACACTTTTAGTATTTTTAGTCTGGTATTGGTTTTTCCTTAAAGTTTTACCAACTCGTTCATTAGCGATTTTAGGATTATTTTTATTTATTCTTTTTCATTTTTACGATAACGGTTATTTATATACACGTTTACCTGTTCCGGATACCCTAAATATGCTTATTTTAATGCCGTTATCTTTTGGTTTGGCAATAAAATATATTTTTGACAAATTTTCAAACTACAAATATTTAGTTGTTTTATCGATATTGCTGGCATTGATGGGTTTAATCCATTGGACACAATATTTTTATTATCTCTCGGCGATGGGGCTTTTTGCAATTTTTTACCTTGTATTTAAGTTTAAAGATAAAGATTTCATAGCAATTTTCAAGAGAATTCTCCTGGCAATTTTTGCTAATATGATTGTGATAATACCATTATTAATTGTTTTACAGTTGAAACAAAGCGCTGTTACAGGAAATTTTCAAGAATTTTCAACTATTACAAAAGTTTCTACAAACGATCGTTTGCATAAATTTGATCCATATTTTAAATTATCCTATATTCTATTACCATTAATCGCAATTTTCTTTCGAAAATATCGGCGGCTAATTTTTCTTTTGGCAGTTTTTCTAATTGGACCATTGATTTTTAATATTCCTGGTCTTTATCCAATAGTACGCAGCTACTTAAGTCATGTTTTTGTCAATCGTTTTTACACTAATTTAGGACAATGGCCTTATATTATTTGGGCGCTTTTAATAGGTTTTATTTTAGTTTTAATAGATCGATTGCTTTCAAGGATAAATCCTTCTTTAAGATATCTACGTTTTCTAATAGATGGCTTACTGGGTATATTTTTGATCTGGATGTTTTGGGTTCAGTTTAATACCCAACAAGTTCAGAATTGGTATTATTCTATTTTTGATTTCTCAACCCCCACTTTTAATTGGTTAAATACGAATTTTTATTGGCTTATTCCGGTTATTACTTTTATTGCTCTCGTGCTTTTTGTTGCTCAAAAATATTATCGGCCCTCAATAGAATTTTTTACTTTTAAAGACTATAAAAATTCTTCAACGATGTTAATTTTAACATTAATAATTGTATTTTTTCTTGGGATACCATCTTTTAGTCATTTAACTTTTTATGCCAAAAAAGAATTTCAAAATTGGCATTTTTTCCGAGAAGCAACAGATCCAACTCCAGATTTTATTAATCCTGATAAATTCGGTGGCATGGAAACGATTGATTTTATTAAAAAGAACATTCCGCCAAAATCGGTTTTTGATACTAACACTTTTGCTAGTTATACCTTGCCGACATTGGTGGACGTCCATATGGCCTCGTATAATCTTGGTTCAGAGCCAACTAAAAAATACAAAGATATTTATGATCGGACAGTGCCTATTGAAAAAAAATTAACTATGTTAAAAGAAGCGGATATTGATTATCTGATCTATCAGTATAAACCAAGCGAAAGCCAGTCGCCATATGATCCATATCCTCAATATTTTATAAAGATTTATGATAGTACAGCTGCAATTTATCAAGTCAACAAAGAACAAGTAAATTCAGATATCTAGTATCTTAATTTAACCTGTTATTCAAACGCCTCAATCCCTTGAGGCGTTTGAATTGACGGATATGTACATCAAAGATTATACTTAAATAAGAAAACCAAAAGGAGGTTTGATGGATGACTCTTCATATAATTCTTCTCCTAGGGTAGGTGTAAGAAAGGGACTTATCATTGCTCTTATTGCTGTGGTTTTAATTGCAGCTGGTTTTTTTGTTTGGTTCTACCGAGATAAGTTAACTGGTGGAGCAGCAACTGAAGAAACATCTACATCCACGCCAAGTTCTCTTACTCTGAGACCAAATGGTGATGTTACATCAGGATGGAATGCTTTTCCTATTGCTAGTTGGGGAGAACACTTTAGGCTTATTAATGAAAAAATAGCTGATGATACTGATTATATATTTACTAATTGGACCTGCAAAGAAGATATTTATGCTTTTAAAAACCCTGCTTCTGAAGATGTAAATGAAACTATCAAAGCAATTGATGTGCAATATCGTGCAAAATGTTTATCAGCTAATTGTGCTGTCTCAATAAATACGAATATAGGTGGCTGGCAAACACCACAAAGTCATAATGTTGGTCCTAAATGGGAAAATGGCAGTTCTCATTTTAGAGGAGCTTGGTCGGGTTCTTTATTAAATGATCTGCAAGTAAAGATCAGAAAAAGTAGTGGTATTTCGCAACTCCAAGTAAGCCAACTTTATGTAGATGTTGAATATACAATTGAGCCGGCGCCAGATACGGCTGTACCTACATCTCCACCTACGGCCTCAGAGCCGCCAATAACATCAGCGGCTCCTACTCGACCAGGAGAAACATTTGAACCTATCCCAGATGCGACAGTAGAGCCTACAGAACGGATTGTCGAAGAAACAGCCCAACCCATAACAGAGACCGTTGATGAACAATCAGTTTTATTGAAAAATATAGAACTTAAGACATCGAATAATCAAAATAAACAAGTTTCTCCAAATAATACTATCTCTTTAGTCATAGGCGAGACGTTAACTTTTACCGGAGTTTCTTTACCAAATGAAAAATTAACAGTTATTATTGAACCGAAAGAAAAGGATAAGTCAAAAAGAACCGAAAAAGTATCTGCTGCTCAAGATAGTAGTTGGCAGTATACTCTAAATCCTAATACTTTAGGACTTGATGAGGGAAAGTATATTATTAAAGCTTATACTTTAAGTGAAGGCGAAGCCCATGCAGTAAAGCTTGCTGATATTAATTTTAAATCTACTAGTGATAATTGGAAATATATTGTAATTGGTATTTTGGCAATAATATCTATTGGAATATTATTGTGGACCCTATTTAGAAACAGAAGATAATCACCTAATTGATATTCAATTGTTTCGACTATAAAATTTCAAGGTGATATACTAAAAATATGCAAGCTCTCATAAAAAGAGGAATTTTATCCTATTTAATATGGGCTTTATTTGGTCTTATTTTATTTTTAATTGTTACGATAGTTCCGACAATTTTTGAAAATATTTTTATTTTTTCAATATTTGTATTTTTTGCTCTCTTTCTGCCAGGTTGGTTATTAGTACGAATTTTTAATATTAAAACAAATGATTTAATAAGTCTTTGGCTAATTACTTTTATTTTAGGATTAGTTTTTTATTTTATAATCAATTTATTTGCTATCATACTTGGTATTGATATTAGTCTGTTATTAAAAATTTATTATATAGTAATCCCAATCTTATGGCTGATTGCACTACTAAAGGAACTACAAAAACCATCGCAGTCAAATTCTAAACAACTACAAATTAAAGATATTTTTAAACTTGAAAATCTTTACTATATTCTGCCTTTCTTTGTAGGTTTTTTTATCATCTGGGTGACTTTATCAAGAGGACCAGATCTTAATGGAGATCCTTATTTCCATTTAGCAATAATTCGTAAGGCAATAGACGGCAATTCGCTTTCTCCTGAAAGTTTGGCCTTTACTAAAACTTCATTACAAAATCCGACAACTATTTTGCCTACATGGCATATAATGTTGGCTTCTATCAGTAAAACATTATCTTTAGATATTTTAGTTTGCTGGGAAAATATAATTCTTTTCTTAACTATTCTTTCATTTTCTGTCTGGTATTTTTTCGCCAAAGTCATCTTTAATAAAAAAGCTTGGGCAGTCCTTGCTACCTTATTATTTATGATTTTTATCTTCTATGGGGGACCTGGTTATATTTTTAGCCGTTTGGCTGTGCCTGATACTTTTGCCCAGTTTATTCTTTTACCTTTAGGTCTTGCTTTGGTTTTTAAATATATTTTTGAAAAGGATTTAAATTGGAAAATGCTAGTAATTAGTGTTTTAGGCGCAATATCACTGTTATTTGTTCATGCAACCCATTATTTTTATCTTGTATTAATTGTTTTTACTTTTGGATTATTATATTCAATTTTCTACTTTAAAGAGACTGATTACAAGGCAACCTTAAAAAAGATATTTAAAGTAATTTTAGCTATTTTAGCCCCATTAGGATTGTTGGCAATTTTTCTTGAGCTTTATTCAGGGATGTTTTCTAGGATTCTTTCTGCCTTTACCAAGGCGCCAGAATCAACTATTTCTTATGATAAATTTAGTAGATTTGGCTTGACTTTTCAATATGGTTATTTTTTGTTGCCCTTTGTGTTTTTGTTTATTAAAAACAAAAGAATAATGATAATCCCTGCTTTACTGTTTTTAGTTCCTTTGGTTTATGAAACACCTTTAAAAGATTTTTTAAGTAAATATTTGAGTTTTATTTTTACAGATAGACTTTTATCAAATACTTCTCTTTATTTCTTGGTTTTTGCCTTATTGGGTGGCTGTCTTTTAAGGCTTATTGATCAGTTTGTTGATAAATTATCTGTCAAAATAAAAGACTATCTTGATTTCATATTATTTTCACTTTTAGGCATTATAATTATTATTGGTCTTAATACCGAGATAATTTCTAATTTTGTCTATGGGATTTTTTATTCCAAGACTACTTATAGTTCAGTGATTCAGTATACTCTGGCAATTTTTACTATTAGTATTATTGTTGCTGTTTTATGCTGGATAATTAATAAAAAGTATTGGCAAAAAAAGGAACTTTGTAAAATCGCATCGTATAAAAATATCTTAACTATCTTTATTTTGATGGCAATGATCTCTTTTACTTTAATAACTCCCTCTATTAAGAATGCCAATCTCTATTTTTCTCTCAATCAATCTCCAAGCTCACAAGATTTTTTTCTGGGAAATTTTAAAGGTGATAAAGAGGTGATTAATTTTATAAAAACACAACTTCCGGTAAAATCTGTTTTGTTAACTGATTCTGAATCACTGGGAACTTTTTCAGTTATGCTTGATCAATATATGGCCTATAATCTTGGGTCTGCCTGGGATGGTAATCTTAACCGTATATTTCAGCCAAATATCCCTGATTGGCAAAAAGATGAGCTGATAACCTCGCCTAAATATGCAGTTGATTATATTTTTGTTAGAGATCCTAAAATTCAAGATAAAAAGTATTTTGAAAACAATCCCAATTTGTTCAAAAAAATATATGATAAGGATAGTCAAATATATGAGGTTATTAAGTGAAAATTAAAGCATATTTTCTTTATTTAGGTTATTTGGGCTGGCTGGCAGTATTATTTGTAGTTTTGTTCCTTGGTCTAAATAATACTGGTTTAGGAATTACTTTAGCTTTTCTAACTTTTATTCTTTCGCCCGGAGTATTGCTTTTAAGAATAATTAAACCTTTGACCAGCTCATTTATGGGAAGATTGGTATTGATTATTGGTTTAGGGTTTGGTTTTTATTTTCTTCTTAGCCTAATAGCAATTTTATTGAACTTAGCTATCAGTCAATTAGTAATAATTTCTGCTCTGTTGATTGGCATTCTTTTCATATTGGCCTTCTTTAAAGATTTTCGTAATATTTGGCAACCAGACTGGCAATGGTTTAAAAATCAAACTATTGGTGATTGGCTGCTAATTGTTGCTGTCCTAATTGGAATAATAATCGCCTTTTTAGCGGTTGATGCTCAGTCAGACAAAATTGGCGGTGATGGCTGGTTTCATTTGGCCATTTTACAAAAGGTTGCTTCTGGCTATAGTTTAGACTCTCATAATTTATGGATGACTAAAACAACTGCCTTAAATCCGGTTTATTCTTTTCCAATTTGGCATATTTTAGTTGGACTATTTTCCAAAATAATTAATGTCCCGGCCTTTACTGTTTGGCGGCAAGTAATGCTTCCCGTGACACTGATAGCCATGATTGTTTGGCTAGGGTTTTTCAAAACATTCTTTAAAAATACTAGTTTAATTGTCCTCTGTTTTTTATGTTTTTTGGTATATCTATTAATAGCAAATTCTTTTTATATGTTTTCTGCCATTATTACACCTGATACTTTATGTCGGTTATTACTTCTTCCTTTAGTCTTACTGTTAACAGCTCAATATCTTTTTGAAGAAAAAGCAAACAAACTATTTTATTGTTTATTAATTAGCTTGCTAGCAATTTTTACTGGTCTTGTTCATTTTACTCAATTAATTGATTATTTCTTGATTTTAATAGTTTTTGCTATTTTACTTTTAATTTTTGTCCGTCAAAAACAGATTATTCAAAAATTAGGTTGGCTTTTTCTTGCTTTAATTGGTTTGATTGTGCCATATCTATTCATATTCCAAGGAGGAAATATTAGTCAAATAATCTTAGGGAATATTAATACTTTTATACTTCAAGAGGGTCGCATAAATATTAATGTTTTTTACTTTTATCCTCTTTTAATGCTACCGATATTATTCTTGTTTATAAAAAAAGAGCATCGCTTGGTTTTCTTAATTTCAGTGCCTTTGACTTTGCTTTTAGCTGCTTGGGAAGAATCACCTTTGAGTAATTTCTTTCAAAAATACTTAGGTGAAATTTTTATCAAACGGGCTATTAGTGATATTCCCCATTGGATTTTCTGGGGATTTGGCCTATATCTTATATTAATAGGTTTAAATATCATTTTCTTAAAAACAAAAATAATCAAGATTCTAAATATTGTATTAGGATTATTATTTGTAGCTATACTTGTTTTTAGTCCTTTAAGAGATATATTTAATTATCTCGTAGCTGAAGTTTTATTTAATTCAAAAAATGATATTAATTATTTCTTAGGAAGCAATCTTTGGTTAATCTTTGGAGCAGTTTCCGTGGTAGTTATAGCGATTTGTATTTGGAAGAAGTATCCAAGTTGGACTATTCCCGAACCTAAAGATAAATTAAATTTCTCAATTCTAACAATTATCCTAATTGGAATTTTATCTCTTCCATATATATCAGGTTTTAAAGAGGTGAGGGCAAAAAATCCAAATGGCAATTTGCTGACTAATCGTAAAATGATTTTTAAATCTTATGCTTCAGATATTAGCCGATTAGGTGGTCAACAAACCCTTGATTTTTGGAATTCTGTTCCTTGGAAGTCAGTTTTTTTAACAGATAATGTTACTTTAGCTCAAATGGTCCTTCTTTATTCGCCTAACTACGTGGCTGAATATCCCTATGCTATTAAAGAATTTACTACATCTAAAATATTCTATGATGATTCAATTAGTTTAACAAAGCGTCTTAGTGTCCTCGACAATTTAGAAGTTGATTATATTATAGTTCGTCACTTAGAAGAAACATCATTTCTGGAAGAGCATCCTCAATATTTTCGCTTATCATTTAGCAATCTTTTCTCTTTCAAAGGCGCTAATAAAGAAATATATATTTATCAATATCTAAAGTAGATTTTTGTCTAAAATTTCATAAAAGTTTTTATCAGAAAATCTATTAATAGCCAGCTTTCTAGCATTGGAAGAATATTTTAATAATAGCTTTGGATTATTATAAAGTTTTAAAATTGCCTTTGCCAGTTCTCTAGAGTCTCCTGGAGTAACGATAATTCCTGCTTGGGTTGGCTCGATTAATTCTCGTAAGTTTTTACCCGCACAGGCAACAATTGGTTTGCCGCAACCAAGATATTCAGAAGTTTTTGTTGGCAGAGCATTGTCTGAAAAGAATTTATTTGTAG
>SDBT01012118.1_pt1 | contig 13853 bp, 16 predicted proteins | sample 2277101 | NCBI WGS metagenome assembly SDBT01 (sample SAMN10404973, study PRJNA504765) | marine sediment metagenome | isolation source: marine sediment core GS10_PC15, 103 cmbsf | place: Arctic Ocean: Southern Knipovich Ridge | collected 2010
TATCAATAATATTACCGATTCCTATTACAAACAACAAGCTACGAATTTATTGCTACAATATGGTGTTAAATTAGTATCTACAGAGGAACCTCAAGAGGCACCTAAAGAGGCACCTCAAGTATCATCAAGTTCGAATACTATAGATAGAATCAGTTTTGGAAGCATAATTTCAACTCCTGTAGGAACGTCTATTTCTAATATGAGTGTAAACAATAATACTTCTAATGGAAAAAAAATTATTAGAACATCAACTCCATTAGCACTAGTATCACGTGTCAAACTTGGAGGTATGATTATGGCAAAACATATTGCTGGACCTTTGATCATAGGTAATGAACAATATGTATATGATCCAGATGCTCCGCAATTAGATTTGTAAATATTTTATTATAAAAAAAATGATAGTTATTTTATCTATAATTTTTATACATAATTATCATGAACACGCAAACTTTTGAGAATATTATCGTGAAGTATTCAAGTGAATCCTATCACACCACAGATTCTATATTGATCGTGGTAGATGCAAACATACCATTTTTGAACTCTAAATTGAATACTAAAAATATCATAGTTTTGATGAATCAGCTTGGATTTCCTGATCAAAGAATGAGACTCTTGCGACTAATTTTGATACATCAGAAATTTGAGACAAATATCGATAGTGACTTAATTATAGCTAAAATGGATTTCAACTATATATCTTATCCTTATCATCAAGATTTTGAAAAAGAAATAAAAAAAATGTTCCCAACCACGATACCTTCTGGTGGCACTGAAGAGTCTCAAGATAACTATACTATAGATGTAAAGGGTTGTACTATAGGAGCTATTGGACCTGGTGCTGTAGGAAAAGTAGTAGATGGTAAACCTAGTTCTGAATATTCTAGCTCACTCTATTTAGGTAAAAGAAAAGTGGTAGATGGTATAGCTCCGGGTACTAAGATAAAAATTAGCAAAGATGGGAGCACATTCACGTTTACTGATTGAGTCAATATTATAAAAAAAATGACAGCTTTTTATATATAATTTTTATACATAATTATCATGAACACGCAAACTTTTTTGCAAACTCTTGCTAGAACCAAAATAGAAACAGAAATTACAACTCGTTGTTCTGCTATGGCTTCATATACAATTATCAACTCAAATGCTCCATTTTTGACATCCAAATTAAATACCGAGGAGATACTAGAAATTATTTCATACTTTGAATATCCTATCAACAGGATAAAAATCTTGAAATTCATTTCTAAATGTGGTAATAATTTTGAAGAAAATATTGATGTTGATAAAATTATTCACGAGATTTGTAGTGTTCTACTAATCTTTCCTTCTAATCATACTCGTTACGATCAAGAATATGAAGAAGAGGCTAGACAAATATTTATACAAGAGTAAAAAATTGATTTATAAAAACTATATAAAAGAATCAATCTATATATATAATTAACATAAAACAAAAACATGCTTAGAGTCGGTCGCCGCGCATACACTACTAACGGAAATTACACTGAACCTAATTACACCGGATTCACACAAATCCTCGTGCTCACCAAATCCACCGAATATGGATCCCTTGGTCCTTACGAGTTGAAGGACGAAAGAGGCTATATCATGGAAAATGTTTGGCAAGGTGAGAAAGTATATAAAGACGTTCCAGCAGTCAAGCTCAAATATTCTCGCTACAGTGACATCATCACATGGAACTATCCCAAGACTAAATTTATGGATGTTGAAGGGAATTTATTGGATACATATTGGACATGGCGTCGAAAGATCATGGAAAATCAATATTATTTAAGATATCCAGCAGGTTTCTATAATATGAAGAACTGTTTATATGCTATCCACGAATATGAGGATGGTAAAATGTCAGATAAATTAGATTATATCACCTCTCGAAAAGTCACTTATGGACCTTTATACTGTAGATTAGTCAAAAAAGAAAAACAGTTCAAAGAATTGAAACAAAGATTGGAAGGAGGTGAGAATCTATTGATCATAGAAGTAGATGGACCACATCAAGAATCATTAGATTACTATAAGGAAAAATATGGTGTAGAAGATGATTTTATAGAGAATAGTACAGTATTAATTAATGAGAAACATATCCAGATAATGTTAAATGATCCTAAACATGCCTTTGGTCATGGATATTGTCTAGCTACGTCGTTATTAGATAAGGATAATGATTGGAATTATTAGTGAAAAATTGATTATAAAAATATATAAAAGATAAATATATAAAAGATAATAAATAGAAATGAATATTCCTGCAAAAATATTAGACAAAGTTGGTCTAAAACTTCATAATCAGAAGAATCATCCATTAGAAATAATTAAAACATATATTTATGAATATTTTGGAGAAGATTATCTGAAATTTGATGAACTAAGTGAAGTTGTAACTACTAGGGATAACTTTGATGATCTTTTGATTAAAGAGGATCATCCATGTCGATCAAAAAGTGATACATATTATTTCTCAGATAATGTACTATTGAGGACACAAACATCAGCACATCAAAATCAATTATTGAGGAAAGGTTGTACAAAATTTTTGGTAAGTGGTGATGTATATCGTAAGGATGAAATAGATAGAGCACATTATCCTATTTTTCATCAAATGGAAGGTTTGTGTTTAGTAGAAGAGGATGTAGAAGAGAATTTGAAAGAAATATTGATAGGTTTGATAAATCATTTATTTCCAGGATGTGAGTATAGGATTAACGATGATTATTTCCCATTTACACATCCTTCATTTGAAATAGAAATAAAATATAATGATAAATGGTTAGAAATATTAGGATGTGGTATTATACAACCTAAGATTTTAGAAAATTGTGGCTTAAAAAATAGAAAAGGTTGGGCATTCGGATTAGGACTCGAAAGATTAGCAATGATTCTATTTAATATACCAGATATAAGGTATTTCTGGTCTAATGATGCAAAATTTTTAGATCAATTCAAAACTGGTGAAATTGTTAAATTCAAAGAATATTCAGTATTAGATGTATTGATTAAAGATATATCATTCTATATAGTTAAAGATATTTCCATAGATAATGAAAATAATAGGAAATGGTTGAGACAAAATGATTTTTACGAAATCTATAGAGAATATGGTGAGGATTTAATTGAAAATATAGAATTGTTCGATATATTTTTTAATAATAAATTAGATAAATTATCACATTGTTATCATGTAAGATATTTTCCTGTAGATACTCAGATAAAAGATCCAAGTGAATTTAATAAAATAGTTAATAGAATACACACTAATATTTCTCAAAAAATAGGGATAGAATTGGGGGTTGAATTACGATAAATTTATTTTATAATATTTATTTTATAATACCATAAAAATTATAGGGTGTTACACTTAATAATTTTTGTTTCAATGTAGCATCTATTTGTAAACTATTAATAAATAATTCCATTCTCTCTTTATTATATATTTCTCCACTATGAACATATTGTTTTAATAATTCGGCTACCTCTCTCGATCCAGCTCTTCTCAAAATAGACTGTATACCGTCTGAAATAATTATCCAATTATTATTAACATCTAATTGTATCATTTCTAAATTAGTATCTAAATTGGATACATTTCTGACTAACGTTTTAAATGATAAGAGTGTATGTGCAAATGCAGGGCCAATATTTTTTAACAGAGTCATCGGTGATTCAGAAATAGGTAATTTATTGGATAGAAGACTAAATAGATCATTAGCTATGGATAGGTTTTCTTCAGTAGTCTTAAAATCAGATTGATATATTCGATGAGTTTTTGGTTTAAAATACCCGTAGATTATATAATCACATAAATTTTCAATAAAATTTATTAAAATATTATTAACTCTTCTTAAAGAATCGAAAATAACGGCATAATTATCATAATGATCTGTGTGTGATGTATATTTATTTCTTTGTAAACCAAGATTGGTTATAAATTTATCAGCAAATGCTGGCCAATCTACTTCGGGACAGGAGATATGAAGTTCGTTAAAATTTCCAACTATACCTCCGAATTTGGTAGTATATTTTACATTATTTAAATTTGATAATTCATTCAGTAATCTTTCATAAAATACCATTAATTCTTTACCTAAAATAGTTGGACAAATTGGTTGATGATGATAACGTTTGACACAAACTATATTAGACCATTTACCAATTATATCTAACAGGATAGTTAAAACATGTTGCATATTAGGGTTATATACATTGGTTATACAACTTTTAAGTTGTAAGATATATGATGTATTAATGATATCCGAAGAATCTATACCAAAATGGATATATTCTTTGATAGTGCTGAGACTGATTTCATCAAATTTAGTTCGTAGATAATACTCTATAGATTTAACTTCATCATTAAGACGGGAGTCAATTTGTTTAATTTTTCTAGCTTCTTTATCATTAAAATTGGTATATAAATTTCTGAGAATATTAAAATTTGTTGAACTATTAACTAAATATGATAATTCAGGAAGAGTTTGTATGAGATTGATGATGTATTCTATTTCTACATAAATACGAAATCTCATGTTACCAAATTCAGTAAAATAATCATTTAATTCTTTAATATTAGCTCTATATTTATTATCTATAGAGTTTATAATCAATATATCCATATTATATATCTATTATATAAAGATTTATTTTTATATGATTTACCTCAACTTTTTCATATTTTTTTAACTTCATCATTTGAAAAAAGATTATCATCAACTTGTCGTTCAAAAATATAAGAATTTTTATATAAACGAATAGCATAATATATAGTTTTATTAAGATTAGTATTATCTTCTAATCTTTTCTTAAATTTACCATCCAAATCATCCTTCTTGAAATATTCAATATCTAATTCTTCTGATCCTGGAACTAAAGTTACAAATAAAGCACCAACACCATTTTCTTTAGTGTATTGTATTGTGGTTTCCATTATGAGTTTACCATTGTTTTTGAGAAATTCTTTAAGTATCATTTTAGTTTTAAGTTCACGAACTTTTTGTTTAGTTTTATTTTCTTGTTTAATATCTTCTTCACTTTTATTATTTAATTCTTGTGCCATGATATATACAAGTACATTTTATTTATATAAATTAAACTATATAATGAACTATAATATTCAAAAAAATTGATCATTATTTAAAGATTCAATTAGAATCATTATTATATCATGAAACTAATAACTGGCAACTCCCATCCTAAACTGGCTCTATCCTTGGCTAAATGTCTTGATATACCCCTTGTGAATTGTAAAGTCGAAAAGTTTTGTAATACCGAAATTAATATACAAATTCAAGAAAGTGTCAGAAATGAACACATCTTTATCCTTCAAACTGGTGGATATGATTCTCATAACTCTGTTAATGATTATATAATGGAAACATTAATTTTGATCGATGCTTGTCGTAGATCTAACGTCAAGTCGATTACTTTGATTACCCCTTGTTTCCCATATGCTAGACAGGATAAAAAGGATGCACCGAGAGTACCAATTAGTGCTAAATTGATGGCGAACATGTATACACATTCGGGGGTGAATCGGGTTGTATCATTAGATTTGCATGCATCACAGATACAAGGATTTTTTGATATAGCTTTTGACAATTTATATGCTATTGGTCTAATATCTGATTATTTTAATAAATATCTATTTAATAATATGTCTGATGAAGATATACAAGAAAAATATATATTTGTAGCACCTGATAATGGTGGTGCTAAGAGAGTGATGGCATATTCTCAGAAATTTAATATTAATAATGTCATTATGCATAAACAAAGAGATTACTCTGCATCTAATAAGATTGATAAGATTATTTTAGTAGGAGGATTTAATCTAAAAGGTAAAACTGCTATCATGATTGATGATATGATGGATACTATGGGAACAATGTGTAAAGCTGCAGAAACATTATTGGAAAATGGTGTTAAAGAGATAATAGTTGTAGCAACACATGGCATCTTCTCAGGCGCAGCAATGGAGAGAATTAATAATTTTGAGTATATAAAGCGTGTTATAGTTACGAATACGCTACCGCAAGAAAAGAATTTAAAATTGTGTTCAAAATTGGAGGTGGTAGATATAACGCAGTTATTGTGTGACGTAATAATTTGTATTAAGACGGGTAAAAGTATATCTAATATTTTTGAATAAATATTAATTTATAAATAAAAATAGTTAAAAAATGATTCATAAATGTATATAAAAATCGGTGTCTTATATATAGATAATGTCAAATAATAAATTTTATTGTTCTATTTGCAACAAGGGCTATGTTACTAAAAAAGGATATGAAAATCATATGATACGTATTCATAATCATATCAATTCGTCTATAATAGATGGAGATGTTCTACCATCTACTATTATACCTTTAATAAGTAAGGCGGAAGAGCAAGAAGGATGGAATAAAGATCAGATAGAATTGGCATTAGAAATGTCGATGAAAGAGCAATTCAAAGATTATATTCCAGATCCAGATGAAATATTGGAGATGTCAAGTCACAAGGCGTGTTTGATATGTGCTTCACAAAAAGTAGATGCAGCATTTGTAGAATGTGGTCATATGATAGCTTGTTTGCAATGTGCCAATAAGATAAAAAATAGTGGTAAATTTGAGAGGAAATGTCCAGTTTGTCGCAAGGAGATTAAAAAAGTGTTAAAAATTTATACATAAAAATTTATACATAAAAATTTATGAAATTTATGGACTAATTACACTCTTATAATCTGCATATGCAGGTTTCTTGATTAAATCATCAACACGATAAAGATTGCTCGAACTAATTTGACTTGCTGTACAAAACATACCTGCATCAAATTTATTAATACCTAAATCAGATTGTAGACATGCTGGATCAGTTGTTTTCCATAATTCGCTTGTATATTCAAATAAACATCCTCCTAAGAAAAAAGGTTTATTTGTATTTCCTGTTGCATCTTTTATAACTTGAGCTTGAGCTTTTATTGCACTTGCTTGAACTGTCTCACTTACATTACAAGCTGTTCCATATTCTGTAATTAGTAATGGTTGACTTGAAAAATTACTACTCGGCCATGTTGTGTTTATCATCGTCTCCAATTCCATTGTAGGAGCATTAGCTGGATCACTGGGATAAACATTTACCATCTGAAACCAATGATCTTCGTATTCCTGTTCTAATCCTAATGTTACAATAGCATTTCTAATTAGTGTAGCCATACTAGGAAAGGCGCTAGCTTGTAAACTTGAACTGATAGCATGTTTCATTGGATCATTATTGACTACAACTTTAAATAGTGCAGCAATTTTATTTGCTTCTACGGTTCCATTAAGTTCATTTCCGAGTCTCCAACCGATTGTGGCGGAATGTGCTCCTAAAGTTTTTATAAGAGTTACGACAAGATTAGGATCACCTGTAAAATTTACCCAAAAATCGAGTGGCCAAGTTATTTTAACATTATTTGTCTCACAATAATCAGCGAAAACTACATGATTTCTAAAAGCTTCTTGATTTAAATTAAAAAATCGTACATAATTTACACCCAAATCTTGTCTCATATTAACTATGTCATCTCGTGCCTCTACCGTTGTACAATTACCTGAACCTACCTTTAACGTATTTCCCCAAAGTCCTTCAAAATCAGCATTGCTAAAGTCAGTATCTCCATATTGTGATGGTGGCGGTAAAGATGTATAATCTGATGGTGATGGTTCGTAATTCATACCAAATATTGGACGTAAATTAATAATATTTTGTAGTGTACCTGGGGTCGTCTCCACATTAAGAGTCCGTTCAGCTGAAACACATGGGAAACCTAATGGTGGACCCATATTAAGGGGTAAACGTGCAAAACGAATACCACCCCCATTATCTTTGACCATAAAAACAAGTTCTTCAGTAGGCTCGTGTAGGAATACTCCCATTTGTCCATTTTCAAGTTGATTAGGGCTTATAGGTGATAGTCCGAGTATAGTTTGAGGATTGACTGTGATAATAAGTTGATATATATGTTTAATTTTCTGACATAGTTCATTAACTTTATGTACTAATTGTGTAGACATTATATAATAACTGGATATAATTTATCTAAAAAACTGACAGCTAAAATCTATTAAAAGTATTATAATAATTACTACCTATGCCGTCCCATAAAAAAAATTAATATATTACCATCACTGGTATCAGTGATGATAGCCAAAAAAAACAAAAAATCTATAAAGTTAAAAAAAATCCAATAGGATAATTTATGGCTGAATTTCAAGTTTACAGTAGTCTTTTGTGGGTTGTGACTTACATACTCATCGGGAGGAGGCAGTATTTATAAAAAATTTGATTCTAATATTTAGTATAATATTGTATAAATTATAGAAATAATGTTACATCCAAAAGTAGGTTCACATATCTCTAAAAGTTGTCCCACCATATACGAAAGCATTATGAAAGCATTTGATAATAATAATTATGCAAAAGCTGTGCAAATGTTTCTACATAATCCCCGCAGTGGAAAGAAATTTAATATAACTGATCTCGATATCGCTCAAACAGCTGAGTATATACAAACTAATAATATCCATTATTACACTCACGCCCCTTACATCCTTAATCTATCAAATCCATATAATAATAAAGCTATCCTTAATAAAGAATTATTACCATGGACACTCCAAGTAGTGGCTGAAGATCTGGAACTAACCGACACCATTAATGGTATGGGTGTAGTGGTACATGTGGGTAAGAGTTTAAAAATGTCTATTCCCGACGCATTAGATGTCATGTATCAGAGTATTCAAACCATTTTACCTAAAGCCACAGCATCCTCTCCTTTATTATTGGAGACACCTGCACATCAAGGTACGGAATTATGTTGGACATATGATTCTCTGAGTGAGTTTTATGATAGATTTACGGAAGATGAGAAGAAAGTGTTTAAGATCTGTGTGGATACCTGTCATGTTTTCGCAGCGGGTGAAGATCCATTAGAATATCTCCAAAAATGGTCATTATCAGATGTAAAATTGGTACATTTAAATGATTCTAAATGTGAGAAAGGTTGTCGTAAGGATAGACATGCATTTATAGGAACGGGGTGTATAGGGTATCAGAAATTGAAGATGGTCATAGATTATTGTGTGTCTAATGGCATAGATATGGTTATAGAGTGATTATTATATTATAAAGTCTGCTGACCGCCTCACACTGATGTCAAAAATGACACCTGCAAGGGATTCGGATGAGCAAACGGGTGCGAATGAAAATTTTCCCGACAGTCGCTTTTCTGTCACCGCAGTGGGCTGCCTGGGTGGAAAACCAGGTGGGCAAAATGTTATATATGTTTATGATATAATAGCTGTCATTTTTTTTGAATGATGGATATGGTGGCTCGGCCTCCGAGGCATAAATAGATCTAAAAAAATTGAAAATAAAAATTCACTAAATTATCTTATTAAATTATAAACCGAATGAGTAGCTATCCCACCATAATTGATACCAATGATTACCAAATGAAGAAGGATATTTGTAATATTCTTGTACAAAGGCTGAAAGAAGGTCGGGAAGAAATTGAAGCCGAAAAGAATCAGAAAATAGAAGCTGAAATGCAGCTACGACGAGAGTACAATGTACATTCTTATCACATAACTCCAGAAACTATGGAGCTTCATTAAATTTAATATATCTAAACTGATATAAAGATTATAAATTAGAGATATAGTATATGACATATAGATTGCTAGTATTAATTTCCGGTGAAGGTACCAATTTGCAAGCCATTATAGAAGCATGTAATGAATCTATTTTAGATGCTAGAATCGTAGGTGTTATCAGTAATAAGAAAGCTGCAAATGGATTAGTACGTGCTGAGAAACATAATATACAGACATATTATAAGCCCTATTTAAGTAAAGAAATTAGTAGAGAAGATTATGATAGTAATTTAGCTGATTTTGTCAATGATTTAGATTTTGATATAATCATATTAGCAGGTTGGATGCATGTTTTAGGTCATGAATTTTTATCTAAATTATCTAATCCTATTATCAATTTACATCCTGCTTTACCTGGACAATTTCCTGGAAGAGATGCTATTAAATATGCTTATGATGCATTTAAAGAAGGTAAAATTAATCACACCGGTATTATGGTACATTACGTAGTAGAGAAGATAGATGCGGGCAAGGTAGTAGATACCATGGAAATACCTATTTTAATAAATGATACGGAAGAGAGTTTACGTAAGAGGGTTAGATATTTTGAGAAGACAGTTTTGATACATGGTATTCTCAAAGAATTAGCAGAATTAGATTGTAATCTATTAAATGTGGACAATATTAACGAGAGTAACCCTGTCCTGCTAAAGCAACCGCACAGGGGGCCATGGAGAAAGCAGTCTGAAGACTGTGCACTATTCTTTGAATCGCAGAAAAGAACAACCCAATGTTCTCCAGAAGGTGAAGTAAGACGTTGCAAAAAAATGGAGATAATTTATAAAGGTAAGGTAAGGGATATTTATGATATAGGTAACAATATGTTAGCTATAGCATGTAGTGATAGACAGAGTGCATTTGATAAATATTTGTGTGATGTAGTAAATAAGGGTAAAATTTTAACAAATGTATCTGCATGGTGGTTTGAGAAGACCAAACATATTATTAATAATCATTATTTATATCATTTAGGTAATATTATGATAGTTAAGAAATGTCAACCATTTAAGGTAGAAGTAGTTGTTAGAGGATATATTACGGGAAATACTGAGACATCATTATGGACACATTATAAGAATGGAATAAGAAAATATTGTGGTCATCAATTTCCAAATGATTTGATAAAGAATCAGAAATTAAATCAAAATATAGTCACACCTACCACTAAGGATGTTTCAGATAGACCGATTAGTGGTAATGAAGTTATAGAATTAGGATTAATGAATCAAGAAGAATGGGATTATGTGGAGAGAATAGTATTGGAATTATTTGAATATGGTCAGAAAATATCATTAGAAAAAGGATTAATATTAGTAGATACTAAATATGAATTTGGTAAGGATCGTGATGGTAATATAATATTAATAGATGAGATACATACTTGTGATAGTAGTAGATATTGGTTTGCGGATACTTATCAGGAAAGATTTAATAATAGTTTAGAACCTGATAAGTATGATAAGGATGTGATACGAGATTGGGTTAGACAGAGATGTAATCCATATATAGATAAAATCCCAAAGATTGATATAAATATTATTGAAAAACTGCAAAAAAATTATGAGATATTTGAGTTAAGAATAGTTGATGATTTATCTATTTTAGATCAGGAAGATAATGTAGAAGATTTGATAGACGAGTGTTATCAGCACATGAATATTAATATGGAGGTAAGTGGTATAACGAATTTATAATAATTTTGTAAATCAGAAGAGGAAAGAAATGTGATAATCTCTTGAAATAAATCTTGAGGTTTTATACCACGATGTTGTAATTGTAAAGATAAGTAATTATAGATGATAATTAGTAATAAAATATAGCCGATATATTTGAAAATTCTCATTTATATTTATTTAATAATTATTTTTTTAAATAGTTTTAATATTAAATAGTTTTAATATTAAATAGTTTTAGTATTAAAAAAATAATTGATTGTGAATAGATGAAATTAATTTATCAATAAATTTAAATATAATTTATCAATAAGGATTAAAAAGTATTTAAAGACATAATTTATAATAATATATATAACCAGATTAAAAATGTCCTCAAAAACAGCCTCATCCACAGCCAAATCAACCAGCAGCAGAACAGCTAGTTCTAGTGCCAAAAAGTCAGAACGTTTGGAACTTGCCATGGCAATTTCGAACATAGTATCAAAGCAAGATGCTTTTGCCAAGTCGGTAGAGGTGTTACAGAAATTTCAGTCAGAAACATTAATAAAATTAGATTTAGAGATTAATTCCAAGAAGATAGATTTAGAGAATTTAGCAGATGAATACAAACGTAAACAAAAGGATGGTCAGATTGAGACTGATCAATTTTTAGCTGAATATAAGTATAATGGTGCAATTAATATTATTAAGGATGCGGATGAAGTTTCGATAAGAACTCAACAATTACAGAATATGAAGGATGATTTGAAAGAGTTAAGAAGGGAAAGAACTCAAGAGATAGAAGATATAAAGAAGAAGGAGAAAGATCATGCGCACAAGGCATTAAGTTCAGCATTAAGTAATTGTGAATTAAAGCACAAGGCGGAAGTTGCAGAGTCGACAGCTTCAGTGACTCAGCAGAAGAAGGAGATATCTAATTTAGAGTCTACTATAAAGAATTTACAACATGAATTATCAGAACAACGTAAATTGACAAAGGATGTTGCTGAAGCATCACGTCAAGGAGCTGTAACTGTTAATAGTGCTAAATAAAATTATTAATTTAATTTATAAATTTAATTTAATAAACGTATTTAAAGATTAGATATATTTATATATCATAAATATGGGAAAACTGTACGATATAGCTAAAAATTGGGATAATATTTCGAAAGAGGAAGCTATATATTTTAGAAATGATGTCCAGAAACATTTAGCATACACTGGATTTGCACTATGTTGCATGAAAGAGTTTATGGAGGGTATTTTTGTAGATATTTACATCATAGTTAATGATGTTAAAAGAAGTCATTTAAGAATTGATAGAGAAGATCAATTTTGGTTAGCAAGTGATGAGTTAAGAGAGGGAGGATTATATGAACATGGTTTAATAGATTTGATAGATGTTCCTATTCCGAGGGCTGTAATTATGGATTTTGATAGATATATGGATATGAGAAAAGATGCATATAATATTTTAAGACATTCATTAAATTTACATCTAGAAACAAATGTCAGTGTAAGTAATATTGCAAATGTTAATACTTGTGTTGTTACTTCACCACATGCTGTTAATGTTTTTTCAACAAATAGTTCATATCAAAATGCAAATAAAATATCTGCTTTAGAACTCGCTAAATATAGTAAGAAATCCCAACATAATATAACAGAACTTTCATTAGAACCTTCATTAGAACCTTCATTAGAACCTTCATTAGAATCTTTAAATTCCGTAACTTCTAATACGCAAGTGATAGAGATAAAAGAGGAAGAAGAACAGACTGTCAAGAAGAAAACTAGAGTTTATAAGAAAAAAGCTCAGGATGGAGATAATACAGAGAAAAAGGAGTCAGTAAAAAGGGGTCGTAAAAAGAAAAATGTTGATTAATTTATATTCAATATAAAACTATTTAAAGAATTTCATATAATTACAATACAACATGACTAAATTATATGAAACGGCTAAAAATTGGGCCACTTGTTCTGATGAAGATGTTAAATTATTCAAACAAGAATTGCAAAAACACCTTAAATATTCTGATTTCCAAATTGCATGCGTATGTGAATGGATAAGAGCAACTTATATCGATCTCTATATTAGACATGAAGGTATAAATAAAGATCATTTAACCATTGATAAAAATGATAATTTCTCCATTGCTTCTGAAGAATTGGAAGAAGGTGGTTTATATCACGATAGTGCTAAGAATTTAATTGATATTGAAATACCTGATTTACATAAACTTTCTGACTCTGTTTCTATTTTCGATATCAATAAATTACCGATTAATTTAGTATAAATCTAATGCAAAAACATTCTCATATCTCCACCTGTAAATACCATACACATATCATATTCATTACATGCTTCTATAACTTCATCATCTGCAATACTACCACCTGGTTGTAAAATATATTTCACACCTATTTTAGATGCTGTATCTATATTATCTCTAAATGGGAAGAATGCATCGGATGCTAATGATACATTATC
>SDBT01012119.1_pt1 | contig 13853 bp, 10 predicted proteins | sample 2277101 | NCBI WGS metagenome assembly SDBT01 (sample SAMN10404973, study PRJNA504765) | marine sediment metagenome | isolation source: marine sediment core GS10_PC15, 103 cmbsf | place: Arctic Ocean: Southern Knipovich Ridge | collected 2010
TACAATTTCTTGGCGAAGGGACAGGCAATTAGTAGAACGAGGCTGCCAGCCCGTTTCCGAACAAGCCAGCGGCATGTTCTACGGAAAGCCGCTCAGAAATTGAGTCAAAGCCTTGAATTCACTACTCCGGTGATGATATTAAGAATTAATTTGTCAGTACTCTAGCACTGACAAATTAATTTCTGCGGGTACGATTTCTTGACGAAGGGACAGGCAATTAGTAGAACGAGGCTGCCAGCCCGTTTCCGAACAAGCCAGCGGCATGTTCTACGGAAAGCCGCTCAGAAATTGAGTCAAAGCCTTGAATTCACTGCTCCGGTGATGATATTAAGAATTAATTTGTCAGTGCACTAATGTACTACAGCTTGGGAGAAGAGATTCTCAAGCCCGGGCAGAAAGTGTCCACGGTTCTCATATCCACCCCGTTTCATCTCCCGAGTGTCCGGTGTATAGCCGCGGGAGCCGTTAGTGTATCCCAGAAACATGGCCTGCTTTGGCGCAACAGCGGCCTCTATTATATTTCCCAACTCACAGAGCGGCTCAGAATCCAGACCGATCAAAGCCAGTCGGCTGTTCAGCCACAACGTCTGAACATGAAACTCCTCGTGGTCAGGCTTATCGTCCTCCGCTTCTCTGGGAGTATTAACAGCATTGATTTTCCCATTGAGCGTCAGATCCTTCAACTGTCGCAGACCGGTACCTGTCAAAATCCCGAGGGTCTCCGTCAAAAGCTCATCACCAATCGTGGAAAGTTCAGCGTGCTTCATAACCCGCCATTCATCTCCGCCATCTACATGACGAGGGCGCGCGTCGGCGCCAGCTCCCTGAAGGAAGAAGGGCAGAACCTGAGAGCCAAATGCCCTGGAGAACGCTGTACGCCACGCTCCAGGGTAATCCGCAGTGAGCAGATGCTGCGCGCCTGTGGCTACTGGGTGACATGCCACCTTCATACCCACTGCCGCGACCTCTCCGCCCGGATTTCTGAGAACCAGAAGCTGCATCCGATCGTCAACCTGTCCCTCCGGATTGGGTGCGTTCGCGACCTCACCATCTCGATCCAGACGCCGGTTCATGGGCAGGCGCGTCTTCCCTTCACCATACCATAGCGTCCCTTCCTGCATAGTGTCCACAGCCTCATGGACTGTCTCAAGTATCTGCTCATAGAGCCAATCTACGTAACGCTCAGTGTTTGATGGCCCTCCGTGGGTGTGCGAAGCATTCAACATAACGTTGTCTGGTGGACACCCAACTGCCTCACCCAATTGTGTCAGCAGGTCGGGTATGCTCTCATCACCAGGAAATCCGCAGATGTCAGCAGCGCCGAGCAGTGCCCGGTGTTCCCCTTCCTCCAGTATAATTGCTGTGAACGTCAAGGGATCATTAACGCCATCAAACGTATCTTTTCTGGCTGAATATCCTCGCATCGTGGTAGAAAATGGCGGTACAATTTCGCAGCGGGCTAATCCGAAACGCATATAGCTTTCCTCCTTCAGACGTTATTCAATCTGTATCGTTATTCTCATGTGATTCCATTTATAATTGACTGTATGAGAACGTCCATCTTTATTCTTCATAGCATCAGACCAGATCAATATCATTTCTTTTCCATCCTCACTAATCCATTTTGGCGAGAGCTTGGGTTGATAAGTCAGGTTGCCCGGGTCGTCAACCGTCCAATAGTCGGTGTAGTAGAATTCATGCCACGGGCCATAGGGATTCTCAGAATACCAGAATCCGAGACTGCCCGTCCGGGTATGCATCCATGAATCGTAGTAGTCCTTATCTGAGGCGGTCATTTTATGTCCTGCGTATGTTCCGCCGTTGACCATGATGTAGAGTCCAAGTCCCTGGTTCCATACCACTGAAGGCAGCCACGAATACCATCCAAAATAGTCGCCATCATGGCTCTTTTCCGGAAAGACATGAGCACAGCCGCGTTCCTGAATATTAAAAGTCCAGACTGGGCGGGTATTCTCGTATTTTACGAAATACTCCCAGGCGCTTCGAATGCCGATTCTGTCCTTGCGTACCCGTGCCAGCAATAATCTATGTACATGGCTTCCCTCCGGCGAATAGATATACAGATAGTCATCTTTCGCCGCTGAGTTGTCCTTCCCATTCTTAACAAAGTCAACATAAGAGAAGGGATAAGCCTCTTGCTCTTGATGCGGAAGCCCGAATTCCTCAAGAAAGAACATCTCATCAGCATTGACCTCGTTACGGGCATCATCCCACTGGCCGATTTCCCGTTCGTTTCCGTGGCGATCCACCCGGTACCATGTATGCCCGTTGTCCGGGGATTTCAGTAATTTGATACCCCTGAATGGACCTGACCATCGATTCGCCGGAGTCTTGGAGACAACCGAATATAAAACGCCGTCAACCGAGATAATGCCGTATCCAAACCAGCTTCCGGTTCCACTGGCAAACTGCGGATAATTGGGAATGTCCTCTCTGGAAAAGCCTTCCGGATCTCCAATAACACGGTACAGGTGATTATGGTAACTATGCTCGCTTCTTAGCCAGTTCCCATCATCCATTGATGTGATTTGCGAGTCATCCGCCGCCCATGTGATACACCAGTTGTCACCGTGAGCGTCAGACCTGAATATCGTGTCCTTATGAAACGTTACCCCTGTAGGAATGTACCCATCAGGCTGAGATGATGCTGTTGAACTGCCTGCCGCGGACAAGGTTACCATGACTGCAATATACAGATGGTGAGCTATCATTGATTTTATCCTTTATTCTGTTAGCCGCTGCCGAAATTAACCTGGCTCTGTCACATTTGCCGACGAAGAGGTTTTCTCAATAATCTGCTTGCCAGTGATTATATAGAGCGTTAGTGGGAATGTCAATGAGAATAATTAGTATCCACTGGCTTTCTCTTTATGTTTGCAAAGCGGGAAAAGTCTTTGACATAGCGGCCGGCAAAATGCTACAATCTAGAATGAAGCGGTGAGACGAGTTAGCCAGTGAGTATACATGCACCCCTTTAACCAACTCTGTTGATGTAGGGGGAAATGGAAGGAGCGAAGAGATCAAATGAACATAATCAAGATCGTGCTATGTCTGACACTTATATGCATATTTGCCGTTCCCACAATATCTGCGCAGGCAGAGGAACCCACATGGTTATTCACTGTTCCAAAGGCTGAAAGTCTGGAGAGGAATCATTATAATCTGGGACTTTTATACGCTGATTTTGGTATAAATGAAAATCTGGAGCTTGGAATACATGGCCTGAAATACTCCATGTCTGAATCTAACTTCGCCTTTGGCGCCTCTCTTTTCCCATTGGTCAGCCCATATCTGGTTACAAGTCTGGATGCGGGTTCAGGAAGGCTACATCTTGGTCTTAAAACTGCCCCGTATATTGTTTTCGCTGGGTTTGAGACACCTATATCGGACAAGGTGAAGTTCGTCGCCGAGCTTAACAGCGGACTGTTGGCCGGAGTACGCATATTTCCAGCACAGAACTGGACACTGGACATCTTCGCAGCTTTTGTTACATTTGAGGTTTATAAGTACAAATATGGACGGATAGAAATCGAAGAATTTCATCCCATACCGGGTATACTATTCGCCTATTCCGGAAGGTTGTAACATGATGTCACACCGGAATTTCTTGTTTGCGCTGATAGCCATAGGTATTTCTATATCTTTTGGTGCAATCTTACCATGCCGCGCGTCGTCCACTCAGGGATCAACGGAACTTGAGTTCATCCTCTCATCCAACCCCATGCTGGATGTTCCCAGAGTTCAGCGCGCTGATACGCCTTCTGCTCTTTCCCGCACCGAGGGAGTCAAGCTGCTTTTTGTAGGCGCGATCAGGTTTTATCAACGGTTTATCTCTACACAGGATACGCCTGCGTGCACCTTTACCCCAAGCTGTTCACAGTTTGGAGTGGAGTCATTCAGACATTTCGATTTTGTCCGCGCCATCCTCTTGACTTCCGACCGGCTTCAGAGATGCAATAGCGTGTCAAATTCGCCTTACGGAGTAGATTACAGATCAGGAAGACTCATAGATCCCATCCAGACGTATCGTGAGCTTCTTAAATAAAAGTGAGGAAGACTTGATACTGGATACTTTAGGTTTATGAGTCTATTAGTTGATAAGTCTGTGGGTTTGGAGGGATGTATCTATCATGCGAGGTTTGTTTAGCAGTATCATATGCTCTGCGCTCTTATTTTCGATGTCACTCATACTCGGCTGCGGGATTTCGATCGCTTCGGTAAGCGGCGACACTGACGGGGATGTGGATTATAATAGCCCGAGGAATATATTCAGGTTCGCGGAGCATCTGTATGAGGAGAGAGATTATTTGAGAGCGGCCGGAGAATATCAGCGATACTTATTCTATTCTCCACAGGATGCTGATAGCACATTATACAGGATTGGCCTGTGCTATCGCCTCGCCGGAGATACGCAGAGAGCCATCAATTCCTTCCGCAATATAACAACGGAGCATACCGAAAGCCGATTCCGCTCTGCGGCGTCTTATCAGATAGCTTATTCCCATTTCCTTTCAGAACAATACAAAAGCTCGAACCAATATCTGGATCAGGTTCTGGATGATACGAGAAACCCGGACGAACGAGGAAAATTCCAGGCGCTGGCCGCATTCGGCTATCTGCACCAAAGGCAGTGGAGCAAAGCAGAGCAAGTGCTGGGGTCACAGACGTTTGCGGATGAGAACCTGAGTCGTTTAACATCTGAACTCAGAGCCAGCGCGCAGGAAGGGATGAGCCTCCCACGCAAAAGTTCCTTGTTGGCTGGATTATTTTCTGCTATTGTACCCGGTACAGGGAAGATATACTGCAAGCAATACGGTGATGGCTTCTATTCGCTTGTTATTGTAGGAGTCACTGGATTACTGGCCTGGGACGGCTTTCGGGACAATGGAGCTGAATCTATCAGTGGGTGGATTTTCGGGAGTATGAGCGGAATCTTCTACACTGGAAATGTTTACGGATCGACTGTAGCGGCAAGAGTCTATAACCGCCAGTTGGAGATAAATCTCCTGAGACGTCTGCCGATAGTGCCAGATAGGTGATTCTGAATATGACGATAATCTTAAGACTTCATAGAAATAGCACACGGATGAACACGGATATGACGGATTTTCACGGATTTGATCAGTGCTAATCCGTCTTAATCCGTGGAAATCTGTGTGCTATTCCAACCTCTCCCCAGATTTATAGGAGGATAACGAAATGAAGTTAAAATTTACTTTAATCACAGCCCTTGCGCTGATGGTCATATTGATATTGGTCTGGCAAGCACCCGGTGAAGGCGTTCAGGAGGAAAGCCAGCCCTGGGAATGGTGGAAGCTGAAGCGCGTCATGTCCCACGCTCAAGGCGAGATGGCGGGGGAGGTTACCACAGACAGCGTCATTTTGCAGTCACGCTTGACCTGGGGTGATGTCCTGATAGATGATCAGCCCGGATGGCCGGATGGAGACCTGCCCGGCTGCCCCGGGATTGCCTGCTTTGAAATATCCACATCAGAGGATTTTCAGGATTCGTTCACGACGGAGTGTATAGAAGCAGTTCCCGAATATGATTTTATCATCAAGACCAAAGTGGATGGCCTGAGTCCTGATACCCGCTACTATTACCGGCTTGTATACGGATCAGATCGAGGGGGAGCAGATCGAGGGAGAACCTGCACATTTAGAACTCTCTCTGGCAAATCCGGCGATGAGGAAGTGAGCTTCGTCGTGGTTACCGGGATGAATTACCATAAATTCCATCATAACGCTAAGAATAACTATAAGGGAGAAGACAAGCATCTTGGTTATCCGGCGCTGGAGGCGATACTGGAGCTAGAGCCTGATTTCTTCGTAGGCACCGGCGATAATATCTACTATGATCATCCCGGCGGAGCAGTACGCGCTAAGACGCAGGAAGAACTGAGGCAGAAATGGCATGAGCAGTTCATTATGCCGCGCTTTGTGGACCTCTTCGCACAAGTTCCCACCTACTGGGAGAAGGATGACCACGACCATCGCTACGACGACTGTGACCCATACGGCAACAAAGAGCCGCCGAGCGGTCTGGGGATCGCCACCTTCCTGGAGCAAGTTCCTGTGGTAGACCCGAAGGATGAGGATCCCATCACCTACAGGACGCATCGCATCAATAGACATCTCCAGATATGGCTGGTGGAGGGCCGCGACTACCGAAGTCCTAACAAGATTCCTGACGGGCCTGGGAAAACTATCTGGGGCGACAAGCAAACTGAATGGCTAAAGCAAACTTTGCTCCAGAGTGATGCCACGTTTAAAATTCTCATTTCACCCACACCGATCATCGGCCCTGACAGGACTTCAAAACGAGATAACCATACCAACCCCAACGGATTCAGGTACGAAGGCCGTCAGTTCATCGACTGGCTGAAGGAGCACGATTTCCTGAACAGGGATTTCTATATGGTATGCGGCGACAGACACTGGCAATACCATTCCGTCGATCCCTCTGGCTTTGAGGAGTTCAGTTGCGGCGCGCTGGTGGATGCCAATGCCATCGTGGGAAGCTGGCCTGGCAGCGATAAAACTAACGATCCAGAAGGCGAGATCGAACAGCCATTTCATCCAGAAGAGTCATCGGCAGGCTTTCTGATGATTACGGTCAAGCCGGGTTCAGGAGCAGAAAATCCAGCGGCGGAATTCTCGTTCTACGATGAAAAGGGCGCGCTTCTCTACACAACCAGTAAGCCATAGTACCACAAGCTACCAGCTTGTTCCGACATATTTCCCAGAGGTGAAAAGGGTGGTTAAAGCGGCAAACATAGCGATCATGATAGCAATTGTGGTACTGATGACATGCTGTGATGGTGATAATACGGGGCTTTATGTCGATATATTGGCGCAGGAAGGCTCGGAGGATTACGAGGTCTATCCCAAAGAAGCCGGGAAAGGCTTGAGTGTTCTCTTCGTGGGTGACACAAGCTTCGGGGAAAACTACCACAAGAAAAGCTTCTTTGAGTCGAGGGGATATGATTACTTTTTGAAGAAGGTCGATCAGCTAGTACAGAGAAGTGATTTAGTGATTGCGAATCTGGAAACCCAATTAACTGACCTGACCAAGCCTCCGCTATCCTGGATGAAGAGATACATACACCGGGGAGATCCGCGTAAAACTCCTAATGCGCTGAAGAACCACAACATCCGGTTTGTATCCCTGGCAAACAACCATACACTGGACTATGGTGTTGAGGGATTGTCGCAAACGCTGCAAGTGCTGAAGGAGAATGGAATTGTGCCCTTCGGTGCAGGTCTGAACACGTCACAGGCGCTCAAACCATTGCGCTTTAATCTGATGCTTGAGGATCGCCCCCTCCATCTGGTGATAGCTTCTGGTTTCGAGTATAAAAGACTACAGAACTTAGTATATCATTTTTATGCCAAAGAGAACCACGGCGGTGTCAACCGTTGGAAAAGAAAAGACGCAGCCGTACAAATTCGTGCTATTCGACAGGCAGATCGCAATGCCTTCATCGTGGCCTTTCCGCACTGGGAGTGCAACTATCGCTTCAAGACCAGAGGCCAAACTAAACTTGCCCATACTCTGATTGAGGCAGGCAGCGATCTTGTGATCGGACATGGTGCTCATATGTTGCAGGAGGTCGAGTTTTACCGTGGTAAGTGGATTCTCTACAGCCTGGGTAACTTCGTTTTCAATTCACCCGGTCGGTATGAGAAGGAGCACGTGGACCCGTTCAGCCTGGCGGCAAGCCTGGATGCGGTTGATAGAGGCGGACAATTGAGCCTTATACTTCGGCTCTACCCCATTTTCAGTGATAATCGCCTCACAGATTATCAGCCCCGTTTGGTGACGCGAGAGGAACTGGATAGAGTGAAAAGCATTCTCCTCCAGCGCAGTCCTGATCCTGTGTATCTTCAGAAGCAACTGAAGGTGGGAAAAGATGAAGTGGGATTTTTCCTTGCATTGGGTATTACCCCTCCGCAGGTTACGAATTTGTGGAAGAGGCAGTAGGCTGACGATTTCTCAGGAGTTTTTTCGGGATGGTTCATTTTCCAGAGAAATTGAGGTAACACTTCCAGGAAGTAAAACCGCGAATTACGCTAATTCCCGCTAATTGCCACATTCATAATTAGCGGGAATTAGCGTAATTCGCGGTTAAATCTCTGGATCCTTCACATATTACAAAGTGTTACCCTAATTGTGAACCATGCCAGATTTTCCGGGATAAAGAGGCTGAAGGTGCGCACGTGGGTATTTATTGGGGATGTACTCTTGCCATAACTTATCCGCTTGCTAATACACTTGGTGTCTATCTTGTTGGGAACATAGGTGATGAATCCGGGTCATTCCTGGCGACTCTGGCTGGTAGCTATATCGGTGAGCTTGTTGGAGCTATTCTGTTTATGCAGGTGATGGGATCGGAAGGAGACGTGCACTGGCTACACATTATTAAACCATTCCTCGCTGCGCCTATAGGAGCTACTATTGCGTTCAACTTGACTCGTAAGTACAAATCATCCGCCAATTCAAACGGTGGGCCAAGTCGTGCGGCTCCTGCTTTCCGTCTGGGTCTGGTGAAGATGAAGTTTTAGCATTGTTGGATGTTCGATAATATAGCCCTGGAGGTAACGAAATGTCTGAGAACAAATTGAAATTGTGGTATCGTCAACCTGCTGAGAAGTGGGTTGAGGCGCTGCCTATTGGTAATGGACGACTGGGAGCTATGATATTCGGCGGCACTGAACGCGAGCGGATACAGCTTAATGAGGACAGTCTTTGGAGTGGTGAGCCTGTTGAACGCGATAATCCCGAAGCGGCTAAATACCTTGCCGAAGCCCGTAAATTGCTGTTCGATGGCAAATACGTCCAGGGGCAGAAGCTGGTTCAGGAAAAGATAATGGGTCTCCGTGTGGACAAGGGCACCCATAGCTATCAAACACTGGGTGATCTGGAGTTATTTTTCGATGGGCACGCGGGCGCATCCAATTACCGCCGCGAACTTGATCTGGACAGCGCCGTCGCCAGTATCAGCTATAGTGTCGGAGATGCAGCTTTTGTGCGTGAAATGTTCTCCAGCCCCGTCGATCAGGCTATAGTCATACGCCTTAGCTGCGATAAGCCGGGCATGATCACCTTTGAGATCGGTCTTTCCCGCCCCAGTGACGCGGAAATTGAAGTCGTCGATCCTGATCGCATCAGAATGTATGGTCACGTTAGCGGCGGCAACGGTGTGAAGTATGAGGCGCAACTCAAGCTGATACCCGATGGCGGATCACTGGCAAAGACAGCGGGAGGCGGACTTCGGGTAGAAAACGCCGATACTGCAATACTGATACTGGTAGCCGCCACTGACTACCGCGGTGACAAACCGCATGAGATTTGTGAACGTCAGATTGCTTCCGCTGCTCAGAAAAACTATGCAGAACTGTGCCAATCGCATATAGCCGAGCATCAGCGTCTTTTCAGGCGAGTTGAGCTTGATCTGGGCGGAGATGACGTCAGCCATTTGCCTACCGACGACAGATTAGAGGCGATGAAAAACGGCGGCGTTGATCCGCAGCTCCTCGCACAATATTTCCAATTCGGACGATATTTGCTGATTAGCAGTTCCCGTCCCGGTGCTATGCCTGCCAACCTCCAGGGCATCTGGGCAGATGGATTGACTCCGCCCTGGAACTCCGATTATCATATCAACATCAATATCCAGATGAACTATTGGCCTGCTGAAGTGTGCAACATGAGCGAGTGCCACGAGCCGTTCTTCGACCTGGTTGATGCCCTGCGTCCCAGAGGTAGAGTTACCGCCAGAAATACGTATAACTGTCGCGGATTCACCGCCCATCACACCACTGACGCCTGGCATTTTGCCAGCGCCATCGGCAATACCGGATACGGTATGTGGGCGCTGGGCGCTGCGTGGTGCTGTCAGCATCTCTGGGAACACTATGCTTTCACAGGGGATCGCGAATTTCTTGAAAAACGTGCTTATCCTGCCATGAAAGAAGCGGCGGAGTTCTTCATGGACTTTCTTGTGGAGCATCCTGAAACCGGCTATCTGGTTTCTGGCCCTTCCACCTCGCCGGAGAACCGATTCCGCACGCCTGACGGTCAGGTCGCGAACCTCACAATGGGAGCCACTATGGATCATCAAATCATCTATGATCTTTTTACCAACTGTATCGAGGCTGGCGAGATTCTGGGTACAGATGAGACATTTTGCGAAGAGCTAAAAGGCGTTCGTTCGCGTTTGGCTCCTATGAAGATCGGCAGTGACGGTCGCCTGCAGGAATGGCCTGAAGAGTTCGAGGAGCCGGACCCTGGTCACCGCCACGTCTCCCATCTATTCGGTTTGCATCCCGGAAAGCAGATCACCATACGCCATACTCCTGAACTGGCGGCGGCGACGAGCAACACCCTTGATTATCGGCTGTCGCATGGCGGCGGACACACTGGATGGAGTCGCGCGTGGATCATCAATTTCTTCGCGCGTCTGGAAGATAGCGAGCGGGCTTATGAAAATGTTCTGGCTTTATTGAGAAAATCTACGCTCACCAACCTGTTTGATAACCATCCGCCATTCCAGATCGACGGCAATTTCGGCGGCTGTGTTGGCATTGCTGAGATGCTCCTGCAAAGCCACGCTGGTGAGATACACCTGCTGCCTGCTCTGCCCAAAGCCTGGTCTGACGGCCATGTAAAAGGTCTGTGTGCTCGCGGGGGATTCGAGATAGATATAGAATGGAAGGACGGCAAGCTGACGAGGGCTGAAATCCGCTCGAAGCTAGGCGGGCTTTGCCGCGTCCGCACATTGTTACCTGTCAAAGTGGAGGGCGCTGTGGCCAGAGATGCGGTGAAATCAAACACCAATCCGCTGTATAAGCTTCATCCTGTTCCACCAATGGAGATGGCAGATCCCGCAGCAGTGACACCGCTCGCCTGCTCAAAAGGCTCTGTTATTGACTTCAATACAGAAGCAAATAATGTATATACTCTCACTGCGCAGAGCGGTTGACCCGCCTCGTGTGCATGTGAGGATAACCACGGAGACACAAAAGCGCGGAGAGGAAGAGTAGAACGAGGCTGCCAGCCCGTTTGCCAACAAGCAGCGGTATGTTCTACGGAAAACCACCCTATCAGTACAGTAGTATCTCCTCACATTCGTCTTCCGGCTTTCCGGACTTCTGGCTTTCCGGCTTTCACCATATTTTAGAGCGGAGGAACAAACTATGCTCCGAAAGCATATTGACCTGTGCGGATTATGGAGATTCCAGCCTGACATTTCCGCTCAGGAGGGCGAAAAAACTGGCTATTTCAGTCCGGAATGCGATACCAGATTCTGGCGCGAAGTATCTATACCCAATGATTTTGAAACCTGCTTGCCGGGGTTGGACACCTACGAAGGTGTAGGATGGTTCAGGCGGACTATAGTTGTGCCAGAGGATTTGCAGGATAAACGGATAGTCCTCAGATTTGAGGGTGTCAATTACCATGCAAAAGTCTGGGTGAACGGACAGGAAGTGGGCGAGAATTCCGATGGATTCCTGCCGTTCCAGTTTCCCGTTCAGGATCTGATACATTTCGGCGGCGAAAATGTCATAGCCGTCAAAGCTGATAATATCCGTCGCGAAGGAGAGGTACCGGGGATGCAGCGGGGATGGCGCACTTTCGGCGGCATCCTGCGCGAAATTGAATTGATCGCGACTGACATGCTCTATTTTGACCATGTAAGGATCATCGCAAAACCTTCGATGGAAGGCGGAAAACTGGCGATACAGGCTACGGCAAAAAACGAACGCGCAGAGACAGTCGAGGCAAAGCTCCGAGTTCAGGTGATGGACAGCGAGGAAAAGACGCTCGCAAATCTCACGTCCCAGCCAACCACGCTTGAAAATGGCTCAGAAGCGGTGTTTTCACTGGATGATAAGATTGAAGACATCAAGCTCTGGTCGCCTGATACGCCCAATCTTTACAGGGCAAAGGTCGAACTCTGTCTGGGTGATCAGCCGGTGGATGAAAGATCGATCCGTTTCGGCTTCCGCAAGATACAGGTGGAGGATGGAAAACTTCTTCTTAACGGTGAACCCATCTACCTGACAGGCTTCAACCGTCACGAAGATTCACCCCGCCGAAATATGGCGACTGATCTGGAAACGGCGCGCCGGGATCTGGTTGACATGAAAGGGATCGGAGCTAATTTCGTCCGCCTCTGCCACTACCCGCACCATCCGGGAGAGCTTGACCTTTGCGATGAGTTGGGCATGTTGGCGATGGGAGAGATACCGCTTTACTGGTGGAACGGCTATCAGGAGGGCGAGGACAACTGCGCCAAAAAGCTTGAGGCTGCCAAACGCCAACTGAACACTATGATCCTGCGCGACATTAATCACCCATCGGTGATATTCTGGTCAGCCAGTAACGAAACTGAGGAATATCGTCCTGAAGTCGTTCAGGGCAACCGGGAACTTGTCCTTCTGGCTAAGGAGATAGATCCCACGCGCCTCGCCGTCCACGTCAGTTGTCATTGGAAGCAGGACCCTCACTTCCATGAGGACGACGTTGTCTGTGTAAACGATTACCCCAGCCTGGATCGCCGGGGCTATCGCGGACAGTGTGACTACGACCTTTCGGAGTCCACGCGCACCTGGCGCGAGAATCTGAAGACGCTCCATGAGCAATATCCCCACAAGCCGATCCTGGTTACTGAGTTCGGATATGCCTCGCTGGAGGGAGTTATGGGAAATGGCTTTGGCGAGGACTTGCAGGCTCAAGCTATCGAGAAGGAGTTTGCCGGCATGGATGCGCCCTACGTCTGTGGCGCAACTATCTGGTGCTGGGCGGATCATCCCTGGCCGCAGGCGACGTATGATTTCTGCCGACATATCGGGATAAGCCCTTACGGCATCGTTACGCGCGAACGGCGGAGGCTGAAGGCTTACGGGGTTGTCAGACGGATCTTCAGGGAAAAGCAGGGAATACAGGAAAAACCGCGAACGGAATCCCGGCTCGGCACCGGTGTCACCATGATCCGCCATAACATGCAGAATATCCCGCAGATACCCTTTCCCGAAGGCTTCAGTATTCGCCCTATGCGGCTGGACGAGGCGGCTCTCTGGACTGACATTGAGCGGGACACAGAAACGCACTTCGGCATCTCGGATGATCTTTTCTACCGCGAATTCGGGCGGGATCTTCAGGCTACTCAGTGGCGATGTTTTATGATCGTCAACGAGAGAGGTGTGGGTGTGGGCACTATCAGCGCCTGGTATAACCGTGATCTCAGGGGCGAGGATTACGGGATTATACACTGGGTGGCGATTCGACCCGCTTACCAGAACAGAGGGCTGGGCAAGGCTGGCCTGTCGTTCACCCTGAATAAGATGGCGCAATGGCACGACCGTTGTATACTCAGTACCTCTATCGAGCGCCTTCCTGCGCTCAAGATATATCTGGATGCTGGCTTTGTACCAGACCTGCATGATGAGCGCGAGATTGAGAAGTGGCAAATAGCTAATGGCAAACTGAAGCACCCAGCGCTGGAGGAAATTCTGCCATAACCAGAGAGTTTCGCAAGGAAAATCATTCTTCAGATCACCCCCATCCCAACCTTCCCCCGTCAAGGGGGAAGGAGCAGAAACGCTCTCCATAGTTGACTTTAAGCCTCTTCCCCTTTGGGTGTAGAGCTTTATCAGAAACCTAAAGTTGGAAAGTCAACTAAAAATACGGATGCTTTGTATGGCTGGGATACAGAGGGTACATGATTCAAATAGTCATTGTGAAAATCTCCTTTTTTGGGATTATCGCATTCACGCGCATGTTCACAAACCCTTTGATATTGCCAATTTACAACCATTCTCAGTTT
>SDBT01012120.1_pt1 | contig 13852 bp, 20 predicted proteins | sample 2277101 | NCBI WGS metagenome assembly SDBT01 (sample SAMN10404973, study PRJNA504765) | marine sediment metagenome | isolation source: marine sediment core GS10_PC15, 103 cmbsf | place: Arctic Ocean: Southern Knipovich Ridge | collected 2010
TCGTCTCATGCCGGGCACGCCCCTTGGACGGCTTCCCAATGTCCGTTGTCTGCGTTGAGCTCCGCATGAATGAGACCGCCGCTGTCGATGTCAAAGGTGAAGACGTTGTAGATCAGGTCCGTAGCCGTGAAGTCTATGGCGCTGATCGCCCCGGGCGTCATAATGACAGGCGTACCACTGAGCGTGAATTGTGCGGTAGCCGACGTCACGGCCCCGCTGGTCACGCCCGAGATCCGATGCACCACCGGCCGCCCAGGACCCACCGCTTCCCACTGCGGAACGGCTTCGTTCCATTCCGCATTGATGACGTCACCGGCCGCGAAGATTAGGGCATGGGGATTCTTTATCAGACCAGCGGCCGTCAGATCCTCCATTATCAGGCCGCCACTGGGATTCATTACGACCGGTGTACCCGTCAGCGTGACCGTGGAGGTGCCGAAGACGTTGCTGGCGACCTGTCCGGAGATCCGAAGGGCGTGGGGCTGCATCTCAACCACTTCCCACTGGTCGACGTCGTGGGGGTGATAGGCGGTACCCTGACTGCCGCGATCGTCGGGGTCGGGCAATTGATCTTTCCCCCGCCCGATGTGGATTCCGAGGATGTCGGTCACAATGAAGGACGCCCGATCGCGATCGTCGCTGCCATCCTCGGCGCGCCCGTCGACATTGAAAAAGTACGCCTCGGCCGTCCAGTAGTTCGGGTCCCGTTCCGTGTTCAAAGAAAACGCTTCGGCCAGTTCAAAGCGCCGGAACTGGAACGGCAGGGGCGTCAATGGCGGCGGCGCTGGGGTCGTCAGGTCGGTACGCTCGCGTTCGTGGTCGACCACCACTTGTGCCACGCGGCGAAAGGAGTCGTCAGTGAATGACTTGGCCATTAGAGCGCCGTGGGGGTGATGTCATTCGTCCACGTTACGGTGTACAGCGGATCGTTTACCGAACCATTCTCTGCGAGATTGACGTTGGCGTTCGTGACGATTCGGGAACGGGAGTCGCGACTGAAGTCGACCGTTGCGTTGGCATACACGTTGATCGTCGTGGCGGTCCCCGATGACTTATAGAGGAAGGTGCCGGTAAGCACGTTCAGCGTCGTGACGGTCGCCGTGTCGCCCAGTTCCGCAACCCCCGTCGTGTAGTTGACGGTCCCGGCATTGGCGAGGATCTTCGTGTTGCCGCCGTTGATGTTGACGGTGGTCAATTGTGACATCATGGCACCGAAGACCACTGTCGAGTCGCTGGCCTGGTTGTTGATGAAGCCGATGTTGACGCTCGCGAGTTTGGAATCAAGGGCTTCCTCGGAAAACCAATTGACCCCCACGTCCCCCTTGTTGACAACCAGCGTGTTCGCAACATGGGTTCCAAGCAAGAGAACCGAGGGTACGGCTGATTCCGCTCGCGACCCGCTGCCGTTGATGACACAGGCATTCTGGACGGCGCGGAAGTTGAGCTTCGTACGTCCGGACCCGCTGGCGTCGATTGTGGCGACGGTGGCGTCAAGTCCCAGGTAGGTGCTCAGGTACTCGACATAGCCCCCGGGGTTGGTCCTGGGCAAGCCTATGAGGCCCGTGTAGCTCTTTCGCCTGGTGAACGAGGCCATTGTCGCGACGGGCAAGCCCAGTCCGTAGAGAATGGAGACGCTTGAGTTTTCGAGCACGGCGTCATCGCCTGCACCGGGAACCGCCCCCGTGTCCCAATTGCCTGCCACCGAGGCGTCATTAGGCCCTGAGCTGGCAGGATCATCCGAGAAGTCGGTCACCGAACCGGTCCCGGCACCCGTCTCCGTGAGCACCGCGACAAACGGGACACCCGCCGATCGCGCTGTCCCCCAGATGTTTCCGGCACTTGGGTTCGTCCATGTGATCCTTGCGAATCGCGCATCCGTTTCCGCGACCAACTTCGCCAGCAAGGCGATCGCCGTTGTTGCGACATCGGTGTCGCCAACCTGAGAGACTACCGCGCCACCGATGGTGACGAAGAACTCATTATTGGCCGGCGTACCGTCGACACTATCGATTGAGCCTTTCGCAACCTGAGCCACTGCCAGGGCGTTGCCCGTCCATACTACTGTCCCTGCCATGGTATTATTCCCTTAAAAGAGATTTAGCGCGTCAAAATCGCTCAGTTCGTAAATTCTGAAATCCAACAACGCGGGGTCAGCGTCCTTCGGTAGTTTAGAGCCATCGAGTGCGAGGTTACCCCATCCGCCCGTCGTCACGCCTTTACCGTCAGTCATTGCCGTTCGACGATCCAAGGAAGCACTACCGGCCACCTCATGATCTATAAAGAAAGTGCCCTCATTCAATACCTGAACGGGATTCCATTTGTCCACTTTGAATTCGATCGCATAAACGATTTTCCAGTAGAAACCGTTCGGCGCTCCGGAATTGAATTGTTCGACGGCTGTCGGCAATTCCATCTTGGCGGTTTCTGACGCCTGCCCCAGGAACGGATCGCGGTTGACCGTGTTTCCATACGCAAACGCTACCCCAGGGCTGTAGACGGCTTCGTTTTTTTCAATGATGAGCCGCAATCGCGAGATAGGAAACTTTGGCGGGTTTCGTAATGGACCACCGTTCACATTCACAAAAAACTTGCCGTCTAGATCCTTTGTTCGACTCTCTTCTAGGTCCACTCTTTCCCAGCGAAACTGAGTAGGGTGATTCAGTGGGTTTGGGTCTTGCTTATCCTTGTCGCCGTGTTTACTGGCCCACGTTACGTTGACGAACCACGTCGTTGCCGTTTGCTGATTTGGCATGCGCCGAGTGACGATTGCACCACTGTCACTGGGATGGGAGTCGTTTTCACCTGCCAATCCGGACGCGAGAAGGACGGCATCACCATCGACGTTATCGCCGGATGTTATCACGGTATACTGATCGGTATACTTGCGTGACCCGTCCGTACTCCATAGCGGGCCGGTGCGCTTGCCGTTGTTTCGTGTTGCGGCGGAGACGGTCATTGCGGTTGGATCTCCACTAGGGCGTCAGGCTCGGTCTCCTCGATCAGGGCGTCGAGTTTTGCCTTGATCTCTTCGAGCTTCTGTGTCTGTTTCTTTTGCTCCTGCATTGCGGGATCAAACCCGCCGAATCGGTGTTTCAAAACCGCGTTTACGAATTCCTGTGAGCCTACTTCCTTCGCGGAACCTAACTGAGAACCAACAGCATTGTTCTGTGGATCACTTTGTTGTAAGTCTCGCCCAAACTCGCCTACCGCCCGCTCGCGTGCCAACGCAATCGATTGTGATGCGTCGTCCGCCGCAAGGTGGCCGCCCGCTTCGAGTTCTCTGATCTGTGCAACGGCTTCCGCAAAACGATCAATCGGCGTTTTAAGTGCATCTCGAAACTTGTCGGCAATCTTGATAAGTCTTCCCGTTTCCTTTACCCGTGCGGCGGCCGCTTGTGCTTCGGCGGCCGCTTGTGCCGTGGCGATCGCGGCTGCTGCATTCGCAGCCGCCGATGGGCTGCCCGCGTCGGCCGCCGAAACGCCGGGGAAAGCAGGCTTGCCCAAGTGAAGTAACCTTGCCTGTAGCTTGGCGATCTTCTTGTCTAGTTCCTCAACGAATAGCAAATCCGCGTCGGAACCTGTGAGGCCGATCGCTGCGAAGTTCAGCGGGTCGGAATTGGCGAAGTTCACCACCTCTCTGATGATTGATAGGAATCCGATACGAATCTCAAAGATTGCATCATGTAGCCACTCGAACATGGGGACAAGCCCACCCATGATGTCGCCAAGTCCAGCGAGCCCGTCCGCAACATGGTCCACGGAAAACTCCATAAACGCGGCCGACAGTTTTTCCCATCCTTTGGCGAACGGCGTAAGTTGGTTATCTGAGACTTCTTGGATCGCGCCTCCGGCCGCCGCTAGTTCCTGCCGGAAATGTTCCATTGCATCCGTCATGCCGATCAGCCGTAAAATGTTCTTTACCGACCTGTCTTGGAACCCGAGCAGTAGCAGAGTGGCTTTCTTTGCCTCGGGCTGCAAGCCGTGTAGTGCGCTTTCTAACGCTCGAATAGCTGCAATCGGCCCGACGAATTGACCGTCCTTGAAAATCGCATCCCCAAGGCCCGCTTCCTCGAAAGCCTTCTTATTTTGGATCGCCTTTGTCGTTAGATCTCGCATGACAATACCGAACGCGGTACTTGCATCTTGGCCTTTTTTTCCTTGCTCGGCGAACGTCGCGAGCACCGCCACACCTTCAGCCAGCGAAATGTTCCACAATCGCATGGATGCGGCAGCGTCCCCTCGCAAGGCCTCGGCAAACTGCAACACGCTCGCGTCAGCCAATTGATTCGCTCGCACCAATGCGTCACCGATTTTTCGTAAGCTGACGAGGTTCTTTGCGGTATCTCTTGTTTTTAACCCCAGTCCCGCCTGGGCGTCAGTCAATAGGCTTGTGGCCGTAGCAACGTCGAACATGCCCGCCTGTGCGAATTGGGCCACCGTACCAAGCGACTTCATCGACTGTGCCGCGTCCATACCCGCCGACGCAAGGAAGAAATACGCCTCGGCTGCTTCCTTTGACGAAAACTTCGTGCGACCCGCCACGGCGTGCGCCGTCTTCTCCATTTCGGCCCGCATCTTGGCGTTGACGTTTTTCATAATCGCCAATGACGAGTTCATGGCCTGCTTGAACCCCTCCACATTCCCCCCAATACGAAACGCCGCAAACAGCGCAATGAGAGGCCCCATGAACATGCTCAAACCCGCGAGGCTGGTTTTCAAGCCTGCCACGACACCGGTAGCCGTAAGTGTCGCCTTCGTAAATGCCGACGTGGAAACCGTGGCCATCCTTATCGATCTGGCACTTGCGCGAAACGCGACGCCTGCTCGCGCTTCTGCATTCGCCAATGCGGTCGTGGCTGCCGCCGCCTTCTTTGACACGGCAGCCGCCGACGCCCGGACGGAAGCGGCTTTCTTTGCTGCGGCAGCGATACCAGTCAGCCTGACGCGCTCAATGGCTAGCTTCTCGTTGTGTTGCTGGATGACGAACGTCGCCTTCTTACGTATCGCCGTATGCTTTACCGCAGACACTGCCGATGCTTTTTCCGCCGCCGCTACTTTCGCCAATTCGGCGGCAGTCTTCCTGTAAGCGATGCCGGCAAGTTCGATTGCTTGTGCTGCCTGCTTTTGCGCGCTGGGAATGGTCATGGCGACCTTACGCCAATGTGCCAGAGTCGCGGTGTATAGCTCGAAATCCGTTTTCGCACCGATGGCCGATTGCTTCGCCACCCGCTCCATGGCCCGGAGGCTGGTATTGACCTGGCGCAGCCCGCTCTTGACGCCGCTGCTGTTCACAGCCATCTTGATGTTTACAGCAGAGCCGATTCCCATTATCCCTTACCCCGCTTCTTCTTCGCCGAATTGGCGAACGCCTGGAATGCCGATTTCATGTCGGCCAAGTTCTGCGGCGGTTTGGGTGGGCTGATAAAGTCGGGCATGAAATCGCCTGGTTTCGGTCCTTGGTGTTTCTTGCAGTGCGGGGCCACCGACGCGGCGGCGATGATCCCAGCATGCAATGCGTCCCGCTCCTCGCCCCAGGGGGCGACCGTGTAATACGCCATCCACTCATCGAACTCGCGACACGTCATCGCATCGAGCATCGCGCCGACATCCCACTCGCCAAACGTTTTCGCTAGGAAGTAGGCGAATCGTCTTCGGGGGTCGCGCTTGAGTTTTTTACAAACGCCTCATCGTCCTCGTCGCTGATCCCAGACAGCTTCCGCCCGGCATCCCACAACCGATCGATCACGGCCGCCGATTCGTCGCCGAGCCATTCAACGTCGTTCGGCGCGAACGCCAGGTGGCCGTCCTCGTCGCAGGCACACAACACGACGAACTTCGCCCGCAGGTTCGACAGGTCGCGTTTCTTCGGGTCTTTGACGATATCGGCCTCCCACTGGTCGCGCGCCTTGGCCGACAAGGTTCGGACGAAGACGCTCCCGTCGGCGTCCGGCCACTCTGGTGTGGCGACGGCCTCAATGACCCGCTTCGATCGATTGTTTTTAATCTGTTCTTTCAGTAACATCGCTTTTCTCCCGTGCTAAGGTAAACTAGTAAAAACCAACTCAACAAAAAATCCCCGCACAGGCCCGGCGGGCGTGCGGTGCGTGAACATACAACACCCGCCGAGCCAAGCACAGGAGAGCTTCACACAGCGTCCAATTGTCCCTGGGCGAAGGTTACGGTCGACGTGATCTCGCCGTCCATGGAACCGCTTGTTCCACGATCGACGACAATGGCCTTTGCCGGGGTTGCAACTGTCCCGTCAATCGTGGCGTCGTTCCAGATAACCGACAGAAAACCCTGCGTTCCAATGTCGCAGCCAGACGCCGGTAGCCCACCGACGAACGTGGCGACGATCTGCGGATCGGGTACGCCTGTCCGATAGGTCGTCGTCGCGTCGGCCGAATCGGTCACATTGACCTTCGGCCCCGATTCACTGTATTCCAGCGATCGCAGCGGGCCAAGAACACTCGATCCCGTTGGAAAAGCGATCGTACTTCCATTAAAACCATCGTCTGCCATGATAGTGGCTCCTTATAAGTCTGCCGCACCGTTAGCGAAGGTGATTGTCGACGTGATCTCGCCGTCCATGGAACCGCTTGTTCCACGATCGACGACAATGGCTGGAGTAACCGCCCCATCCGTCGTGGCGTCTTCCCATAAGATCGTCAGCGCCGCCTGGTCGCCGATGTCGGCACCGGTAGACGGTAAACCACCGACGAACGTAGCAACCAATTGCGGATCGGGAACACCCGTGCGATAGGTCGTCGTCGAGTCGCCCGAAGCCGTCACATTGACCTTCGGTCCCGATTCACTGAACTCCAGCGATCGGAGTCCACCCAGGGTAGCCCCAGCGAACGCAATCGTTGATCCATTAAAGCCATCATTTTCGCCTGCCATGAGCAAACTCCTTTACACTGCTGGACAATACCACAAGAGATAATCTTGACTCACTCGATGCGTGCGCCGTTCCTGTCCAGGGGAAGGCGGGTCGGGCAAGTCGTTTCCGTTTTGATAATGGCAACTCGATATCACCGGGTCGCCGGTCGCGTCCGTCCAGTTTTTCAAAGCGGTCTTGACGGCCGTCGCCAGGGCTTTGGCCCCGGCATAGGTTTCCGCCCATAGATCGATCTGGATCCTGGTACTGTTGGTCTCCGTCGCTCCCGTGCTGTGGTTCACACTCTGGTCGCTGATCGTCTGATAAGTGATGTAGGGCAGTTCTACCTTGACTCGCCCTTGCAGGTTTGTCGGTGCCATGATCGGGAACACTCTCGAACCGACGATGGCCGTGACGGTTTCCGTCGCGAGCAGTTTGGCAGTCAGTCTCGTGTCCGGCATCACTTCACTCGCAGTAGTTTATTCATTTCGTTTTTCGTCTCGCGGAACAACGTCGTTTCAGCGACGGCCAGCGCAGCCGTTTTGTTGGCATCCTCGGCCGGCCGCACAAACGGATGGGGCGGCACGTGTCCGACAACCCGCCCCTTTCCGGTTCGACCTGCCCTTTTCGCCCTTGGCACTGACCCGGCCCTCAGCCCGATGCGCGGCACCGTACCACCCAGCACCATTCGATGGCCCATTTCCACCAGGTAGAAATGTGGTGCATAGCCGGGAGTTCGCGCACCCGTGACGCCGAAGACAACATTATCCTGCGCATAGGTTTTGATCTTCGTGGCAACGTGGCGTTTGAGGCTGCCGGGTGCCCGCCGCTTGATGTCGTTCCGAAATATCGCCATGCCCTTGCTGACGGCCTTGCGTGCCACTCTTAGCACGATCGTTTCCGGTAACCGCTTGGCGACCCGCTCCCACTCCTTAACACCGTCGATCTTCACGATGAAATCGAGTTCCATGAATCCGGGTAAAAGCGTTTGGCCGGCCATCACCGCTCCTCCCGGCATACCCATGTCATCTCTGTCTTGCGAACATCCTTGTTGATGGCCACCGGGTACAACACGCGGTCGCCGAACACCAACCGCATCGCCTCGTCGACGTCGGGCCTGTAGCGCGTCAGCACCTTGACGGTCGCGTCGGGATGGACCTGCGCCTCTCGCACCGCCTCGTGACCGTCGAGGTCCGTTACCTCGCCCCACACCTTGTCGAACGTCTGCCAGGCGTCGACCGTCTCGTTGTAGGCGTTCGGTGCCGCGGGAACGGTTCGCTCGATCGTCAGGCGGTGTCTGAGTTGTCCGGATCGCATCACACCCCCGCATCCGGTTCCGGCCTGGGCGGTCCCCACACGGCCTCATGTGTCTGCCTGATGATCGCCTCGACGGTGCCGCGGCAATAAATCACCCCGTCGTCGTGGGTCGACAGTTTGACGCAAGGCCCCTCGACGGCCGCGTCTTCATGCGGGACGGCCTCCTCCAGGATATCCGGGTTGATCCCGATGGTTAGCACCGTGGGTTCGCTATCCGCTCCGCGTCGGTAAATCTGTTCAATCGCTATCAGCATCGTTTGCCTCGGGTTTCGGCTTCGCGGGAACCGTGGCCTCGGGTTTCGGCGGTTCCGCCGTTTCCTCTACGACCAACTTCGCACGAAGGCGGCGTACCATCCGAAGTGCGTCCGGGCGAAGCAGGTTTTCGACCTTGCCCGTGTCGTTCCACTTGATTTTCATGATTGCACTTATGGGTTGGCGAACCGGTAAAAACAATAAGGGCCGAGCATCGAGTTGAACGCCTTCGTCATGGGCACCTCGCCCTCGCGTGTCTCGTTGAAATGCGAGACGTACACCTCGATGGCCGTCTTGATCTCTTGCGGTACGGCGACGGCCAGACCATAGCCGGCCACGTACCGAACCACGACGCTGTCAGGGTGACTCTGTACATCGGTCGGCCACACCTGCTCGTATTTCAGCCGCAGGACGCCCATGCCGCTGGAATAGCCCAGTTCGTAGACGGTTGCGGCAAGTACCGTCGGTGTCCCGTCGGTCGCCGTGTACGTCACCGAGGTGACACTCTGCACCGGCTGTGTCGCCAACAGCATGGCGTCGGAAAACCAGTCGAACGAATCGTCCCACGTCTGCGTGATGAACACCGATTGCGTTCGCGCCTCAGCCGCCTGCCGCGCCGACGTGATCCGGGTCGCCAGATACGAATCCTCCGTGAGAATATCGATCCGGCTGTGCTCGCGCACTCGCGGCACGGTGATCGGTTCCTCGGTGGCAGGTGTGACGATGACGCTTTTCATGGGATCACATCGGGCATGCTGTGACGGAGAAGGTAAACGATGCCGCTTGCGGAACGACTGCGTCGACCTGATCGTACTTCACTCGCCAATCGTCGCCGATCAAGTCGCGTGCATTTCCAGCCGTCAACGCTGTGCCAACCTCAAACCCAGCGAAAGCGGGTGACGCTGCAATCTTTTCGATGTACCGCTTTGCCCCACCGTTACCGAGCACTTGCGTGAAATGCACTACGTCGAGCCAGTTAGTACCGTCGACCTTCGTCTGGACTTTGACATCCAGCGTGTCGCCGACATCCGTAGCAGCCGCCGTCACGTCCAGCACAAACATGATCGCATTGACCATACCAGGTAAACGCACAGCATCACCCTGTGAGTCAACTGCACCCGCTGCCGTTGTGGTTGACGCTAACAACGGGATGGCATCGAAAGCGGTTTTTGCCTGTAGGGCCATGGTGTCGCTCCTTACATCGGGCAAGCGATTACGGAGAAAGTAAAAACCGCACCGCCGCTATCATCGACCACTGTAAACCGCACTCGCCACTCGTCGCCGATCAAGTCGCGAACCGCACCAGAACCAAGAGCAGAACCGTTTTCAAACCCAGCAAACGCCGGCGATGCCGCAACCTTCTCGATATATCGCGCGGCACCCGTATCACCGGCATGTTGTGGAAAATGCACCACGTCGAGCCAGTTGGTTCCGTCGGCTTTTGTCTGGACATAGACATCCAACAGATCAGCGCCGGTTGATTCGTCTAACGTTAGATCCATTGTGAATACAAAGGCGTTGACCATGCCTTGTAATCTGACGGGATCTTCGCCGGTACTGGTCGCCGACTGGCTGTCGAGCGCCACGAGAGTCGTGGCGTCGTACGTCGTTTTAACAGCAAGTGACACCGATCACCTCCTTTATGTGGACTGGGCACCGGCAACGCCACCCTCTTCAACGAACTCGTTCGCGCTGAAGTTTCCGGCCTTGCCACAGTTACCGCCGTCGATCGACGTGAGACAATCGTCATCGTCACCGAGGTAGATCAGATTCCGCGTGATCGACCCTGTCGACGCCGCAAACAGATCGACTGCACCCGCGAGATCTTGCCCCGCTGTCGTCGCGTTATAGATCGTGTTGTTTGCGATCTGGATGTCCAGACATGCGGCTGTGGTCGCCGAAATGGCCGACACGGAAAACAGGCCAGACATGTGGTTGTCCCTGATAATGACGCGATTGCACGCGCCGATGATCTCGATGCACTCGGTCGCCTGGGTCACACCGTAGAACGTGTTTCCCTCGATCATCATGTTGTCGGCGGCGTTCGTCGTCAGCACACAGATCAAGAAGTTCTCCGACCCGGCGTTTTCCAACATCTCGCAATTCCGCAGCGTGAAGCCGGCGGCAGCCACGTTGATCCCCTTGACGATGTCGGCATGCCCGGCACTGATCGCGACGTTCTCGATTGTGACGTCGGCCGCCGTAACGCTGATGTACGTGTCGTCAAAACCGTCGATCAGGATCTGCGGCTTGAGTGTTCGGCCGCCGAGCCCGACGGTTTGCAGTCCGGCGAGTCCGAGCGTCAAGGCCGCCGCGCCTGTGATGCCGATCGTTTCGGTATGGCCGGGCATCAGGAAGATCAGGTCGTCGGCCGCCGCTTGTGAGACGGCATAGACCCAGGTAAGCACCGGGGCGTCGGGATTCTTACCAAAACCCTCGCCGTTGCTACCGTCGGTTGTATTGGTGGAATCGACCCACCAGATTTCCCCAGTCGGGAATGTTTCGCGATCGACGATCGAGAAGAGGCCACCGGGTTGATTTCGTCCGAACAATTTGGTATCCATCTCGGGGTTAATCCTTTGTTAGCGATGGGTGGTAGTAAATCGCCCGGCCGTGGCAACGTGAGCAACCACGGCCGGGCTACTCGCAAGGAAGCGCTGCGTCAGTCGATAATCGCACTCAGTGCCGCCGCCTCGCCGTAGCGAGGTTCAAGCATGATGTACATCAGCGTGGCATACTGTGAACCGGCGGAAGCCGCGTTCGCAACATCGACGCGGATGCAATCGAAACCGTCCGACAGTTGGGCGGCATCCACCTCGAAATAGTCGACAATCGCCTGCTCGCCGGACGTCGCATTGAACACAATCGTCGACGCAAGAGTTTGCGTCGTCTTCGTGAACGTACCGACGGCCGTTAAGTTGGTTGCGGCTTGCTTGATCCAGTGAGTGTCGATGGCCGTCAACGCCTGGACAGTACCGGCACCAGCGACGTCGGTAGACTCGTACAGCGTCAACGTGGGATCATCGGTGGCGGATCCCGCAGCTTTGATGAAAAGCACGCCGACCTTGTTATAGTTTTTCAGCGACACATAGTCGCCCGTTTGGTCGGCGTCGGTATCCACTGGCAAAAATGCCGGTACAAAATTGACACCTTCAATTAGTTTATTCACAACAAACGTCCTTTCTAGGCTCGAACCTTGAGTGTGATGAACGGGGAAACGTCGTCGCTACCCTGGGCGGGTGTCAACGAGGTGGCCCACAACGGTTGACCATCGACTCGCATGACGAACCGGAAAACGCTTTCGTCATAGACGAATCGAACGTGAATCGAAGAGTCGCTGGTGATTCCGCCCTTGTCAATCAGCTTGTACTGACTGAAATCGGCGAAGGTAATGTCACCCTCGGAACCGATCGTTGCAGCCTGTTCGATCGGGATGATCGGGCGACCGAGAAGCGTACCGAACGGAGCCTGCGACAGACCGCCGGACGGGATGAACATCGGGACGCCGCCGGTTCCCACTACGTGATGTAGCTGGAAGATGGCCGGCCAACAATCCTGATTGATGAACCACGCCGCCTTCGATAGACTCGGCGTCCACATGCGGGCGTACATCTTCTCGATGTTCTCGGCGATGATCGTCTTGGCTTTTTGGCCGGTTTCTTTGGTGACGTCGACCTTCGGCCCGGCGGCCATGATGCCCTTGGGCTGTCCTGCGCCAGTGCCTCGGAAAATCGCCTCGTCGAGCTTGAACCCAAAGACGTTCGGGAAGGCCTCCATGATGATCGACTCAAGCGCCGTGGCGTCCTGGAGCAATTCATCCGTGGAGTAAAGCAACCCGATCAGCTTGTGGAGGTTCAGGTCGATCTGACGGAACTTCGGCTTCGACTTCGTTTTCTCGCCAGCTTCCGCCAACCAATAGGCAGTCACACCACCCCACTGGCTGCCATCCACCCTACTCGTCTCGTCGATGCCGTTGATCTTCAGCCCATTGGAATTGGCAGAGATCCCGGTTCGCGAACATCGTGACGCGAGTTGGCCGGTTTTGACGGTGTTCTTCATCAGTTCGGACGAGATGTCCGTACCGACGAGGAAACCGCCGTCGCTGCCGGCACCCTCTGACATGCCTGAAACGGCCGCTTGCGGGGACAGTAGCCGCGGATCGACGTTACCGACGCCGCTGCCGGCAAGTGCAACCGCTTGGAGCATGTCGCCGAACGTGTCGAATCCAACGGCCTCCGGCTTTGGGGGCCCTGCCTGATAGGGCGACCCGGGTGTGTGGGGCTGCTGGCCGGGGCGGGGCGGGAGTTGGCTGCCCCACTCGTCACCCTGACGCAACTGGGCGGATGCACGTTCGCGGGCATCAAGGGCCTTCCACTCGACTTCGCACTGGTCGGCCGTTGCCACCAGTGAGTCGAACTTCGCCTGCTCCTCTTCGGTCAGGCCGCGATCGCCATCGGCCTCGGCCACTGCCACGATGGCTTTGGCCTCACTGCGGGCTTGCTCGCGTTGTTCGGCAAGTTCCTTGAGTCGTGTGCTCATTGCACTGGTCTCCATTGCGTGAATGCCTGGAGATCAGCGCACGAAAAAACGCGAAGCGCCAGGCTTGATCGTAAAATCAGCCATGAAACTTCGCGTTGAAAACTCTGCTCAATCGCGCCGAATCGTTACAACCTGCCAAACCCCCGAATCTCTGCCGGGGCACCCGACGGTTGCCGTATGCTGGGAATCCTACACTGTCGGCCGGGCGGCGTCAATAGTAGTTTTCACAATCTTCTCCCCACCTCTGGAGATACTTTCGACAATCCGGGAATTTGGTGTGACCTGGGGTTGTATTATGTCCGATAACGGACTATATTACAAGCATGACAACCACGGCACCCCAAACCAGGAGCGAAACGATGAAACGACTGACAAAAGCCGAACTGAAGAAATCCATTTCTCGAATGGGCACGCTGAATATCGCTCGCGGCAAGGTTCCGCGATACCTCCGCGACCGCATCGACAGCATGGGCCGAGCGAATCGGATTGAACTTCTAGAATTGCAGTACGATATTTATCGCAAAGTGTTTGAAAGCTAAGCCGACCCGGCCCCGAGGCCACCGGAAACGGTGGCCGAGGGAGCGGGCCGACACGAAACCCTTTACAGAAAGTAGACCGATGCAACAGACAACAGACCTAGACGAAGCCCGACGATGGCACGACGAGAATGGTGGAATCCTACTCCAAACTGGCATGCCATCGTCTGACAGCAACACCCACCATTACACCGTTTGCAGTGGGCCGGAAGCGGAAACGCTCGGACGCACGCCGATTCAGTTGGCTGCATTATTCCCGCATTTTGACGAAACGAAATAGTTATAGCGGGCCGACAAACGGCACGCGATACCCCTTACACGAGGAGAACGA
>SDBT01012121.1_pt1 | contig 13852 bp, 17 predicted proteins | sample 2277101 | NCBI WGS metagenome assembly SDBT01 (sample SAMN10404973, study PRJNA504765) | marine sediment metagenome | isolation source: marine sediment core GS10_PC15, 103 cmbsf | place: Arctic Ocean: Southern Knipovich Ridge | collected 2010
GTTGACCAGCTCAGTTGCGAACACGAAATATTCACAGAAATGATAAATAACGCCCTTGAAGCTTGTGAAAACAAAGTAGAAGTCAATTATGATGAAGAAAATGGAATTGCCACCTTTTTTAATGACGGTGAACCATTGACTTTAGAACAGTTAGATGAAAAAGTTCTGACTGCATATGCAACAGGTGACGAGAAAGATGATGACCTCAATAGAGGCATTGGATTTATTGCTATCTATGAAGTGGCAGAGAAAACAATAGTAGAAACTGGCGAACATAAATTATGTATTCGTAATTGGCAGGAAATGCATTTGCAAAATACTGACCAATTTATTAAGGGTTTCAAAGTTACTGTTTATCTCAATGACCAATACAAAGCACGCTATAGTTTGAACAGAGTTCGAGATTTACTTGATTCTTGGATAATCTTTGATGACAAAGTGGTATTCTTTAATGGTGCTAAAACATGTACGTATCTCCAAAATCCGCTAGAAACGGAAACATACAAAAATTATTGGGGAAATTTTGATTATTGTTATGATCAGAATTTATTTGAACATGAATTTACAGCCCTTTTGAAGCTTACCAACGTCAATGCTTACCGAGTATTAGATTTCACGTATGATCTTAAGAAGTTTGTAAAAAACCCCATAATGCATGAATTTGTGATGATTTTCACTGATTCTAAATTATTGGATACGGCAAGGCGTGGTTTGACATATACTGGTCGTGATAACTTGGAAAAGTGTATCAAAGAGATAAACCATAAACTATCAAAAGAAATGCTTAACAACAAAGTTCTAAGCTATGGTCGAACTGCACTAAAGCTATTTCGAGAGAAATTAGCCTTCATTAGAGTACAACTTGAATTACCAAAAGACATATTCACTAAAGCTATGGAACAATTTCGTTGGCATTTAACCGACAGCGATAAGATTGATAATATCAATCACGAAATTCGTTATTTGAACAAATTAATTGGCTTGCTTAAAATCACAAGCTACAAACATGTACTCGAAGAATTAGAACCGATCTCTATTTATGAAGTGTATGATAGAGAGGTAATATCCTTCCAATTATCAGAAGTCGATGATCCATCGGAGTTCAATAGTTGGTTTAATGAACGCTTCGGTTTCTCACAACACCGCTTCTTTTATAAAGAAACTATCGGTATACTTGTGGAAAATGGTGCTATGACAGGTGCTGCAAAGCTATTTCACTTACTTGAGAATGTCGATTACCCCGAATATAGTAATTGGCTTAAATTCAAAGAGGATGTGATTGTAGATGGGCTGTTAGAAAACCAATCTTTAATTTTGGTATTCGCAGATCAGTTCTTATTTTTTGCAGACTTTCCAGCAGAAATAGAATTTGAAGAGATTTTGGACGATCATGTTGTCAGACTTGACAGTGATCCCGAAACAGTCAAACAATTTGCTTTACAGCATAAAGCAGAGATGGACATTCCATCATACCAGCCTCAAGAAACAGAGGAAGAGGATTTTTTTACTGACGAAGATGTAGAAGAAGCCACTAAATCCGTTGATGAGATTGATATCGAACCTGCGTTTGAAACTCTTGAGAAATTCATGCCCAAACAACAAGCACGAAAGATCACCAAACAGATCAAATTGCGTAATTTTTTCACTGAGGTACTAGTGACCTCTGATGGAACGCAAATCTTGTGTATGGTTGATGAATCAACCAAACAACGATTTTTCCATGTTGCTAAAAGTAAGAAATTACTGGACAGGATTGGCAAGGGTTATCAGATGTGGATTGAGGTTATTAATCTGCTATTGACTAATTTCGCCAAAGATGTCGAAAGGCTCAGAGAATTCATTGTTCCTGCTATTAGTTTTGTAGAATCAAAAGAACAGCTTGGTTGTATGATAAAAGATATCATCTCGATATCTCATTACAGCATACCCAAAGTCTTTGATCCACCAATGGTAAAAATACTCAAATTTGTGAAAATTGCCGCACACGAAATAGCCCATCTATATGTATCAGCTCACACACCTAATTTTATGTTGGTTGATACATCTATATATCACGCAACCGTAGACAACCATGAAAGTGTTGCATTATTGCGAGAAATCTTTAAACGGAAATAGACTTACCTTAACAGGTAGGTCTATTCCTACATGAGATGTTCATAACATTTTATCCCGAAGTTCGGCAAAACTTTATTAAAAAATTGCCTCCTAATACTCAAGAACTATTAGTTTCTCTAATAAAAGCACTAAAAGATCTCAACGATGAAGAAGAAAATACTTCCGATCGAAAGTGGTCTATTGGATATGAAACTTAACTTCACTTTAACAGGTGGAGTTTATCTCCAATAATGATACATAGTCGATTGGATGTATTCCCTAATCATTGGATAATGGCAATGACTAGATGTGCATTATGGAGAATGAGAAATACTCAAACCGTATCAATTCATGATAATGATAATCGTGAAATAACATGCGAAGAATGTAATATTAAGCATTTAAAAATAATAATAGCTCTACCTTAACAGATGGAGTTATTCTCCAATAAGAAATACGCTTATATATAATAAGTGTATACAGTATAATAATGAAAAAACAAAAGTGTCCTCGCTGTAAAAAAGCTACAAAAAGCAATTATTATAGAAAGGGCGAAAAAGGAACATTCATTGCACATAAAAAATCTGTATACTGTGGCAATTGTCAAACTGTATACAAACTTAAGGGTGGTAAAATTGTTCTATCAAAACATGCAGTATTTGATTCTGATGACATTGTGATTTTTTTAACTAATAAAAAATTACAGCAAATATCGAGTCGTGGTGTTGTTGATATTGATATTGAAAAGATCCTAAAACGAATAGCAGGAAAAGGAATAAAGGAACAACGTTTTGTAAAAACCCTTTTTGGTTTTGTGAATGAATATCTTAGAGAACAACAGGCTTGATAGCTTGTTGTTTTCATAGGTAATGATTGATGAACAAAAATTTAATCAAGCCATTGAAGATAAGAAAGAAGAACTTCTACCCTTTTTTGAAGATTTAGAAAAAGTAGGATCTTCAATCTTTGATACTTCTCGAATTTGGGAAACTGAAAGAGAGTTAGAAACAGACGATGGTAGCTTTCAAAATGAAATATTTGACTATCTTCAAGAAAAATACAATTGTATTATTGAATCATATTCAACTGATATGGGTAGCTTCGTAGTTATTCATGATGATTGGTATTTTGATGAAAATGGTAATACTTTAAAGAAAGTAACCAATTAGATATCCTTTACAGGGTATCTCCCTTCGGGGTAATATGACTAAAAAAAGAAAAAAACCCAAAAGAGATAATATGGATAAATTTGAAATTAAAGTTGAGCATGATGATCTATTAATTCACTATGATAACGAACTCATGGTAAATATGACAACAAATGGATATCAGTGGACATCATTACAATTTCCAGTATCAAAAATTGACGAATTAATTATCAAATTGCTTCAAGCAAAAGCTAAGTTGTAATAACTTAGCCCTTTTGGGCGTAAGATGAGTTACAAAACTTATAAACGAGCTTTGGAACGTGAATACAAAGATTCACCTAAATTCAAGGATGATTTTGATACTTATTATCAACAAAATGAACAAACTGGAAAATCGATTATAGATTATGAACAGTCACACACATTTGAGATGAAATTTGATAGTTGGTGTAGACAATCAAGAAAACTACATCCCGACACATTCAAACAAGTATTTGAAGAAACCACTCTTGGTAATCTGAATTTAGTATATGAACATGTTCCAACACTGAAAAGATTATTCAATTATATATATAAAGAATAATCATGGGATAGCCCTTACGGGTTATCCTTTTTTTAGTTTATATGTGCTAAAATTTTAGAAAGCATTATTTTTACTTCATCATCTTTAACATCAATACCATTCATTAGTGTCAAATCAATAAATATCTTACCTAAAGCATTTAATTCTTCAGCAGTTAAAACAACTGAATTATTTGTTTTTTCTTCTTCATTATACACACTCAAAATATAATTTGGTGTCGGTTTTAAATCTTGTTTAATTTCTACAAATCTTAATTTATTCATTATCAATCGCCTTCCTAAATTTGTCTAGTTCCATCATATAATCAACCATTGCATGTTCTCCATAGTTTGCCACAACATATTCACAATTAAAATCAATGAGTTTATCTATCCATTCTTCTTTCTTCTGATTAAATCTACTCTCCATCTCTTCATACACTGGCATAATATCACGTAATGCCAATCTAACTTCTTTTACTGCTGCGAGAGAAAATCTGCCCCAATCTGCATTTTTCAGATTAGCATAATTATCTGCTGATTTTTTTATAGAATGTAATGTACTAATAATAAGTTTACTTGCTTCATATGGATGTAGATTGTTGATATTATCCAAATTGCCAAAATTTATGTTGGTGGCTATGTCTGTTTCTTCTTCATCAGTTGCAACATCAGTTTCATCAAGATCATCATCAAGAATATCTGTTTCTATATTTTCAATAAATGCTAATGCTTCTTCTTTTGTCAGAGGTTTTCGATCCTCATCCAAACCCATGAAGTTAAGTCCCATACAAGCTAATATTGTAAAGGTTGTATTTAATCATTTTCATATATTGAACTTGTGGTCATTTTCTTCCATTTTCCTATCCATTGCTCTTGCTAAAACATGATAGCGTATTGCTCGCTCTTGATCGCCTAATTCTAAATAAACAAATGCTAAATTTTCTGCGGGAAGTGAACGCTTGAAGTTTTTGGAAGAGTGCCAAACTGATATAGTAGTCGGCATTTCAATGGCTTGTTTAAACCAACCAATACTGTATCTACTCCTATTTGATATATATAGCACCTTACCCATTAAATAATAAGGTTCGGGGTATAACTGTGAAACCATCAAAGCATTCATGATATACTCATTTGCTTGAGAAAAATCGGCTTCATTACCGAGTAATACACTGTTTATTTCCGAATCAGCAAGATAACAGTATACTTTGTAAATTGCTGCTCCTAGATTGGGATCGGTGATGAGTTCTTTGAAGATTTTAGTGGCTCCTTTTTCTAATTTTTCCCAACCCTTTTTTCGCTGATTAGAAGTGACATACATAGTTTCTGCATAATAAAATAGTTCTCTAGCAGTTGCTTCTCCACTTTTGATAACATCATCAAGTAATATAGTATTTCGATTATTATGAACAAGGTCAAAATTTGGCTTATGTAGTAACATAATTTCATGAACAGAAACCGTAGCTATTGTTTCAGTATCATATATAGGTATTTCATGTATTCTTCCCTCATATAATGCAATTCCCCTAGACCAAAGCCTCATTTGTAATAAGCTTTGATGACTATCTCGTACGGGTGCTGTTGATAAATCTCTATTTATTTCAGCACCAATAGAAACTAGAATCATCGAAGGATGTTCTAATTTTTCTATAAGCATTCGAACCACCTTTGGTTCTTGCATTTCATCATCAGAATCAAGAACAAATACCCAATCAGTATCTTTTGGTAATACAGTAATTGCCATATTTCTAGGTGTGGAAAAATCATCAATAAAATTGAATTTCCACTTTTCTCTAACTTGATATTCAGATATTATTGCATTATATTGCTTTGCAATACTCTTACACTTACCATATTTAGTAAGTTTTCTTTTTGACATATTATTATATTTCACTAGACAAATTGAGAGATAATCATACATGCCTTCTGCTGATTTTATGGCGTGTTCTAATTCAACAGGACGATCACTAACAATCATCGTTATTCCGATTTTCATAATTCACTTGCTTCCCACAGAGCAGGATTTGTTCTACATGTATTACAAATATCCATTGTTGTTCTCTTTTTACAATAGGAACAAGTTATGAATTTTTCAATTAATTTCTTAGCCCACTCTTTATCGCTATCCTTCTCTTTTTCTGTGAGTTTAGCATAAGGAGTTTCCATTTGGCGTTTCCAATGATCATAATCTTCACGAAAAATATGAAAATCTTCTTCATCTTCGGGTAAATTAACAAAATCGGGTGAACAATCAGTTAATTGACCTTTCGTAAATACGTTTTTCATCCAATTAATCCATTGATCATGCATAAAATCAGCTATTTCTTCAATTAATTTTTCATTCATAATTATAATAAAGAAACTACCGATATTTAATAATATTGGAATTTCTTTAGTTCAAAGGGTTGCTTTATTAATAAAATCATAATATCTTTATATATAAGAATACTTTAATAATTAGCTATTTACAATTAATTAGAACAACATATGGCAGCACCAACAGTTACCATTAAATTAAATACTAATACTGATGTTTCTCCTACTTGGACAACTGTAGGTTCGGACACAATCACTTTTACAGGTAGCGGATCATCTGATGGAGATCTTAAAGCAATTCCAAGACCAACATCAACAGGTGTTACTATTGCACATGAACTTTGGGTAAATTCGGGTACAGACCTTGAATGCACTGCTTATGATGGTGGTGGACAAACAACTGATTCCTATTCAGTAGATATGTTTTCCTCAGATCCTGTTCAAGGGAATATTATTGCAATTCAAATTACAACTAATCCCGAAACACAAGCAGCAGAGATGGAAGCTTGGGATACTACAGGATATTCAACTACAGCAACCGAAATGATTTCGGGTACAAGCAATCTTGGTGTACATTCACAACTCCGAGCAGTAGAAACAGGAAGTGGGATCACCTTTGGTGATACCGATACAACCATTCCCTCAGCTTATCAATCACAAACAGCCCAACAAACCACATGGCAATTACAGGGTGATACTAGAGGATTTACTTTCTCAGCAGTTTGTGTAGCAAATGAAATGAATGTTATTGCAACGCATTTATTTGTAGTGGATGACTCCGCAGCAGGTTCAGATACCTGTGAATTAACATACAAATATTTCTACACATAATTTATTCTTTAAACGTAATATTATGTACACTCTCAACATGTTTTTTAATTTCAAATCTTAAATCATAAGCAATTCTTTGGTGCATGCTTTTATTTGTAAAGAACTCTTTCATAAATTCGGTATTATCTAATCTTTTCAACCAAATATAAAACCATTCTTGAAATCCTATAGTTGGATCTCTCTTCATTTTAGCTAATAAACGACTTCTAAGTTCGCTACATATATCACAATCTTTCATAATTTTATCGCTCTTGGGGTTGTTTTACTCCTTGTTTTCATAACATCCATTTCTATAATTACTAATACTTTAAGAATACGAATTTGATGGTTTGTTAGCTCCTTTTTTTCATTTAATATAATATATAATTTTTCAAGTTCTTCCATAGTAAATTCTATTGTTAATAATGTCAAGTAGTATAAAACTCCTTATCGTTTTTCTCTAAACGAATATCTAAAGCTCTAGCTATGGAGTGATGTTCAAATGCTTTCTTACGATTTCCCATTTTTTTGTAGACAAATGCTAGTTGTTCATGTGGTAATGACTTCTTGAAATTATTTAATGAATGCCAAAACGTAATCATTTCGGGCATATTAATTCCATGTTTTAACCATCCAATAGCATATTTGTAATTACCTGCCATATAAAGAACTTTTCCCATTAAGAAATATGGTTCGGGATAATATATTGAGGTACGAAGTGCTTCTAGTATATATTCAATTCCTTCGGTCATTAAGCCTCCAATTCTTCCTATTCGACTAATATATAAATCTGCAAGGTAACAATTGATTTTATATGATACTAAATTTAATTCTTTTTCGTCTAATAACTTTGTAAATATGATCTCTGCTTCTTTTTCTGTTTTTTCCCAATCATCCCTTTTTTCTATAGAACGCATATAAAGCAATTCTGCATACAAAAATTGTTCTCTTGCAGTTCCTTCATCCCGTTTAATTACATCTTCAAGAATAATTATATCTTTTATGTAATCAAATCCTACCTTATCCATATCCCAAATAAATTGTTCATGTATCCTTCCCTTATATATTCCGCCTGCTCCCTGTGACCAACCACGTAATTGATAAATACTAGCTTCATTATTGCCATCAGTTAATCTAATAGCAAAAACTTTTGGTCTTTCTAAAGCTAATACTTTTTTACGTGATTCCAAAGGATCTTGTAATTCATCATCTGTATCTAGTACAAAAACCCAATCACATTTCGGCAAAGCGTTCATCGCTATATTTCTAGGAGTAGAAAAATCATCAATAAATGGATGTTCCCAATTACTTCTTGGTTCGTAGTAATTAATTATTGCTTCATAATTTTCAGCAATTTTCCTACATTTTGCAATTTTCTTTACATCAATATTCGGATATTTAACTATACAAATACTAATATGATCATAAAAACCAGTAGCAAAAGTTAAACAGCGTTCGAGTTCTTCCCATCGATCACTGACAATTATTGTTACGCCAATAGTCATTATATCCAACGATAATACCATAACATATTAAATCTACTAAGTATAATTATAATTATAGCATGTAAATTTTAGGTTTTATATGCTCTCTTCATCCCATTCTGTTATAGGTGGTAATATCGTGGTTGAAAACGAACTAAAAGCTAATTGGACATTAAATCTACGTACAGGAGAAAATCTTAATTCAAGTATGTTTCCCGATGGATTTTTATCAATTCCACAGGAACAACGAGATCAAATAGTAGCTATGCATTTTATAGTTGGAAATAAAAAATTCAGTATTAATCGTAAAATTACTGTAGACGGAGAACCTCATTATTTAGATGGCTTTTTCTATCATATTTTAGCAGGAAAAAGACGACTTTTTGCTGAGGGAAATATTCCTTTTATGGAAGAACGCTTTGGCTTTTGTTATAATTCAAAAGGAGACGCAGCGGTAGTATATTTTGACCATATGAATTTTTGGCGTGAATTACAACGTAGGGGAGATAAACTTTACAAGATGAAAAATAATCCTAAAACAGCTAATAAAAAAGCAGAAATTAAACGCTTAGAAAATGATCCTGTTAATTACCAAACAAAAATAAAATTCTACACTGATAATATAGTAGAAAAACGAGTAAACCATGCTCTCTTCGGAAAGCTGGAAAATTTACCCAAAGAATCGATTTCGCTTCCTACGGTCACAGAGACTGTTGAGGAAGTTGTAAATGGTTGAAGAAAAAATAAGCTCTGTTATTTATAGAAAAGTATCAAAAATAATAATTTATGATATAGATTATTTTAATAATAATTCTAATGAGGGTTACACTGATTATACTCGTATTCAAAATAAAGTATCAAAGGTTATAGATGACATAGAAACAGAATTAGGTATTTCTGACTGGTCGGGTGAAAGGGTATTAGACGCTGGTTGTGCATTTGGTTATTTTACCAATGAGTTGAATTCTAGGGGGGCTAACGTTAGTGGTATTGATAGTTCATCTTATGCTATATCACAAGCACAGGCTTTGTTTCCATCACTTGATTTCAGAGAGGAAAGTATAATCGATACAAGTTTTAATCCCAATACGTTTGATGTTATATTAGCTATCGGACTTTTAGAAACCCTTGCAGATGATACAGCAATCACAGACGCACTCGATGAGATGATCAAGATAGATAAGGGTGGAGTTAAACTTTATTTTTTGGGTAGTGAAGAATCTGATTTTTACAAAGCCAAGAATCCAACAGAATGGCAAGAAATCATTGCTACTAATTATGATACTAAAACTGTGGTGGCAACATTAGTGAAAGACCATCCCCTTTTGTACGATGTTAGGATTACGGTGGTTTGAGATGTCGTTAAATGAAGTAACATCGGGTACTGATGATATAGGAGTAACTAATAAAGGAAATAATAGAAGTTGTTTTAGAAATCCAAGAGGTAGAAAAAGATTTTATCAATTTTATAATAATGATAATGGTAGTGACGTTCACACTTTTTATTATAGATGGTCAGAAGATGGGAAAAATTGGAGTGCTAATCAAGAAATAGATCAAGATGACGTAACTTCATTTGCAAATAATATTGTTTTTGATGTTAAGATTCATGATACTGGAACTTTATTAGATGTTTATATTGTTTGGTTTCATGAAGGATCAATTACTTATCATTATAGAAAGGGAACAATTGGAGATACTGCTGATACAATAACATTAGGAACGATTAGAACGATAGCTTCTAGTGTAAGTCATAGTATAGCCGCTCCAATGTCGCTTGCTATCGCTCGAACAGATAACGCTAGGTTAGTAGTTGGCGTATGTGAGGATCAAACTTTACATGGTAAGGATTATCGAGATATATTATTGCTTACAGGTTCAAATGACGGTGATAATCCTACATGGGCAAACGAGACTGTTGTGTTAGATAGTAGTGGAAGTACAAACAATGAAGATAATACACCTCATTTAGGTCTAGAAGCATTTGATAGTAGTTTTGGTGATCGAGTTCTGTTTTATGCAAGAATACCCCAAAGTACCTTACCATCATCTCATTCTTGGGCTGTATGGGTATACACTTGGAACGGATCTTCATTAACACAAGAAACCACGTATACAGACACTGGAGGTGGTACTACCAAAGGCAATCCAATATCTGTTGTGATTGGATCTGATGATAAAGTAAATCTTTTTGTAAAAGGAGGTGGTGCCGCCTCAGATCACGAAAAATTTGGAACAGCAGGTTCAGTTACAGGATCTCCTACGAATACACAAATAGACTCTGTTGTATCGGGTATAATGATAGGTTCAATGTCGATTAATCGAACAACAAATGATTTGTATATATTCTACTTTGAAACGAGCTTGTCTAACATCAAATATAAAAAATCTGATGATACTACTACCTCTTGGTCTACTACATTTGAAATACCAACGGATATTACTATAACAGGTATTTCATCAAGTCAACGAGATCAAGTGGGAGCAATACAGTTAGCGGTTGAGGAATAAATAATGACTGTCTATAGTGTTGAATTTAAACATACAAAAGCTATCCCTCATACTAATTTAGGTAGTTCACGACAGGTATTTGTAAATGAGAGATCAGCAAGTAATAATTGGGCTTACAAATTCTTCGTAGATGTAGACGGTTCACTCAAGTATCAATGGAAAAATGGTTCTGATGTTTGGAGTTCCTCAATTGATGTTCATACAACAGGACAGGTAACTGCATTTGATGTCAAGGTTCATGATACAGGTATACTACTTGATGTTTACGTAGTTTTGATAGATTGGACAAATTTGGATCTTACTTATCGAAAGGGAACAATAGCAGATGGATCTGATACAATTTCATTTAGTTCTGCTCAAGATATTGATACTGCTTTAAATAGTGATGATTTAGAATTATTTGGTTGTGCTATCGCAAGAACAGCAAATAGTGAATTGGTGGTTGGTTGGGCAGAAGCAACCACTTCTACTGTTAATATCAGAATTATAGGATCTAATGGTGTTGGGGCTTCTCCTACTTGGAGTCAAGAAACAATAGCATTTGCTGAAGGAACAACTAGTCATAACATTGTAGTAGCAGTTGGTTTAGAATCATTTGATAGCAGTTTTGGAGATCGGTTTGTTATTTATAGTACTGAAAACGCCGCTCCCGATGATGTCTACGTAGAAGTATTTGATTGGATAGAAGGAACAGGATTTACTAGTATAGCAAGTGATTTTCTTGATTTAACAACAGGAAATGAATTTGCGGGGGCTAGTGCTTCAATAGATAGTAATGATAAAGTTCATGTTGCATTTATTGATGGAAATCTTGTAAAACACGTAAGATATCCTACTGCGGGGGCATTAGGCACAGAAACAGCAACCACAGTAACTACCCTTACTGCTCCCGAATTCCCCGAATCCGTTTCTCTATCTATAGATCATACAGGCGATGAAGTATATATATTCTATAAGAAACACTCTGAAACCGCAGATTTCTATTACAAAAAATCAGATGTCGGTACTACTTCTTTTGGTTCAGAAACCACACTTACCATAGCAGAGGATATAGATTATATTTCCACTTCTCAAAGAGATCAAGATGGAAAAATGACGATAGTTAGCTCGCCAGAGGTTTAAACAATGGTTAACCAAGATCTTAATTATCATGAAATATCTCTTTCGGATCAAGTTTCTGCTCAAATTTCATCAACACTAGAGAGAATAGTACAAGTCCAAGCAAGAGTTTCATCTACATTACAAAGAACGGTACAATTAGAGGCTAGAGTTTCTTCTACTTTAGAGAGAACAGTACAACTTCAAGCACGAGTTTCATCAATTTTAGAACGTATAGTACAAGTACAAGCTAGGGTTAGTTCAACAACTGAGAGAATAGTTCAAGTTCAAGTAAGAATTTCATCTACATTAGAACGTGTAATACAAGTTTTTGCTCGTGTTTCTAGTACTTTAGAGAGAGAAGTCATCTTCTTTGCCCGTGTATCATCTACGATAGAACGGGTAGTCCAAGTACAAGTACGTGTTTCAAGTACACTCGAACGCACAGTTCAAATTCAAGCACGAGTATCCATTACTACAGAACGTGTAATACAAGTTTTTGCTAGAGTATCTAGCACAATTGAGAGAATAATACAAGTACAAGCTAGAATTAGTTCTGTAATCGAACGTACCGTACAATTAGAGGCTAGAGTCTCAATAACTGTTGAGCGTGTCACTCAAGTACAGGCTCGTGTATCAAGTACGGTTCAAAGGACGGTGCAGCGAGAAGCGAGAGATTCAGCAGTAATAGAAAGAATTGTTCAACTTGAAGCTAGAACTTCATCTGTTACTGAAAGAACAGTTTTCATTGTTAATCGTACTAGTAGTCTCTTAGAACGTGTTGTACAAGTAGAAGTTCAAACATCAGTTTTAGTCGAGCGTGTTGTACAACTTGAGGCAAGAATTTCTAGTACTGTAGAAAGATCAGTCGAAATTTCTGCTCTAATAAGCTCAACGATTGAAAGAATTGTACAAGTTCAAGTTAGGACATCTAATATTGTCGAGCGTATAGTTCAAGTACAGGTTAGAATTAGCTCTACAACTGAAAGAGAAGTAATATTTTTCAATCAAATATCTTCTAGTATTGAACGAGTTGTTCAAGTTCAAGCAAGAGTCAGTTCTATTGTTGAAAGAATTGTATTTGTTGTCGCTAGAGTTTCTTCTATTATTCAACGTACTGTTCAAGTTGAAGTTCGTGTATCTTCCACTCTAGAACGTGTAGTACAGGTACAGGCTAGAGTATCCTCCGTAATTCAGAGAACTGTACAAGTACAAGTTAGAGTATCTTCAACTGTTGAGAGAATAATTCAAGTTCAAGTAAGAATATCAAGTACTATTGAACGAGAAGTTTCTACGGTGGTTGAAGCTAGAGTTTCATCAACTTTAGAAAGAAGTGTTCAATTAGAAGCACGTATAAGCTCAACCATTCAAAGGACAGTACAGGTACAAGCAAGGATTAGCTCCACAACGGAACGTATAATCCAAGTACTGGCTGGTGTTTCATCAACAGTTCAGAGTATAGTACAACGAGAACAAAGAGATAGCTCGATTATCGAGAGAACTGTACAATTACAGGCGAGAGTTAGTAGTATATTAGAACGTGAAGTTATATTTTTCGCTCGTATAAGTTCAACGACTGAGAGAATAGTACAGGTACAAGTAAGAGTATCCTCAACACTCGAACGTGTCATACAAGTACAAGCTAGAGTATCCTCAACTGTTGAAAGAATTGTAGAACTTTCTGCTAGAGTTTCGTCAATAGTCCAAAGAACAGTACAACAGGAAGCTAGAGTTAGTGCAGTTATTGAAAGAACCACTCAAGTCCAAGCTAGAGTCAGTTCAACACTAGAAAGAGAAGTAATCTTTTTTGCTCGTGTTTCATCAATAATT
>SDBT01012122.1_pt1 | contig 13851 bp, 13 predicted proteins | sample 2277101 | NCBI WGS metagenome assembly SDBT01 (sample SAMN10404973, study PRJNA504765) | marine sediment metagenome | isolation source: marine sediment core GS10_PC15, 103 cmbsf | place: Arctic Ocean: Southern Knipovich Ridge | collected 2010
AGGCACTTTAGCTCACTTTAGGCACTTTCTTTTACTAATGACGAAGGATGCAGCGCAACACAGAAATTGGACTTTTTGCGAGACCATCACCCTTGCTCTTTTTCAATACCCAACTTTTCCAATCGATAGCGCAACGAGCGCAAACTGATCCCCAGAACCTCTGCGGCCTTGTGCTTGACTCCGTCTGACATTTCCAAAGCCTTTTCCAGATAACCCCGCTCCACATCAGCCATCACAGTGTCCAAATTGAAGTCAAATTCCGCTATGTCAAAGGCTGGGGCCTTGGCGCTCCTTGCTCGCCTGTAAGTGGAAAGGGCAAGGCTTTCAGGCAGGATGATGTTGGTCTTGGCCGTGGCCACACTGCGTTCAATCATGTTTTCAAGTTCCCTCACGTTGCCTGGAAAATCGTATCGTGAAAGCATATCAAGGGCATAGGAGGAAAGCTTGTGGATGGATTTGCCCATGTCTTTGGAAAATTTTTCCAGGAAGTGCTGGGCCATAAGCGGCAGGTCCTCCTTTCTGTCTCTCAAGGGGGGGACGTCTATGAGGATTACCTTCAACCGGTAGAACAGGTCTTCTCTGAATCTTCCGGCGATGATTTCATGTTCAAGGTTCTTATTAGTTGCCGAAATAATGCGGATGTCAACTTTGCGGTCCTGGGTTTCCCCCACGGGCTTGAAGGCCTTTTCTTGGACAACTCGCAGCAGCTTTACCTGGATGGCCGGGGTGAGTTCAGCTATTTCGTCAAGAAACACCGTGCCGGAGTGACTGATTTCAAAAAGTCCCTTCTTGTGATCAACGGCTCCGGTAAAGGCCCCCTTTCGATGGCCGAACAGTTCGCTTTCCATCAACGTTTCGGGGATGCCGGCGCAGTGGATCGCTGTAAATGGTTTGTCCTTTCTGACGCCATTTTCGTGGATGGCCCGGGCGATCAATTCCTTGCCCGTGCCGCTTTCTCCGGTAATGAGCACATTGGTTCGGGTGTCAGCCACTTGCTCAATGGCACTGTAGACTTTTTTCATAACGGGGCTGTTTCCCACCATACGTCCAAAGTGCCAAGTCTCTTTGAGCTCAGCGTCCAGGATTTCCTTTTCGTGATCAAGGGTCTTTCTTTCCAACGCATTCCTGATCGTCTGTTTGACCTCGTCCACGTTGAACGGTTTTGGAATATAGTCATAGGCCCCATCGTTTATGGCCTGCACGGCTGTCTCAGTAGTTGCAAATGCAGAGATCATGATGACTACGGTCTCGGGAGAGCGTTTCTTGGCCTCTCGCAGCACGGCAAGGCCACCAACGGATCCCATCCTGATATCGCACACGATCAGATCGTAATTCTTCTTTTTGAGCAGGCGGATAGCCTTTGTGCCGTCCTCTGCACACTCCACACGATATCCTTCTTTGGTAAGCATGACCTCAAGCATCTCGCGCATGCTCAGGTCATCATCGACAACGAGTAGGTTTGCCATAATGCTTGCCCGGCCTTGAGTTACCTTTTACGAGAGTTCATCGAACACAGCGTTTCCACCCACAATGGTCAGAACCGCTTTGCCTTTGAGTTCCCAGCCATCAAACGGCGTGTTTCGACTCTTAGATCTCATGGTATTGACATCCACGGCGAATTTTTTTTCCAGGTCAATGATTGTCAGGTCTGCAGGGTTGCCAGGCTTCAAGCCGACGAACTCCAGCTCAAGAATCCGTGCAGGATTGACTGACATCTTGGCAACAAGATCTGTCAACGTAATAACGCCCATATCTACAAGCCTGAGGCTCAGGGGCAGGGACGTTTCCAACCCGATCATGCCGTTGGCTGCCTGATCAAATTCCACGTCTTTTTCTATGCTGCTGTGTGGTGCATGGTCACTGGCAATGACGTCGATGGTTCCGTCGGCGAGCCCTTGCCGCACAGCGTCTCTGTCCTTTTTAGTGCGCAGTGGTGGATGCACCTTCGCGTTTGTATTATAGTTGATCACTGTCTCTTCAGTTAATGAAAAATACTGCGGTGCGGTCTCTGCCGTCACCGGCAGCCCCCGGGCCTTGGCCTCGCGGATCAGGCGCACAGAACCTTCGGCACTCACATGTGCAATGTGAAGCCTGGCACCCGCGAGTTCACACAGGACAATGTCTCTTGCCACCATCACGGTCTCTGCTGCCTCGGGTATGCCTGCAAGCCCCAGTCGGGTGGCGGTGGCCCCTTCGTTCATGGCGCCGCCTGCTGTGAGATTTCGGTCCTCGCAGTGTGGAATTACCAACAGCCCAAACCCCTTGGCATACTCAAGGGCACGACGCATCAACTGTGCATTCATGACCGGATTTCCGTCATCAGAAAGTGCTACAACGCCTGCGGCCTTCATCTCGCCATATTCGGCCAGGCCCTCACCACGGAGCCCTCGGCTTATGGCGCCGATGGGGTAGACTCTAGCAGTTGCAGCGATCTTTGCCTTCTTGATGATGTAATCGGTAACAGACTGATTGTCGTTGACCGGTTCTGTATTTGGCATGCAGCAAATAGCGGCGAAACCCCCGTGTGCTGCGGCCAGACATCCAGTCTCAATGGTTTCTTTGTATTCGTGGCCGGGTTCTCGCAGGTGGGTGTGGATGTCAATGAGGCCTGGGGTTACGAGTTTGCCGGCCGCCTCAATGACTTCGCACGCCGGGTCCTGACCTGTATTTCCGGACTCCGGACCTTGGACCCCGGACTTTTCTACCTCGGCTATGGACCCATCCTCAATCAGGATATCGAACAAACCGTCAATGCCGGTTGCGGGGTCAACTACGTGACCTGCCTTGATGAGCGTACGTTTCAACGCGGTCCCCCTAAAAGGAGGTAAAGGATCGCCATGCGTATTGCTACGCCGTTGGCCACCTGATCCAGGATCACAGAATAGGGACCATCAGCAACTTCAGGGGCGATCTCAACCCCCCTGTTTATCGGACCAGGATGCATGATCAGCGCGTCATCTTTTGCTCCTGAAAGAGTCTGCGTTGAAAGGCCATAGAATTGAGCATATTCCCTCTCAGTGGGAAAAAGGTGCCCGTGTTGCCGTTCCTTCTGAATGCGCAGCATTATTATTACGTCGGCATCCTTGATGGCTTCGCGAACATCATAGGTCACAGGGGCGCCGAGCGTCTCTATTCCTCTTGGTATCATGGTTGGAGGGCCTGCCAGAATTACCTCAGCCCCCATCCTGAGAAAGCCGATGGTATTGGAACGGGCCACACGGCTATGGGCAATATCACCTATGATGGCAACACAGAGGCCGGCCAGGCGCCCCTTTTTCTCTCGCACAGTCATCATATCCAACAGTGCCTGGGTGGGGTGCGCATGCATGCCATCGCCGGCATTGATCACGGCGGCTTGAACCAACCCGGCCACCATGTGCGGTGCCCCGGCTGCCTTGTGGCGAAGCACAATTGCATCCGGGTTCATGGCCTCAAGATTTTTGGCGGTGTCGGCCAGTGTCTCACCCTTGACCATGCTGCTGGTGGATGCCGAGATACTAACGGTATCAGCACTTAGCCTTTTGGCTGCAATCTCAAAGGATGTTCGGGTTCTGGTACTTGGTTCGTAGAAAAAATGGATAACGGTCTTGCCGCGCAAGGTCGGTACCTTCTTTATGGGCCGGCTGGATATTTCCTTGAGAGACTCTGCGGTGTCGAGGATTAGCTCGATATCAGCTGCAGAAAGGCTTTCAATGTCAAGGAGATCTTTCTTCTCAAACTTCATCAATTTTTTCAAAAAAAAACCTCCTTACCTAAACAGGTAAAGAGGTTTTAGCCCGCTTCGGGCTGTCATGGCATGTATGACCATAGCTAGTACAAACCTTCCGGCCAGCCGAACTTTCAAATTTATAGCACTGCCACTCAGAATAAGTCAAGGCCAAATCCGACCCAAATCTGAGCGCCAATTCTGCGAAGTTATTTTTTCGCAACCCCTTAGTGGATAAGATGGCCCAATCGTTTCCATCTAACCCCGGAGTTCTCCTTGTCCCACGACCAGTAGATGACAAATGCCTTGCCCTTGACTTTTGACACGTCGACAAATTTCCAGAACCGGCTGTCGTAGCTGTGGTCGCGGTTGTCTCCCATGACAAAGAGAGATTTTGGGGGTACCGTGACCGGGCCGAAGTTGTCACGCGGTCTTGCACGTCGTGGAATAATGTGCGGGTCCAGATGTGTGCCGTAGGGGTCGGCCATGGGCTTGTTATTAAGGTAAACCTTCTTGTTTCGAATCTCCACAACATCGCCCGGTATACCTATAACGCGCTTTATGAAGTCTTTTTTGGGATCTACAGGGAATTTGAATACCACGATATCCCCCCGCTTGGGGTCTGTGATGGGAATGAGGGTAGAATTTACAAAGGGGAGCTTAATACCGTAAAGGAACTTGCTCACTAAGATGTGGTCTCCCACCAAAAGGGTCGGTTTCATGGAGCCGGAGGGGATCTTAAAGGCCTGGACAACAAAGGTGCGGATAAAAAGGGCAAGAAGAATCGCAACGAGGATGGCTTCTGCGTATTCCCGAAGTATACTCTTTTTCGGCTGAATGGGAGCTTCTGGCGAGATGTTTTCTTCTGGAGTAGTTGGCTGCATTTGCTTAAACCTATCCTGGACGCCCCTTATGTGGCATCCCGCACCTGTGTTACACTGAGGGCAACAACTGCTGCGGTTCCCCCAGTGTGAACTTGCCCTTTTGTATCCATTGCTTCAGAGTTTGTGCGATCTCCCGCGCCCTTGTCACGCTGGACAGAGGAACGGTCGGCACGTCTTGTCCATTTACGCGGATAGTGCCACTCTTGAGCTGAGCGTAACTCACCTTGCCGTAAGTTTTGGATATCCCATGCGCATAGTCGTGGGAATAGTCGACAACTTGAGTAAAGATATCATCATCAGAAACAGCAGTAAATTCTGCGATCTGTTCGTTAAGGATCGGGATGGGTACTCCCAGGCCTACGGCCAACGAACAGCCATATCCTTGAATGCTTACCCCTACCAACCATTTGGACCGCATCTTTTTCAGGTCCCCCATCACCCACAGCGTGCCTGCAGGGGTCAGCGGAACGCCCTTCTTGGTTCGCCTCACCTTTGGCTTGTGTTGAGTACCGTGCCAGACCACAAATCCCTGGCCGCCGCCAAGAAAGATTCTTGTCCCGACACCGATGGTCATGTAATAGGGGTCGTTCATCAGAGGGCTCAACTGTCCTGCGCAGCAGTAGTTGGCATTGCCGGCATTGGGCCTGAGCGCGCCCATATATGTATAAATCGTCTTATTGCTGAGATTTACTGCACAGTTGTAGTTTTGATACGCATTCCTTGGATTGCAGAGCGTGGCCTGGGGCAACTTTTTCAGCGTAACATCCTTTTCGATGCCTCGATTTGGATAACAATCGGTTCCATAGGCTGTTGCCTTAAGGTGTACGGTCTTGCGGGCAACGAGATCGCCAATCACATGACCACCCCCATACTTGAATTCTCCAGGATGAACCTTGTTCAAGGGGTCGTCCTCGCAGGGTTCTGTGGCACCGATATAGCAATCTACTGCTGCCACGCCTGCGTATGCCGGCACATTGTTCAGCCAGACCTTGGCAGCCTTGATCGTGGGTACTGCGTGCCCAAAATTGACAAACGCCCCAGATGAACACATGGGTGCAAAGGTGCCGGTGGTGACGACATCGACCTGGCGAGCTGCCTCCACGGACCCGTTTTCTTTTACAATATCAATAATTTCCTCGGCCGTAACAACAACAACCTTGCCATCCCTGATCTTCTGATTTATCTCGTCGAAGGTTTTTTGGACCTTGTGGCGTTTCACGGCCTCCCCCCTTGGTTATCCTAAATCTACGATTTTTCCAACAGTTTAGGTTTTTGAAAAATGGCCAAAATTTTGAAATGTCGCTCGCAAAATAGCAATTTTTTTCCGCAAGCCCTAAAGTGTTACTAATTTTTTAAATTGAAAACTGACGCTAGTGCCCATTATGAACGGATTAATTTCCGGATGGATACTAGCTTGTCTGTAACATTGTGTTTGATCCAGTTCGGATCCCACCATTCTATCGGGTTCACAAAGGTATGGCAAATCAACATTGAAAAATGCAGATGGTCGCCCGCTGCAAACCCTGTGCTACCAGTGAAACCGATCACATCTGCCTTCGAGACCATCTGGTTTACACCTGTCTGGATCCGGCTCATATGACCGTACATGCTGTAAAGGCCGAGGCCATGGTCAATTATGACTGTGTTGCCATAGATACCCAAGTCTTGCGACAATACAACACGTCCGCTGTTGGCCGCAAGGACTTCTGAGTGAGCCGTAGATGCCAGGTCTATTCCGAGATGGACTTGTTTGTCAATGGTTCGACCCTGGTATTTGTACGTGCGATGGTCGGCGAACCCGGCTTTGCGGGCCGAGCCGGAAAGTCTGAGAAACGGACCCGCCCAGTGAATCTCGGTATCGCTGTTCTTGCAGGTATCTTCTATGGTCTTGCGATTGGCCCGGCGCAACTCTTTGTTTGCTGCCAGAAATTTCTCCACAAGGGAGCCAGAGCCGTTCGCAGTGCCCAAGTTTCTGAAAACGCCGGGGTCGAACTCCGGTATTTTGCGCTCAAGAAATGCGTCCGTGATATTAACGGAGTCCTTTTTGAACTGCTTTGGATTGATGTAACAAGGCAATCCTTTTCGCGAGGTGTTGTCAGCCATGTCGGTGGCTGTTACATAGAGCTGTGTTTCAGGTCCATTGTCATAAGGGATTGCGAAAAAGGCCACAAAGATATCAGGTCGGCCAAAGTAGCCGTTTGAACCGGCAAAGAATCTATCAGCCACCTCTACGCCGGTTGAGGAAACAGACTCAGAAACTCTATACACGGCCAAGCCTGCTCCACCCTGATTCAGATTGTGGCTGCGCGTGAGCACTTCGATGGGGGGTGGCCGGGTATCTATTGCCATTTTGTGTTCTGCATAAGACCTGTTGCCGTCCCACCACCCTCTGCAGCTATAGTCCCAAACAGCAATCCTTAGAACTGCCTCTCCGTCTTTGAGTCCGAGGTCTTGGGCCCTTATTTCAAGAGAAACGCGGTGTTTCCGAACCGCACCACCCCTCAAAAATCCCTTGGACGGAAATGTTTTGTCAAGGACAAGGACTTGCCTTCCTTGTTGCAGTATGGCTATCCATATCCTTCTGAGGCCGCTCTTTCGATCAGAAACCATGGCACTAAGGGTGTGCGATGCCCCTATGTGGCGGGTCGGTTTCTCCAGTGCAAATGTTGGCGCTTCGCCTTCCAGCGTTTTGACGGCCAGCCAGACCAACGGGATTGCCAGAACGCACAGCACGATTGCCGCCAGAACGCAGGCGAGCTTTGAGATTTTAGGTGTGTCGGCCATAGGAGAAAGCGTTGCCCCAGAGAAATTTGCCAGCGACCATAACAACTTGTCACCCAAGAATCAAGGTGCATTTGTCGCTGCCCTTTGGGCGGGTGATTCTTGACATTTGTCGAGTGGTAGGTTAAAAAATATATATAGCTTTGTTTGACTTACAGTCTATGCAGGTATATAGCGGTACTTGTTGGCACGGATATCGCATGACACACATCGTTCACGTTGAGGGAATGACCATCGGAGGAGAAGATCAGTTCGTCTTGATCGCCGGCCCTTGTGTGATTGAGACTCTTGAATCCACTATGGCAGCGGCGGCCACGCTCAAGGATGTTACGGATGAACTTCAAATTCCCTTCATTTTCAAGACTTCATATGACAAGGCCAACCGAACCTCACTCGGTTCCTACCGGGGACCGGGGCTTTCCAAGGGCCTGGAGATTATTTCCACCATTAAAGACAAGCTTGGTATCAGGGTGCTTTCTGACGTTCATGGATTCAATGAGATTGGCCCGGCTGCTCAGGTACTAGATGTGCTCCAGATTCCGGCGTTCTTGTGTCGGCAATCAGATTTCGTTGCAGCGGTTGCCGAAACGCAAAAGCCGGTAAATATCAAGAAAGGCCAATTCTTGGCACCTTGGGATATACAGCATGTGGTGGAAAAGGTGGTGTCTGCAGGTAATTCCCAGATTCTGCTCACAGAGCGGGGAACCAGTTTCGGTTACAACGACCTGGTCGTTGACTTTCGCAGCCTGGCCGTGATGCGGGGCCTGGGCCGGCCTGTAATCTTCGATGCCACGCACAGTGTCCAACTGCCGGGGGGTGCGGGAGCGACATCTGGAGGGCAACGAGAATTTGTGCCAATGATGGCCCGGGCAGCTGTCGCTGCCGGCGTGGACGGCATCTTCATCGAGGTTCACGAAGACCCGGATCGAGCATTGTGTGACGGCCCGAATTCACTTCCCTTAGCAGAGGTCGGACCAATTCTCGAACAGCTGAAGGCAATAGGGGCTGCATTGTCGGCACCGCACAGGGTTTACACGAAGAGTGCTTAGTGCTATAAATATCTTAATGTTGTTTCAGATGTAGCGTAACGACTGTCTGGCAAGCTGGGGGTTTGATGAACATCAGAACTATTTTTTTCAATGTTTGCAGTATATTGTAGTAACATGGCTGGCCTGTTCTTGGCCAAAATGAGACATTTTGCATGTCAAGGTTCAACAAATTCCTCTTCTGTTTGATTGGTCTGATCGCAGCAGGGCTTGTGGTCGGTGTTACAAGCTACGATGGTCCCGACAAACAGCCTGATGACTCGGTTTCGGTATTGCCAGCAGGAAAGGATATTACCCTGAGTCACATCCAGCATGTGGCAACTCGAGACGGCGTCAAGGAATGGGTCCTCGATGCTGACTCGGCACATTATGTGGGGGCCCAGAACAAAACGGTCATGACAAATGTGTCTGCCACGTTTTTTCTAAACAATGGCAATACAGTGCATCTTGTCAGCCGTGAGGGCGTGCTTTTCACAGACACGAGAAACATGGAAGTTTCCGGAGACGTGCAAGTCCGCAGCGGTCAGTATGAATTGAAAACCGATAAGCTTTTCTATGACCACAAGGCCCGGTCCGTTTTCACTGACACGCCGATTGTTCTCAAAGGAGATGTCCTCCGACTCTCTGGACATGGCATAACCTTTTGCCTCAACACGCAGCGTGCGCTCGTACAGGGGGCAGTAAAGGCGGTCTTTGAGAACTGGACACTGTAAGGGCCCTTTGGGTTGTGAGGGGGGCAGGTTTTTTCCGATGAAGTGCTCACACCATGTAAAACTGCTGTTGTTTGCACTGGTTTTTTTGCTGGCCTGGGGAGTGACGAGACCCGTTGCCTCTGAGCCTCGGGGCAGAGCCCCTGAGGAGCGGAGAACCGCCGAGGAAGAGAAAGACCCCGGGTCGCCTGTCCGCATTACTTCTGACACGATGAAATCCGACCACAAAGAGATGTGGGCCGAATTCATAGGAAACGTCAGGGCCACCCAGGAGGATGTGGTGGTCACAGCCGATCGTATCAAGGTCTTTTACGGATCAGATGAAGACGCATCAGAAGGGACGGCTGCGATTGAAAAGATTATCTCCCAGGGTAATGTCAAGATCGTGTTTGACAATAAGACCAAGACAGCGGTTGCGGAAAAGGCGGTTTATACGGCCGATGAACGGGTGTTGGTGTTGAGCGGAGGCAACCCCACACTGTGGACGGACAAGGACATGATCAGGGGGAAAAGAATCACCCTGTTTCAAACTGAGAATCGAACTCTGGTCGAAGGTGGGGACACACAACAGGTGGAGGCAACTTTTCATACCAATGGACAAGGTGGTTTGATAAGATAGGTGTGTATTCAGGATATTGATTCATGCGGCTCAAACAGATGACTGCGTGAGACCGCAGGGCTAATACGTTACTGGTGGCAACTTTACTGGCGGAAAATCTGGTTAAGATTTACAAGCGCAGGCGCGTGGTTGACTCGGTCAGCCTGGAGGTCGAAAGCGGCAGCGTGGTGGGCCTTCTGGGTCCAAATGGGGCAGGAAAGACCACGACCTTCTACATGATAGTGGGGCTCATACGCCCTGACGGTGGAAGCGTTTCCTTAGACGAAGAGGACATTACCTCCTATCCCATGTATCTCAGGGCGCGCAAGGGCATCGGGTACCTTCCGCAGGAGTCTTCCGTATTTCGAAAGCTGACTGTTGAGGAAAATATCTTGGCGATCTTGGAGACCCTGCCAATGTCCAGGCAGGAGCGAAACGGCCGGCTGGCCCAACTCCTTGGTGAATTGAATATCGCCCATTTGGCAAAGCAGAAGGCTTACGCCTTGTCAGGTGGGGAACGACGGCGCGTGGAGATCACGCGGGCACTGATAAGTACCCCTTCATTCATTCTTCTTGATGAACCCTTTGCCGGGATTGACCCGATAGCAGTGATTGACATACAAAAGATTATCGGACAGCTCAAGGAGCGTGGCATCGGCGTGGTCATATCAGACCACAACGTTCGCGAGACCTTGGGTGTCTGTGACAGGGCCTACATCATGAATAAGGGGTCCTTAATTGAGTCGGGTGCCCCAGAGGTAATCGCTTCAAGTAGTGTGGCCAAGGAGATCTATTTGGGCGAAGGTTTTCGATTATGACTGGGAGGCTCCATAATCTTGGTGAATATCAAGTATTTTGTTCGTTTGACCGAAATCCAGGGAAAGTCCGGAAAGCAATGATGCAAAAGTGGAGCTAGGCAACTAGAATGGCACTGGAACTTCGACAACAATTGCGCCTGACCCAGCAGCTGGTCATGACCCCCCAGCTTCAGCAAGCTATCAAGCTGCTGCAGTTGTCCCAACTGGAGCTGCTGGATGTGATAAATGAAGAAATAGTCGAAAACCCCCTGCTTGAGGAAGTCACAGAAAGTCCCCCTTCAAGCAGTAGTGCTTCGGATGAACACCCGCCTTCCGCCCCGCAAGAGGAGCCGCCACTCAAACCAGTAACCGTTGAAGAGAAAGCACGCGAAGATATTGACTGGTCGAACTATCTGGACGAATACAGCTCCTCAGGGCCCATGTTTTATGAGCCGGAAGAACGCGAGGCCCCGGAATATGAAAATTTCTTGGCTCGGCGACAGTCGCTGGTTGATCACCTCATGTGGCAACTCTTGCTGAGCATGCCATCTGAAGAGGAAGAACTGATTGGCAGTGCCATTATCGGCAACCTCAACAGTGACGGCTATCTTAGGGCAACGGTAGGGGAGATAGCAGCACTTACGGGTGCTGAGATGCCTAAGGTGCTGAGATCCTTGGAGAAGATGCAGGCGCTGGATCCCGTTGGTGTCTGTGCCAGAGACCTGAAGGAGAGCCTGCTGATTCAGGCCAGACATCTTGGGCTGGACAGCTCCCTAGTCGTTGACATTATTCAGAACCATTTCAAACACTTGGAAAACAAGAATTACAAGGCAATTGCCCAAGCCTTGGGAGTGAGCCTTGACGATGTGTTTGCCACAGTGGAGGTCATTACCGCGCTGGAACCCAAGCCTGGTCGTCAGTACAGTGACGAAGAGCCTCAGTACATCAGCCCCGACATATTTGTTTACAAGATGGGGGACGAATTTGTCATAGTATTGAACGAAGACGGCATGCCGAAACTGCGGGTAAGTTCCTTTTACAAGGAGGCATTGGCCAAGGAAGAGGCATTTCCGAGCCAAACAAAGGAGTATATCCAGGGCAAACTCCGGTCTGCCGTATGGCTGATTCGCAGTATTCATCAGCGCCAGAGGACAATATATAAAGTGGTTGAGAGTATTGTTCATTATCAACAGGATTTTCTGGAGAATGGAATCAGCAATTTGAGGCCAATGGTGTTGCGAGACGTGGCTGAAGACATTGGAATGCACGAGTCCACTGTAAGCCGGGTGACTACTAACAAGTATGTCCACACGCCACAGGGGACTTTTGAGCTCAAATTCTTCTTCAACAGTTCAATCAGCCGACTTTATGGAGAAGCCATTGCGTCAGCCAGTGTCAAGGAGAAGATTCGTCAAATCGTCCAGACTGAGGACCCTGCGAAGCCATTCAGTGACAGAAAGATGGTCGAGATTTTGAAGGCCTCAAACATCAATGTGGCACGCAGGACGGTTGCCAAATACCGGGAGATGCTAGGTGTGTTGCCGTCAAACAAACGCAAGAAGATACAGGGGGGGCCATCAGCATGCAAAAGTCCGTGACTTTTATCAGTCTTGAGCCGTCAGAAACTCTGAAAGAGTATGCGTTTGAAAAACTTGATCGCTTCGACAAGTACCTCGACAATCCAGCCAAAGCAAACGTTGTGTTGACAGTAGAAAAGTTTCGACATATCGCTGAAATCAACATCAGCGCAGATGGATTTGTTGTCAATGCTCATGAGGAAACGTCTGACATGTATTCGGCCATAGACATGGCCCTTGACAAGATTGATAAGCAGATCAAGAAGAACAAAGAGAGATTCAAACAACGTCGTTCAATAGCCGCAAGGGCCAAGACCTTTCCCTACGAGGACACGGGTGGTGGCTCACCAGAAGGCCTAGAGGGTGAGCAACCCCAGATTATGAAAATCAGAAGCATCGAGTATAAGCCTATGGATGTGGATGAGGCTATCATGCAGATGCAGCTGATAAAGGACAGCTTTCTAGTATTTACCAATTCTCAGACTCAACAGGTCAACGTGCTGTATCGGCTCAAAGGCGGCAACTTCGGTCTGATTGAACCAAGTTCGTAGCAGGCATATTTGATGAAAATCTTGGACACCCTTAAGGAGGGGGCCATTATCGCCGAGCTGAATGCCACTGACAAGAAAGGGGTGTTGGAAGAACTCACGGCTCCCGTTTCAGAGGCCTCCGGTGTCAACCATGAGGAAATCGTTCGCGTACTGTTGGAACGGGAGCGTCTCGGCAGCACTGGCATAGGTGGCGGCATTGCCATCCCTCACGGAAAGTCACAATCTATTGAGTCTTTGTTGATGGGGTTTGGGCGGAGCCGCGGGGGTGTCGACTTTGAAGCCATGGACGGCAAGCCTGCCCACATCTTCTTTCTGCTGTTGGCCCCAGAAGATTCCACTGGTGCTCATCTCAAGATGCTCGCCAGACTATCCCAATTGCTGAAAAACAGTGTATTCACAGAACGGCTTATGAACGCTGCCGACTGGCGGGAACTATACACGGTCATTGAAAAGGAAGACCAAGACTTCTGATTTTGCCGGTCAGTCGGACCCAGTCTCCCATAAAGAGACCTTTGAAAAATGCTCAATTCCGTTCAAGTTCAAGGAGGGTGATAATCTTAACCACAGGAATACATTGAGTATTTCGAGGATTAAGATTTGAGCCTGACGCAGACACGGAGTGAAGCATAGCGCTCAATTGGGCGAAAGGGGGTGTTTTTCAAAGGTCTCATACACTAGGCTGCGTGAGTCTAATTGCAACGGCAAAGAATCATCATCATCACCGGTCTTTCAGGCTCGGGAAAGAGCACGGCCATCAAGGCACTTGAAGATGCAGGGTTCTTCTGTGTGGACAACTTGCCGGTGGTGCTGTTGCCCAAATTCCTGGAACTTCGAACGGGGCAATATCCTGAGGTCTCTGATCTTGCCCTTGTCATGGATATCAGGGAAAAGGGGTTTATCTCAAACTACGCCGAGGTGCTAGAGCCCCTCCGGCAGAAAGGCTATGAGTTTGAGATCATTTTCCTGGAGGCCTCAGGAGAAGAACTCCTGCGGCGCTACAGTGAGACCCGCAGGCATCATCCCTTGGCTGGTGGCGAGAGGAGTCTGGTGGAAGGGATACGGGCAGAAAGGGAACAACTTGGAGACCTCAGGAGGATGGCTGACAGGGTCGTTGACACTTCGCACTACAACGTTCATGAACTAAGGGATATTGTGTCTGGGCATGCGCTTAAGGCCACCCATACTGACCGGGTGGAGGTTC
>SDBT01012123.1_pt1 | contig 13851 bp, 20 predicted proteins | sample 2277101 | NCBI WGS metagenome assembly SDBT01 (sample SAMN10404973, study PRJNA504765) | marine sediment metagenome | isolation source: marine sediment core GS10_PC15, 103 cmbsf | place: Arctic Ocean: Southern Knipovich Ridge | collected 2010
GCCTGTGGCATTGTCGGTAGTTACCGACTTGGCCCCGGTGATGGTTACCACCCCGGCACTGGAAGCCGCTGAAACCCCTGTCGTGCTGTCGAATATGGCATCAATCAGGTCTTCCAGGTTATCCCCGGTAGCGGTAGCATTGGTTTCCTTCTTGAACTGTGCCAATTCAACCGCCGCCGAGCCAGTAATACAGGTCAGAATGATCCCATGTACCGTTACGGTATCACCGTCCGCTACCGAAGCATAGGTAATCGTAACGGTATGCTCGCCCAGGCCAAGGTTCATCTTCCGCCGGGCGTTATCGCCCAGAGCGGCCAGTGTAGCCATCAAACCTCCTTACTACGGTTTTATAGGTCCAATCCTACTGTTGAAGCAGGCACCTCTGTATCAGTCCAGACCGCTATCCCGTCAATTCCACCCACGTCGTCGGTCTTGAAGGTAAACGAGCTCTTTGTCGTCTCAATTACCAACCGCCCGATTACCGTGAATACATTCGGCAGTGCAAGCTCAACCGCATCTAAATCGGTTATGGCAAGCGCCGCAGAAGCGTAGTCCACAGTTTGCGCCGATCCAGCGATCCCGGTTGCCGCCAGCGATATAACCCCCGTCCCGGCCAGGGTAGTAACAAACAGATGCCCACCATAATTGCCGGACGTGGTGATTACATCCGCTTCCGCAAACGCTATTGTGGTGTCTGCTGAAATCTCAGCAACAGTCAACCCGTTGGTTCTGGCATTTATAGTACCGAACGCATACTCTTCGGGGGTAGTGCCCTCGGAAAGCCCAACACTCGGAACTGCCGTGAGACCGTTATCGCCGTATGGCACATTAACATTGTAATACGTCGCAGCAGTAACCAGAGCGTCACTCGTTTCGGGGTGATCGGTCCCAGGAGTAAACCCAAGACCAGTCGCCTCTATCACCAGGTAACCGACCTCAACCGTATCCGCTGTCCGGGCGATTTGCCCAAGGCTTAACATAGCCTCCTCAGCACTATCATAGGCCATAGTGCCAGAGGTTCCATTGGCGGTTGCCCGCTGGTTGGTTAAAACCCCTGTCTTACCAAGCATGAACCGCCACGCACCGAACTTGGCAGTTGTTATTTCACCAGTTTGGAGAGTGGTTTCCTGGGAAGGGGCCACATACTCAACGCCATCAATGTTGTAGCGGCAAGCATTGGTCATAAGGACGCCAGTGGTGGCTCCCACGCCCATTAGATGCCCTCCACGGATTACGCCATTGCGTACCCTGCTGCGGTATCCCACGTAGTCTTTGGCTTCCTGTAGGAACCCATGCAGGTCACGCTGGCTCATCCCTGTTGGTTTTATCTTTGCCATTTTTATCTCCTTATTACAGGCTGAGCCCTATTGTTTCGATGGGAAGCTCCGCGTCAACAAAAGCCGCCCGCCCGTCAATCCCGACAATATCGTCGGTACCGAAGGTAAACGAGGCCTTGTTCGCCTCTGTTACCCCCCGGCCAATTACCGTGAAGATGCCTGGCAAAGCCAACGTGATAGTATCCAGGGCTTGATTAGCCGCCAGCGCAGTTGCGTATGTCATCGTTTGTGCACTACCCGCAATACCTGTCGCAGCCAGCGATGAGACATTCGAACCCGCTACATCCGTAACAAACAGATGCCCGGCGAATTGACCGTCAGAGGTAATCACGTCTGCCTGTGCAAACGTTTGCGTAACGTCCGCCGATATTTGAGCGATGTTCAACCCGTTAGTCCTGGCGTTGATTGTGCCAAAGGCATACTCTTCGGGGGTAGTGCCCGCCGAAAGGCTGACGCTAGGGGCTGCCGTTAATCCATTATCACCAGGTGGCACGAGAGCATTGAAGTAAGTGTTATTATCAACATTTACGTTAAGGTTGTCCGTGCCGGGCGTAAATCCACCAGCAGACGCATCAGCCGTCCAGTACCCTATCACAGCCATACTTGCCGTTATGGGAATCGAGGCAAGACTTAGAAGAGCTGCCTGTTCGCTTTCAAAGGCCATAGCCGTCGACGCCTCGCCCGCCCGCTGGGTCTGTATAGCACCCGCAGCGTCGAGCATAAGACGCCAAGCGCCCCACAGGTTTTCTGTTACTTCACCACCAGCGCCGCCGGCAGTGTGAAGATCACCCTCGACAGCAGTTTGCACATACTCGACGCCATCAATGTAATATCGGCAGACGCCGCTCATGCGAACCATAGTGGCGTCGGAAGTCCCTATACCCATTGTATGGTTGCCGCCGATTACGCCATTACGCTGTCTACTGCGGTGCCCCACATACTCCTTTATCTCCTCCAGGTATTCAACCAGATCGTTCTGGCTTATCCCTGCCATTTTTAATTTTGGCATTACGAAATTCTCCTTATTTAGTGATCTCCGGGGTACCCAGCGGGATACCCCGGATCACACATTATTTACGCAGACAAATCAGTTGTCGCGCAGTAGTAAGCAATCACCGACTGGTCGCTGTCAGCGCCCGCAGTTTTGGTGCCGAACACCGTCTTTGCGGCCTCATAAATAAGCGTTCCGCCAATTGACAGTTGCTTGCCACGATCAACCGTTTCCTCGTGCCAGGTGTGGTCGCTGCCAAGGGCAAGGACTCCAGCCTGGGCACCACAGAACAGGTTTAGTTCACCGTGTTCATCAGAACCAGCACCACCATTGTCATACGACTGGATACCCATGTACTTGTGAACGATCACGTTGTCAAGAGTAACCATCTCGGCGTCCCGGAAGAGCGGGTTCTTATCACCTCTCCACCATGCTTCGCGCATGATCTGCTGGTATTCTGAATCGTTCTTCAGGTCGTAGTAGGACTCCGTGCCAAGGATCAGCACGTAGTATTCCCCACCGTTTATAGTGATGGTTTTAATCGGTACGTCCCCGCTTGTGTACGGGTCTTCAGCGATAGCTCGCATGAGCCTGATGTCGGCTACGGTTATTTTATCCGCCTCCACCAGACCGGACTTAGCGCTGGAATCAATGCGGGGTGTCCCGCCGTCATCCGCACCCAGAGTCCGTGTCGGGGAAGCACTAAGGACGGTCATAAAGTCATCGTCAATGTGCTTCTGATGCCAGTCCGTGAGCAACCTGAGAGACACCTTACGGAAATCGTAAAGCACCCTCTTGCCCTCGATTGGCCCCTTTGAAAGGGTGCCCTGCCATATTGCTCCCAGCGTTACTTCCTGCTCGTAATTTTGAATCTTTGTCTCATTACCAGCACGAGTGCCGTCATCGGCTACGCCATCGCCTTCGAGTTGGGTGATTAAATCAATATGAACCGACTTGCCCCGCTGAGTTTTTAAGTCGTCGAGGCGTTGGATCATAGCGGTTTCATCACCAGCGAACTTCTTCAGGAACTTCGGCCATGAAGCTTCATAGGCAAACTCCTTGCGCCAACGTTCGACTTGCGTATTGCTAGTCCATGTAGTTACAGGCATTTTACACCCCCCTTATGGTACTGTGACAATTTCGGCAATCAGAACACCCTCGCCAGCCGTAGGTGCGCTGGACCAGGATAGTTCTACGTCGATAGTGTCAGCAGAGGTGTAGAATCGCCGACCAGCGGTGCTGTCATCGCTTTTGGTAACATAAAGACCAGCAGCGTTAGCTGCAACCGCATCAGCGGCAACAGTGGTATCCGTTTCAGGAATTTCACCTGCCACGAGATAGCCGTTAGGGTCTTCGTCATCACCGACAATCAAAACAGACGTTCCGTCAAACGCTGTCGTTACGAGAAAGTACAGACTACGGACGAAACTATTCGCCGGGACAGGGATCAGTTTCACCGCATCTGTCGATGCGACAAAATCACTGTACTTTACCACCGCCGACAAAACGTTTCCCATAGACCGCTCACCGTAATCAACAGCCTTTAAGCGACTTGTATCAGCAGATAAATCTACTGAGTTATTCGCGTGTGCCATTTTAACCTCATTTAGTTAAAGCCTACTCCAAATCGTCACCCGCCAAATGAGCATCTATCTCCCGCTGGGTCATATCCTTTTTTGCCTCTCCCCATTCTTGGGGAGTGGCAGTATCAAGATCAATCCCAACTTTGGCGGCTCCACCGCCTTCGGATAGATTCTTGCCGACTTTGTCCGCCTCTTCCTGCTTTTTGCGAGCAGCCGCATCCGGCTCCTCTTTTGGTTTTTCAGGGGGCTTGTCAGCGGCCGGCTTTATCGGCTCTACTACGGGTTCCTTTTCGGGTTGGCTATTACCAACTTCAGAGAGCGCCTTTTCGTAAGAAATGCCACGCTCTCCCCGAAGACGGGTAACCTCAAGAAGTTGTTTCACGCTAAGGTCGGGGTGGGACTCAAGGAATGCCTGGGTTTCGTCCTGGGCGGCCTGGGCAACGGCAATCTGCTGCTTTTGAGCATCTTCCGCAACCTGCGCCGCCTGGTCGGACACTATCTCTCGCTTTAGATCGCGCCTATTCCAAGCATTCCAATTCTTCACCGATTCCGGGTCAAGGTCATCACGTTCGGGTTCCGGGTCATCCACGCCATCCGACCGGGGCACTTGCCCCTCTAGCATGGTGATTCGAGATTTAAGTTCACCAATATGATCGCCCTGGCGTCCTATAGTCTGCTCGGCAGTCTGATAGGCAGCACCCAGGGCTGCTTCATCCGGGTAAACCTTATCCCCGATTTTGATTCCCTTGATTTCACGTGGTTCCACTGCCGTATCCTTATCCCCCGCCTTTGGGTGGAGTTCGGGGGCAGCTTCTTCAGGTTTCGCCTCTTCTTCCGCTTCGGGGGCGCTGGCCGTATCCTTTTCAGGGGGCGTCTTGTCCGTTTCCTCGGCTAGAATGTTTTCCCCGTCAACGGCGGGGTTTCCCTGAGCGTCAGGGTCTAAGTCTCCCTTCAAGAGAAACTGATGTCCCTCAGCCACTTCAGGTTCCCCGCCTTCTGGCGGGGCTTGTTCTTCAACAATCGTTGTGTCAGACATTTCAGTCCTCCTTGTGGATCCCGACTGTAACGTCGGGAGTCCCCACGGTTTTCATGTTAAGACTTCTGCCCACCGCCAGCCTGCTGCTGCACGGCGGTCATCATCATCTGTTGTTCCCTGGCTCCTCTTATCTGCTCCAGGATGTATTTCTTGTTCGGCCAGGGCGATGCCTCTACAATGACTTCCAGCGGCAGCGGCTCCTTAGAGTACTGTTGCGCTTCCATCATCATTGCAAACCCATAGGCCCTTGCCGACGTGCTGCTGTCCTCATCAAATCTTACATCGTAATCAAGGGGGGCGTCGCCAGCCATCAAGGTGGCGGCAGCCTGTATCATTTCATTGATCTCAAAACCAGGCACCTGCCCGACGGCCTTTACCATCCACTGAGCCGTCTTGTACTGCCTGATATTTTCAATAAGCAGATGAAGAACCCGCAACTTGGTCATATCGAAGTGTTCAAATAGTTCCTGCACGCCAAGTGTGCCCTGGAATACCCGCTGCCGCGCCAGAACACCGGATTCCTTGGCTCCCTGCATAAGTCCCATCATGGCCCGGTTGATATACATGGTCTCAAGGTCGTCTTTCGCCCGGTCTTTGAGATCGCCTACATTGGCGAGAACACCCAGGTATTTCCCGCCGAACTCCTTGAAATCATCAGGGGTGCCCTCGTGCCAGCCGCCGATTTCGGACATTTTCTTGACAATCTCCTCATTCCTGCGGCCTTTCTTGAATATGCCGCCCAGCAACGGCGCGCGGCTGAATATGTCCATCCCCGTGCTATGCAACTTGTTGTATTCGTTCTGTAAGTCCTCAAGGTTGAATACAATGCCGTAATTCTCCACCGTGCCGTCACCCATCTCTTCCAGGTATGCGAAATAAGGGATAAGCGGGAACTGCCGGTGGCGGTTCGTCTCCAGTTTGTGTTTCTCCAGTAGAATCTTCCCGGAGAAGATGTCATGGTAAATCCGGGGTTCCATGCGGTTGCGAATGCCAAATCTTATTCCGGTGGTTTCCCCCCGTTCTTTTTCCGCATCAGCCAGGATTTTGTTCAACTTCGCCTGGGTAAGCTCTGCCTCATTCAAATCAGTGCCTACTTCGATCACCTTGGGGTCTCTGGCGTCGCTTACGGCGAAATAGACCTTATCGTACTCCCGCGTCCATATCTCGACCGCACGGGCCGCTTTGCGGTACTCATCGACATACTTGGAGGCAACGATATTGTCATCAGTGCCGTAATCGCCGCCCCGTTCGCTGCGGTCGGTGCCTTCGGTCATCCGCTCTTCAGGGGGAGAATAGTCCAGCAAGTCCTTCAGCTTGTTGATGTTCTTGAGTTTCTTCGGCCACATTGACTTCAGTTTCGCCAGCGAATACCATTTTTGTCGGCCCATCATGTGCCAATCGCCCTGATCGTATTCCTTGCCGTCCGGGTCTTTCATCACATTGGCGGGATGCTCACGGGTAACTTTGTTCTCATTCAGGAAATCCCGGCCTTTTTCAGTCCCGACATCCACCCAGCCAGCGCCGCATATATCTCCGTCTTTCTTCACCCTGGCTTCCACACGGGAAATCCTGTCATTCCGGTTCTCATATTTGAGCAACCCCGTAATCAGCATTGCCACCGGGTCGTCTTCGCCACCCACCCCGGTAGCCACAGGACTACCTCGGTTCTGGCGTTCAATCCCGTAAAGGGTGTCTACCTGCCGGGCAACAAGGTTAGAAGAGATCGGTGCCCTACCTTTTGACTTGATCTCGGTTATGTCGTCTTTAGCCCATTGGTACTCACCGCCGATATACATGCCATAGGCTTTCTTCATGGCTTTGCGAGCCTTCTTCCCGTCGGCCCACATATAGTCGAACTTCTCCTGGGCGTCTTTCAGGGTGTCTATATCAGTAGCCATTATGACGACCTAATAATTCTTTTCAACATCATTTCTTCATTTTTGAGATATTTGCGAATCAGTTCATACCCTTTTCTGATCTTCCCATCGCTTGAATAATACCTGAAAAATTTGCCAGTCTTTATCTCTCTGATCAGCCAATACATAGATTCAGTTGCCATTATACTGACATATAGGTTGTATTCCTGCCAGCCCGCTCTTGCAGGAATCTCGGTTCGTGGGCTACTACTGTTTCCTTGGAATCTTCTATGGTATTTATCACGTACCTCGTCATGTCCATAGCGTGGTCGTTCTTTTTCTCCGGCTCTTCCGCCTTATTTGGATGCAAGTCATCCCAGACATAGTTCTTGATCTCTTCAACAAACGACTCAGTGGCGGGGGTGTTGAACACAAAGAACCGTGGTTTTCCATGTGGATACTGTGGGTTTTTAAGTTTCTCGTCGGGCATCAGGTACGATGCCATGCGGTTAATCCCGCCGGGAACGTCGTTATTCGCCCGATCCCAATAAATGTTATGCCCCTCCCACTCCTCGGCAATGGTGACTTCCCTCTGCTCGGAGAATATGCTGGGGTCAGCAGGCCAGCCATACACATCATCCAAAGTTGTGCCGTTCTGCTCCGCTTTGATCTTCAGGACGTTGGCGTGGTATTCAATCCACTGTCCCGATTCGTAATGCAGGTCGTACAGGAACAAATCCCCGTCGCCGCTGACGGCAAACCACCCGATAGCCGTGGGATTGCGATGCCCGAAGTCATAGGCAATTAACCTGTTCCACCAGTAAGGGATTTCAAAGGGTTTCACCAGATGAATGTCATCCCGCCACATGGGATAGATCAACCCTTCGAAGTCATCCCAACTGCCGAATACGTAGCGGTCAAGCCATTTTTCAGGGTAGGTATTCAGCATATTGGCAATGTAGTCCCAAGCCAGATGAGGATTGTCCGTATGCTCCAGAGTTACATCTGCCTGGCACGTGGGGGCGGGTACGCCCTTTGTCCACATTTTACTCTCCACAAAGCCAAATTCCTTGCCGCCTTGTCCGTCTACCCATTTCTTCCAAACCCAGTTACGCCCCCTGGGGTTACAGGTGGCGAAAATCTGCCGTGCGGAGGGTTTCTTTCTCAACCGCCCGATTGCCGCATTCAGCACCTCCTCATCGAGCTGTTCCACTTGATCGGGTGCAAACAGCCCGATTTCCATGTTTTGAATCGCATCCAGGGATTCACGGGAAGTATCCAACTGGATGTAAATGATCTTGGAGGGTTTATTGGGGTCTTTGCTGCGGATTATGATCTCGTTCTCCTGCTTATCCCACTTGAGCAGCAATTCAGGCGGTATTGTCGCCAGGAGAACATTTAAGGTTGAAGACTTGAACCACTTCAGTTTCTTCCGCCCGGTAAGGATCAGGTTTCCGGGATACTCAATGGCATCCCATAACATCATCAGGCACAGCGTTACCGTCTTCCCCGTAGCGTACGACCCGGCAAAGAGCACATTCTTGAACTTGTTTCTCAGTTCAATAGCCTCGTTCTGGACGGGTAACGCCGCTGTAGGACTATCGTGTTCGTCCTTGAAGCCGACGTAGGGGTATTGAGCGTTTACTTCCATCGGGTATTAGGGGAGCCTTAGAAAAGGCCCCCCTATCCCACTTTCTTACTTCCGGTCTATAAAGAAGCCGTATATCGAGCAGGCTCCGGCAGTTGATTCAGCAACCTGATCAACAGCTACAGCCTCACCCTGATTGAGAACGAGGCACGTGTCGCGTTTATAGGTTTCAACCGGAACACCGGCGCCGATCTCAGCAAACACAGTTCCCTGAGTGGCCTGTCCGGTTTCATCGTGAATTGCAGACACCGGGGCTGCTTTGCCAGTCCCACCAAGGTTGATCTCATCGGCGACAGTTCCGGTAGGCGTGTACGTGGCAGTAATCTTGTGGATTTCATACCGCGTAGCAACATCACCGTTAGTCACTTCAACCCTGACAATGACGAGCTTCTGCGTATGCGAATCATTCCTGACCGAAAGCATAGTGTCGGCTGCAACGATATTTGCATCCTGCGCCGTCCACACATAGGCATCGCCCTTGGTTAGTGCGTTCTCCATCAGTGCGTCCCATCCGGATGTGTGTACCGAACCTGACGGAGACACCTCTGCCGGACTATTTGATTTTCCAAGTAGATTAAACATTATGCCTCCCTTAGTTATCTATGAAATAGCCATAGATTGTTACGCAACCAGCAGTTGACGCAGTTACCTGGTCAACCCCAATGGCTTCGCCCTGGTTGAGAACCATACCGATGTCACGGACATAAGTCTCAACAGCGATTCCTGCGCCGATCTCGGCGAATACCGTTCCCTGAGAGTTGCCGTCGTCATCGACTGTCTTAGATACTGGAGCCTTTTTGCCCCAGCCGCCAGCATTTATTTCATCGCCAGTGTCATCGTCGGGCGTGTAGGCGACAGTCACTTTATGAATCTCATAACGCGTAGCCACATTGCCGTTAGTGACCTCAACACGAACGATGACGAGCTTCATACTATGCGAGTCATTCCTGACTATGAGCATTGTATCGGCTGCGTCAATGTTAGAGTCCTGCGAACACCAGATGTAGGCATCGCCCTTAGTGAGCGCATTCTCCATGAAAGCATCCCATCCGGTTACTTGCAATGAACCGAAAGCGGATACCTCTACCGGATTTCCTGATTTCCCGAATAGTTTAAACATTATTGATTCCTCTCAATTAGGTCTGTTATTTGAAGGTTAAGTTTTATCAGCTCCTGGTGAATTGAATCCAAATCGGAAGCGACGACAGCCATATTGACAGGGAGGCCGTCAAATCCGACCAGTACTACAGCATTGACCCAATTCCCCTCATCGTCTAAAATCGACATCGTGCGTTCTCCGCTACGATTCTTTTTGCGGGGGGTCATTACCGATTGCAGCCGTATTGGATTCTTCTTCCTTCTCCAAGCTGGTATGTTAAGATTGTCCTTTAGAGTTCCCATGATTTCCTCATCGTTGGAGCGCCTTTGTGGCGCAGTTAATGTCCAGGCCCCGGTTTGGGGCAACGTATGAAGACGGCCTCAGCCGCCGACTGGCTAGGTCATGATAAGTCCTCCATGTTTTGTTGATGCTCATAATTAAAAAGCCCCACCGGTAGCGATGGAGCCTTAAACAAGAGATTACCTTGCTGTACGTCGAACCAACGCTACGGATGGGGCATGTACCTGACGACAATGCCGTATGTCAGTCAGTAATTACTTCATTCAGAATCCTTTAGTGCAACGAAATTTGTATTTATCATCTTGTTTCTGGCCGGATACCCACAAATAGGACAATAGTTTACACGGTTTTCATATTCGCCGTTATCCACCCATAACGTACCGTCTTCACGCTCACGGCAATCCTCGATTGCAAATCCACATTTCCCCCAAAGCCCCTCGCGAGGGGCTTCAAGTTTATCATAATCGCGTGCCGGAAAACCGCAATGATGAAGACTCATTTCAGATCGACCTCCTCGGTTTTCTCAATTTTGTTTATCCGACCGCCGCCGATGGATATATGCAGAACGCAACGAATTTTCTTTCTTAGCATCCCAACAATCCATTCCAACAGTTGGCCAGCGGTCATATTAAGAACTCCCCTGGGGAGGCTCTGGCAAATACATCCAGTGAGTAATGCCTTCTGTCCAATAGGGGGTCATCATGCTCCAGCCGCTTTTAGGATTATACCAAGCAGTCCAAATAAAGGGCATTTCAGGGTCGGCGCTTGGAGCATAAAACAAAACTGGCCCATCTTTTTCAGGCAATTTTTCTTTAACTGGAATCCATTCCAGTAATCGGCCAGCGGTCATGCCCCAATCTCCTTGATTTTCCGCTTCACTTCAGCAACCCATCCTTCATCTTCGGCAAAATTAGCGACATCCAACTCGAATCTTAATTGTGAGGCTCGATGAATAATTTCCATGCACCGCCGGATGTCTTCTCTCCCCTCGTCAGTCATTTCGCTGATATTTACATCAGGCTTATAATTTATGATGCTAGCGGTCATAGTCCCTGCCCAGAACGAGCGGCGCTCACATCAAGGAATTGCTGTTGGAGTTCTTTTATTGCCAACGAAAGAAGGTTCCGATTCGCAGATTCCTCCTTCTCCGAATCAATTATCCTCTGTGGCCACCCCGGGGCATTCCCAGTAAGATTTATGACATTAATAAAATGTCCGTCAGACACGGAAACAAGCAATCCGCGCCCGCAATCTTTCACCTCCGAAGAAACCTCTAATCCCTCGAACGCTTCTTTGATAGCCTCTATCGCCCAGCGATGTTTTTTCTCTAAGTCGGTCATTTCTTCCCCCGCCGCTTCAATACCCGCCGTAGCCAGGGAGTCTTGAGTTCCCTTGCCGGCTTATCAGGCTTCTCAGGCGGCACAATGTTCTTGTGGCTCAATTTGCGGTCAAGGGAAGGATTCTGAAATGGACGGGGTCGGGTCATGCTTTAGACTCGAAATAAACATCCCTGCCTGGCGATCCCTTTGCCTTATCAACAGCAGCCTTTATTTCTTCGGCTTGCTCTTTGGCTAGTTTGATTCCCTTGGTAGAGCCGACATCTAGGCTCTTTCCTCCAGAAAAATGAACCATAATCCCATAATTAACGCCATCCATTTCATAAATCTCTACTCCAACAATATCCTCAAGTCGAATATGCATCTCATGGTCAAAAAGGCTTGTATTGTATGTTAGCCAAGTCATTCCGACCCCAAAAAGTGAACCAGCTTTTCCTTAATCTGATTCCCATACAACTCTAAGTCAGCAATAAACGCACGAGCATCGCCCTTGACCTCAAACGTCTCTTGGCGCATCTTCCCGCTGGCAACATCAAGCACACACCACACACCACCGCGCCGCTCCGGGCGGTAGATAGGCTTGAGCGCATCAAAAGGGACAAACTCGGTCGGCTTGGCATTCTCAGAATCGGCCTTTACTTTCTCAAATGTCCTGGGGACACGAACACCCAGCTCTACCGAGGGGGGGGTAACGCTAACCCCAGCACTCTCTGTTGTGGCTATCTTTAATGGAGCACCTGGGTTAAGTTCGTTGCCATCGCCTATCTCTCCTTCAGGGACAGGATCAACCTCAGCAGGCAATAACTCCACCTGCTCGTTCAACCACACCAGCAACGTCTTCCTGTCCCGCCCGGCACCCTCGTGCATAATAACCTCAATCAAACCGTCACGGCCCAACCCCTTAGTAATCGCAATGTCCTTCTTGATATTCGCTATCGACTGATTAATATTTATCATAATTCAATTCCCCTTAATTAGATTTTCAAGAGAATGACCACGAGGAAGCGGAATCCACCGCCCCGGTTTAAGATCAAAAAACTTGGTCTCCCCAACAGTGTGAAACCCCCACAAAGTCCTCCCACGCCAATAATGTATCTGCCCCTCGTGAGAATCGCAAAGGTGAACAACCCGCCGCCCAAAATACGGCAGTAAACGGAAAGCAACCTGCTGCTTGAATAACCACAACCATTTAAACCGAACGAGTCGGCGTAGTTGAGCACCCGTCATCTTGCCAATATCAGTCATTACTTATAAAGGCCCTGGGGTGGGCATCTAAGCCCTAATCTCCAACAAAGGAATCGGGTTATCCTCGTACGGGCTACTAGACCCAATACCAAACTTGCCCATACTGTCGTCAATAACCAGTTTAAACCAATCGTCAGGATTCTCCAGATCAGCCACCAACAAAAAGTTATGGTAGTATTCCTCACGAGTTATCGTCTCCTTAAACTCCCCGTTTAAATAACAATCGTAAACCTCCTCCCACGTTTCCTCCACTATCCGCAAAACATACCTGATGTCGTAGGTACCAATAAGACTGGCGTTGTTGCCAACAATATGTAGCTTGGCAGATGGATTGCTCGTTCCAATACCCGTATTGCCAGCAGGTTGCGTTGTAAGGGTTGGTGGCAAATAACGAATCTCCGTAACTGTATGCCTGCTAATCATTTGCCCCTTTCTGCGCTCCCCGTCGGCGTAACTATATGATTATCATTCATTTAAGACTCCTTCGGTCTGGATGTGGAAAAATATACACCATGGGTATATACAGGGTAGACCGTCGCCTCGGCCCGGTACCCCCCCCTCATGGCGCTGGCTCCGTCCATGTCCGCTCATCCCGCCCTGGGTCGGTGTGGGGCTTGGGTATCCTTGCGCCTGACCGCCTGGCTGTGTCCAGGGCTGCCGCTACTGCCTGCCTCTGTGGATGCCCTGCCTTGACCATCTCACTGATGTTGCGTGAGATAACCTTACGGCTCTTGCCCTTACGTAGAGGCATGGCGTGGCGGCTCCCAAAGTATATAATCCTGCCCTAAAAGCCCAGATAACGGGGCAATAAACTGACCGCTCCTCCTAAGTCCTTGTTTTTCCTCAAAGTCCAATTGCGTATAATAGATATTAGGTATAGTGGACATCTATGTCCCCTTATGCTTGGGCGGCGTGAACCCTACCACGATATTGACCTGGGTGGCCACCTGTACGCCCTTACTATCCCGCTTGTACTTGCCAGGGTTGAGCGCATTGAGCTGCATCATCCGATCACCGTTGCGGCCCTCCTTGACGGCCTCGGCCTCACTTACTGCCTCGATCCTGGCCAGCATCCTCTCCTCTCGCCAGGCAACAATCTGGCCTACAGCCGCGGCAAAGTCCACATCCTCAGCCATCCGGCGATGGACAGTCATCCGGCTGACCCCAATCTCATCCGCGGCCCAGACAATGTACTTTTTCTCGCGCAAAATCGCTAAAAACTGCTCCCGCTGCTCAAGTGTCGCCAATTTGCGGGGATAGGTCGGGAGATAAGGGTTCTCCCTCCAAGGGGGTTTACGCTCTCCCGTAACAACCATTTTAGTGCAATCTCCCCCATCATCCATCCTATCCTCCATCCCTATGCTCTTACATCCCTCCGGGGGGATGTTACTTACATCCTCTCCGGAGGGTGCTATAACA
>SDBT01012124.1_pt1 | contig 13851 bp, 13 predicted proteins | sample 2277101 | NCBI WGS metagenome assembly SDBT01 (sample SAMN10404973, study PRJNA504765) | marine sediment metagenome | isolation source: marine sediment core GS10_PC15, 103 cmbsf | place: Arctic Ocean: Southern Knipovich Ridge | collected 2010
CATGGTCAGTGTTCTGAATGCTTGTTGTGGGGGTTTTTGGGATGGCGGTTCGCTTTGTAGAAGTCTATTTAAGTACCGCTTTTATCGGTAAGAAAAAATTTCGCAATGCCACCGGCGGCCCAATGCTTTATTTGAGCATGGTGCCGTTTGGTAACTATTTACCTTTTGCTTTCGCATTCTTCACCTTAATCTTTTCCTTTGTGGGCGGTAATGGTATTCAAGCAAATTCAATGGCATTGGGTGCGCAAGAAGCATGGTCAGTGGCTCCATGGATAACAGGGGTAGTGCTTTTTGTGTTCATACTTTATGCGCTTTTTGGTGGAGCAGAACGTATCATTGGTATGTCTGATAAATTAGTTCCCTTTAAGGTGATCAGTTTTTTGATTACAGCGGTGATTGTGCTTGGCTATCATATTGGCTCCATAGTTCCGGCATTTATGCTTATTGTAAGATCTGCATTTGATCCAGGGGCGCTCACTGGCGGATTAATGGGTGCGACTATTCAACAAGCGCTGAGGTATGGATTTGCACGCGGCATATTTGCTAATGAGGCAGGCATAGGAACAGCTGCAGTGCTCTTTGGTGCTACAAAAGGTGAAAATCCAGCGCAAGATGGAATTCTATCTATGATTGGAGTATTTATCACGACCCATATAATAGGGCTCATGATTGCATTAATGATTGTTGCTAGTGGTGCCTGGAATAGTGGTTTGACGAGCACACCATTAACTATTGCTGCATATAATACCGTGTTTGGTCAATTAGGCGCATGGATAGTGACTTTTCTTGCAATCGCATTTGGCACGAGTGTGATGATCACGTATGCTTTTATAGGTAAGGAATGCTGGGAGTTTTTGTTTGGTAAAAAGGGTTTTTTGCTGTATTCTGGGATCTATGCAGTTGCAACGTTTATTGGTGCAATTATGGAAGTGGATATGCTTTGGGGAATGAGCGATATTGTGAATGCTGGAATGATCGCGATTAATCTCTTTGGTATTCTTTGGTTACTCAATGTGATCCGCGATGGCTTAATCGATTATAAGAATCTCACATCAAAAAAATAGTTATGAAAAAAATTGGTTTCGTTTTTGTTTTAGTTACGCAATCTCTTTGGGCAGGGAAGGTAGGAAGTCCAATCGATCCTTTCATTTTGCGCCAGATTTTTATAAATGAAAAATTGAATATGGCTGGTGAAGCAATTAACGGTCAAAGAAGTCCTTCTCCGCTAAGGATTACTATGATGTCTATGTGTATGGTGTTGCTGAGCAGGCAATCGCAACAAAGGTCATTAATAGAAAAACAATCAAACTCTAGTTTCAATATAAGTGGGAAGCCCTTAATAAAAAGAGTAAAAAGGCGATCAAATTTGTCTGAATTATTCTTTGATACCCAAGAGGATGGAGTGCAAAGTATTGAGAAATTGAAAAAACAGATTGTTTCGGAGGCTGCATCTAATAAGGATGCTTTGCAGAGCTTAACTCTTAAGCCGTCCCAGAAGTATGAAGAGCTTAAACGATTATATGCCGTACTTAAGAGCCTTAAACCATCTTGCAAAGGCGATCGAATTAAAATAGCCGAGTTTTTGCAGGAGCCAAAAAATAAGAAAGCATATAGCCAAGGTTTAGCCCTGGTCGGGCATTACCAAAAAAATGCACCTGTAGATCTAGAAGAAAAGAATCTTTATGGTCAATTTGTGGTTTTAGCTAATAAGTTTTTTCCCCCTAAAAGTCCTAAAACTGTAAGTAAAAAAATAACACCGCGGACAAGAAAATCACGTCCAAATCTAATCCGTTCAAAATAATAGATCATGTCTACCAAACTATTTAAAACTTTTCCGGTAACTGCCCACACAGATTTTGTGGGCAAAGCTTCCACCTTTATTGCAATTAGCGGCACCGAAAACAATGGCATTGATTATATTTCCCTCGCCTTGCAAAAGGGCGCTAAAACGATTGTAGTGCAACATGATCAGGAGCTTACTTCAGATATATATCGTGCAATTGATGATGCGGATGCATTTTTAATCACCGTTCCTAATGCCCGGGCAGCTTTGGCCCAATTCAGTGCGCAGGCTTATGGGTATCCTTCCATAAAACTTAAAATTATTGGCATCACCGGCACTAAAGGCAAAACAACCACGGCCTTTACGCTAGAACATATTTTAATGAGCGCTGGTCACAAAACAGCTCTTATCACCACGGTGCATAATAAAATTAATGATAGTATCTATAAATCACCACTCACCACTCCCCAGCCAGATTATCTCCATGCTTTTTTTGCTGAGTGTGTAGAACAAAAGGTGGAATATCTGGTGATGGAAGTTTCCGCACAAGCGGTGAGCATGCATCGGATTGATGGCATCTCATTTGATGCAGTGATATTTACTAATTTTTCCCAAGAGCATGCAGAGTTTTATGAAACTCAATCGGACTATTTTGGAGCCAAGGTGGAACTTTTAGATCGAGTAAAACCAACTGGGTTTTGCGTGCTTAATGTGGATGATCCTGAAGTACAATCATTGTTGATGGGTAGAGAAAATGCAATTGCGATTAGCTGTGAATACTCTGGTGCTGATTATTATGCACGGCTGATAAAGACTGATTTGAGTAGTACGAGCTTTGAATTAAAGTATGGTTCATCTGAATTGGAATTTGAAACAAACCTTGTAGGCAGATTTAATCTTTATAATGTTTTATCTGCTATTGCAGTTGCGGATAGATTAAAGATTGATTTGTTTTTGGTTTATAATGCACTGGCAAATATATCTCTAATTCCAGGTCGTCTAGAGCGGTATGAACTTTCAAATGGTGCGCAGTGCATAATTGATTATGCTCATACCCCATCATCCTACCAAGCATTGTTATCAATGTTACGTGTCCAGACTGATAATTTAATTGTAGTCTTTGGGTGCGGTGGTGGTCGCGATCATACCAAGCGGCCTGAGATGGGCCGTATTGCATCAGAAATTGCTGATCAGGTTATTCTTACATCTGATAACCCACGCAATGAAGATCCAGATCAAATAATTGATGATATTGTTTTTGGAGTGACCAAAGAAAATCAACCAAAGATAATTCGAGAGCTTGACCGAGAGAAAGCTATTAAGAAGGCTCATGCGCAGTCAAAGAAGGGAAGTATCATAGCCATTCTTGGCAAAGGGCCTGATGAATATCAGATTGAGGCAGGGCAAACGATTCCTTTCAGTGAAAAGCAGATAGTCAAAGAGCTTTAGAGCTAAAATAACTAATAATATTGTATAAAGGGCTTAAGTAGGCTATTCTAAGAAGGTGGAGATTCTCTAATATTGCCGATCTAGTCAAATTCTGCAGGAGCGTTATTCACACCTTTATTATAAAAAGTATTAATCGAAAGTATTGTGTGAAAACGTTTACCGAAATGCCCTTATTACCAGAAATTCAAAAATCTTTAGAAAATCTTGGGTTTACGACCCCAACAGAAATTCAATCTAAAACAATTCCGCTATTGCTCGATGAAAAGCGAGATATGCATGCCCAAGCCCAAACCGGCACCGGTAAAACGCTGGCATTTGGTATCCCATTGCTCCAGGCAGTTGATCCATCAAAAAAAGCGGTTCAAGGATTGGTGATTGCACCTACTCGTGAATTGGTTCTTCAGATTTATGAAGCGCTTAAGGAAGTTTCTCGAGGATCAAGAATCATGATTGAGCCGGTTTATGGCGGTATGCCAATTGATCGCCAGATTAGAGCGATCAAGCAAGGTGCACAAATTATAATCGGTACACCCGGCCGCTTGAATGATCATTTGCGTCGTAGAACAATGTCACTCAGTAATCTTAAAGTTTTAGTGCTTGATGAAGCAGATATTATGGTTGATATGGGCTTCAAGCAAGAAATCGATACTATTTTAGACCATGCACCATCTGATCGACAAATTTGGCTTTTTTCTGCAACGGTGATGCCAGGTATTAAGCAGCTTATCAAATCTCACATGAAAAATGTGGTGACTGTAAAATCTACGCAAAAGAGCACTGCTAGTGCGCAAGTAAGCCAATATTTTTGTGTGGTCCCTAAGCGACGGCGCGTAGAAGCCTTGATGCGGTTTATAGAATCAGCGCCAAATTTTTATGGCATTATATTCTGCCAAACAAAAATGTTTACGAGTGAATTGGTAGAGCAGTTGATCAGCAGAGGTTTTAGGGCAAACTGCTTGCATGGTGATATGGGCCAAGCATTGCGTAATAAGGTGATTAAAGGATTTAAAAACAAAGATTTTAATATCTTGGTAGCAACCGATGTGGCTGCGCGTGGTATTGATGTTTCTAATCTTACTCATGTAATCAATTTCTCTATCCCTCGAGAAAAAGAAAATTATATCCATCGGATTGGCCGAACCGGCCGTGCAGGAAAAGAAGGGACAGCAATCCTATTCATCGCTTCATCAGAGTTGTATAAAATTAGGCATCTAGAAAAATTAACTGGTATGCCGATGAGTGAGATACCTATTCCACCACTAGATGCAATTATCAGTGCGAAGATGACGGCTGTATCAGATTTTATTGAGCAGGCTAAGCAATCACGCACTAAGCTCGAAGCAGTCCATACTGCGATCAAAGGATTAATTGATGGATTTAGCGAAGATGAAATCCGCCATTCTTTTGCCGTTGCATTAGAAGATAAATTTTTCAAAGACATTATCCATGAAGATTTGGGTAATGTTCGGTCTGACCGCGTTACTGTTCCTCAAGAGATATGCTTGATGCTTGGTAGAGAAGATGGAATGACTGAACATGAAATCAGTGATTACTTGTATTCAACTTGTGGATTAATTCCTCAAGAAGTTACCAAAGTTCGCGTTATCGGTAATAAGACATTCATTAGCATTCCAGAAAGTCGTTTAGAAGAAGTGATGAAGGTTATGCGTGCTAAGCCTATCAGCAAAAAGAAGCATCGGGTTTACTTGGTCGAAGATGTGTATAAGCCTCAAGGAGAGCGAGGTCGGGGTGGCCGGTCGTCAGGTCGTGGCGGTCGATCAGGTGGCTTTAGAGGTGAACGCAAAGGCGGCAAGCGGCGCATGTCTGAGCGCTCGGGTCGACGCAAAAAGTGATAATTCAATCATAATTCTTGTTTTTTCTCCTTTGTATAGGCATGGTAGGCCTATACAAAGGAGAAGATAATGAGTTTTTTTGATAAAATTAAAAATGGTTTTAAGATTGTCGGCCTCAGCTTTGATGTAATCAAAAAGCACCGTGCAATCTGGTTTTATCCGTTACTTTCAATTAGTTTATGGATTCTAGTGATTGCTCTCGCTTCTGCTATTACCTATGGCTTATATGAATGGCATGTGTTTGATCCTGAATCGATCAAAGAGATTATGCAACTGCCAAAAGATGATCCACGCCGCATGCAATTCAATCTTATGGCCACTGGCATCTTATTTATAATCTATTTCTTTGGCGCTATTATCATGGCATTCACGGGTGTGGCCTTAACGGCATACGTCATCGCGATATTCAATGGGAAAAAGATCTCGATTGATCAAAGTTTAAAATCTGCATTCTCTCGATTTGGCACAATCGCTGCCTGGGCACTTCTGAGTGCTACGGTTGGTATTATTCTGGATCTGTTCCGCGGAAAAAAGGGAAAAGAAGGGATGGCCCAAAGATTTGTGGGGCAAGCCCTAGGTATGGCATGGGGGATTCTTACTTTCTTTGTGGTGCCTGTTATTTCTCAAGAGCAGCTTGGAGTTTTTGGAAGCATCAAGCGCTCTGGCCAGATTATGAAAGATACATTCGGCGAATATGTGGGAGGGCAAGCAGGTTTCGGCTTGATTATTGTAGCACTTTCTCTTATTAGCTTCGGCTTAGGATATCTATTAGATATGATCTTTGGCATGGCAGTCGGCCTTAGCCTAGCGGTCCCGTTTTTTATCATCGGGATCATCACGGTGAGCCTGGCAACCACTATTTTCCAGGCAGCTGTTTATCAATTTGCTAATAAAAAGCCGACGGGTGAATTTACGGTGACCGTGATAGAGGCAAGTTTTGTGAAGGAATAGCTACTTCTCCTTTGCCCCCATTTTCGATATAATATCCTTATTAGGCATACTAAGGATATTCATGGAACCCAAAGGACACTTTTCACGAGGCTTTTCTTTATTTAAAAAAGCTCTGTTAGAGCTTTACGCTAACCCTAGTATTATTTTGCTTGGTTCAGTTCCATGGGTTTTTAGTGGAGTTGTGTCTTTAGGAGTCGTTTATCATTTTAGAGTTAATTCCTTACAAGATTTTCATGATTTATGGCGAAGTATCAATGTAATATCTGATTCTTACATATATTATGTAATCCCCAACGTTATTTACACTCTAACTTCAAGTTTTTTACAAATTTTTTGTAACGTTGCAATCGCTATTTTCACCCTTTATAAACTTCGAGATCGAAAAGTTAGTATATTTCTGAGCCTCAATAAAGGTTATTACTTATTTGGCCCTGTTTTTGCATGGTCATGTATTGATGCAATAATACGCCTTTCAATAGGTCAGATATGGATTGTACTTATTTTATGGGGAATTCTTACTCTTTTTGTACCTCCTTTGATAGTTGATGAGAAGAGCAGCCCCTATAAGTTATTTCTTAGATCAAGCCATCTTAGTTTTGGGTTGATTAAAGAAGTGATCGGAGGTTTTATTGGATCATTATTTTATCTATTTATAGGGATCTTTCTATATTATATAATCCTGTTTTTAATACCTATTACTATACCTAAACTTCTTCGGTTAATTATTCCAGTTTTAGCAGCTATTATTTCTTATATGGGTTTTATTGTTTTTTCTATACTTCTTTATCAAAGCTTTCTTGATAGATCATGAGTGGAAGCTATTTTCGCTTTTTGTTTTCCGTAAGCATTACCAGCTCTTTAGATAAGAAATAGGTGAGGGTGGTTCGAATAATCACCAAGATCGCAAGGATGCCCACATCATAGTAGTTGCGCCGTATGATCGTTTCGATAATATCTGCTATTACCAAGAAATCGATTCCAAGAATAATACTTCGGCCTAGATCGATACGAACCCTATCAAGTGTAGATCCAAAATCTCGAAAGCCCCGCATAAAGATGCATTGAAAAAAACGAAATAAGGAATAACCAGCACCGATACTGATAACTATCACCCCAATAAGCCCATATACAACAATCAACCAAGAAAGAATTTCTACAATAATGGGTGGGATATAAATAGCTGACATTGATTTTTTCCTCCTACGCCAAGTCTTCGGCGGACAAGCTTTATAAAGGTTGCCCGTGAAGAGTTTTTTATTAGTTTTTTAATTACTTACTATTTTTAGAGAAGTGCGTCAATAAAACCAATCATTGAATTTCTAATGGACATTTTGTTATTGTGTTGGTAGGGGAATGAAACAGTTAGGGGAAATGGATGAACATTCAAATAACATTGCGCCAATGCATTATTGGGATGATGATTTTTAGTGTGATGGGGATAATAGTGCTTCATGCAGGGATTTCTTTGCATAGTATGACATCATATATCTTTAGAAAAAATATAGGTGCATGATTCTGCTGATACTGCTGCTTCTTTACAAAAATTGCTTCTATAAGTAGATTGAAAGGGTTGTCTCATCTCTTTCAATCTAATACATAAAGGTAGCGCAGCATGTCAGGCACATTCTTTCTTTCTATGATCATCAGTGCATCAATTATCGGTTTTGCCATTGTGGGATACCTATTTGCCAGAATAGCCGGTATTTCCGTTACTAATAAAAAAGCTGCTAAGATTGCTGAGGCAATTCGCATCGGTGCTATGACTTTCTTGGCGCAAGAATATAAAATTATTGCTGGTGTAGCAGTTGTGATTGCTGCATTGCTTATCTGGGCGCTTAATTGGCAAGCTGCAGCCTGCTTTATCTCTGGAGCAATTCTTTCAATGATCACTGGGTATATTGGTATGCGAGCGGCTACGGTGGCCAATGTGCGCACCACGCTTGCAGCAAAAGAGCAGGGTGAATCAGGAGCGTTCCGCGTTGCATTCTTTGGCGGTGGTGTGATGGGATTTGCTGTTGCAAGTTTTGGTCTTCTTGGTTTAGGCACGGTAATGTATCTTTTTATGGGCAGACCTGATTTTGTGGCTCTGCTTACCAGCTTTGGCTTAGGAGCAAGTTTAGTGGCATTCTTTGCGCGTGTTGGCGGCGGTATTTATACCAAGTCTGCGGATGTGGGTGCTGATTTGGTTGGTAAGCTGGAAGCCGGTATTCCAGAAGATGATCCGCGTAATCCTGCAGTAATTGCTGATTTAGTGGGTGATTGCGTGGGCGATACGGCTGGTATGGGAGCTGATATTTTTGAATCAAATATCGGGGCGATGATTTCAGCAATTATTTTAGCAATCGGACAAAATTTAGATTTTAGGTTCTTAAGTTTTCCATTAGTGCTTTCTGTTCTCGGATTAGCAGGTTCTATTTTAGGATTGTTTTCTAATTTAGTCCTTCGCATGGAACCAGCAGCAATGCTTCGCAATGCAACCTATATTGCTATTGGATTCTTTTTAGTAGCAACTGCAGTTTATCTAAGGTTTATGGAGATGCCGTTAGAATTACTCACCGCAGCATTCTTAGGGTGTGTATCTGGCGTGGTGATTGGTCTGATTACTGAGCATTATACAGCCGGTAAGCCAATTCATCGATTAGCTGATATTTCTCGATCAGGTGCGGCAACAAATATTATTTATGGTTTTTCAATTGGACTAGAATCAGTGGTTGCGCCAGTAATTCTTTTGGCGATGACAATCCTTTTTGCACACTCCTATGCTGGCGGTCTTTACGGCGTGGCTATTGCGGCAGTTTCAATGCTTGCAACAGTTGGTATTACTATGACAGTTGATGCATATGGCCCGATTGCTGATAATGCTGGTGGCATCGCAGAGATGTCTGGCTTTGGTAAACCGGTTCGTGATATTACGGATAAATTAGATTCACTGGGTAATACGACAGCAGCAATGGGTAAAGGCTTTGCAATTGGATCAGCATTATTGACTGCATTAGCACTATTCTCTGCGTATGCTGAGCAAGCAGGACTAACTGTTTTAAATTTATTAAATCCAGAAGTAATGACCGGAATCTTTATCGGTGGCGTGATGCCATGTTTGATCTCCGCGCTCACCATGCGCTCGGTGGGTAATGCGGCGCTTGCAATGGTGATGGAAGTGCGGCGGCAATTTAAAGAGATTGCAGGGATTATGGAAGGTAAAGCTGAACCTGATTATAAACGGTGCATTGAAATTAGTACTCAATCAGCATTGCGCGAAATGATCTTACCTGGTGTGCTCACCGTTGGTGTGCCAGTCCTTGTATTTTATACGCTCGGTGCTAAAGCATTAGGCGGCGTGCTTGTGGGCGCAACCGTTGTGGGTGTAATACTTGCGCTTATGATGGCAAATGGCGGTGGTGCATGGGATAATGCGAAAAAATATATTGAAGCAGGCAATTTTGGCGGTAAAGGATCTGATGCACATAAAGCAGCGGTTACCGGTGATACGGTTGGTGATCCATTCAAAGATACCTCTGGCCCTGCATTAAACATTCTCATTAAATTAATGTCTATAGTTTCATTGTTACTTGTTAGTTTATAATTTAATCAAAAGGAACTCTTTTCTTTTGATTAAATTATTTTATAGTTTAATAGCCTGATCATATAAGATTGGGCTATTTTTGTTTAAAAAGGGGATTTCTTGCTCAAAAAAACTTTCTGTATTTTTTTAACCTTTTCACTTTCAATATCAGCTTATCAGCCTGAAAATATTCATGATGCTATTGATTATTCCACGATGGTCGCAAGTGTACTTATTATTGGGAGTGTTGTTGGCTATCTTAGGGATAGTCGTAAGTATCAAGAGAAAAAAAAGATCGTTATTCGTCCCTATAGAGTCGAGAGTATTGCCAGTGATGTATCAAGCTCAACGTTTTCTTCTATGCAAGATCCTGATAAAGACATTACTATCCCAGTTTCACAAGAGGAGGCTAAACAGAGAAATCCAGTGGGATCGCCTTTGGGAAAGTGGCTTTTGAGAACATTTTCACGTAGAAATCAACTGTTTGAAAAATTCTTAGATACGGATGATGATGGTTCGTCTAGTGAAGAAATTAGAGAAACAGGGATAGCCAGCCAAGAAAAGGGTCGAATTGCAAAACGTTTAAGAAATTGGCGATATATGCGCAATACTGGTATAGGGCTACTGACAATATCCGGTATTAGTCTTGCGATATATAAACATATTTTGAAATATACCGACAAGCATAGGAATTCCACTTTGCATCAAGTTGCGGATTATGTAGCGATAGCTTCTTCTGGTATTTCAATGTTTGGCCTTTTACTTCTATTAAAGGATTATTATGTTGGATATCAAGAGAAACGCAATAGGCCGATGAGTGTAGAAATTGAATTATCTGCCTTAATGCAGGATCATGAAAATAAGAAAAAAATTTGTTTGGTAGGTGCTTCGTTAGGTTTAATTAGTAGTTCTTTATTAATTGTGGAGTTATTATTGGAGCAATTATCATCAAAAAATATTAAAAGAGTATTGAAAAGGCATCTATTTAGTAAAAGATCATTTTCTAAATACCGCTCCTAATCGAATCGATGGGTTAATTTAAAACTGATCATTGTTTTTAATAAAACTACTCTGCTATCTTAGTTCAAGCATGATTTGTTTAGAACCTGAAGGGTAAGGGGGATTTTAGGGGATGAAACATTCTATGCAAAATCCGGATAAAAGCATCATTTTGTTTTTATCCGCATTTTTTTTATCAGTTCATTTCTCCAGTTTCACCTTTCAACTGGGGTTAGAAAATATTTCCCCGCTAATAAGATCTCAATTGCAAAAACAGAATCTAGGCCTTGTGACCAATCAGACTGGCATTGATCAAAGAGGTAGAAGAAATGTTGAGGTCTTGCAGTCTCAAGGGATTAAAATTAGAAAAATTTTCACTCCTGAGCATGGCTTTAAAGGAACCATCGGGGCTGAGAAAGCGGTTGGTGATTCTCGTGATAGAAAAACTGGCATTCCTGTAGTGAGTTTATACAAAGCTGATGGTCCTAAGAAAATAACCTGCCAAATGCTCGATGGTATCGATACCTTGATATTTGATATGCAAGATTCCGGCATGCGCCATTACACCTATATTTCAATTTTATACAAAATTATGCAAGTCGCATCACGGTGCAATAAACAAGTAATCGTGCTTGATCGGCCCAATCCATTAGGGGCTCTAATGGAAGGGCCAATAGTGGCTCCGGGATTAGAATCTTTTATTTCCATTGCGCCGATTCCCCTACGCCATGGGCTAACGATGGGAGAGCTAGCGATCTATTTTAATAAGCACAGATTATCCAAACCTATTAAGCTTCAAGTAATTCCCATGAGAACGTATAAGCGCTCTGATGGCCTGGGGTGGAAATTGCCGATGATGCTTTCCCCAAATTTAAAAACGATTCATTCGCTCTGGGGATATAGCTTTTTAGGGTTACTTGGCGAAATGAAACCGTTTGATGTACTCGTAGGAACTCCCTATGCATTCACCGGTATTATGCTGGCGGCAGATTTAAATATATCATCTAAAGTATGGGATGGCGTGATAAATATCCTACAAAAGCATGGTGCAAAGGCTTGGCATTATTCATATTTTAATACGCGCAAGAAAAAGCAGTACCATGGCGTGCGTTTTAATATTATTGATATCAATAGATTCCGAGCTTTTCAAACGTTACTTGATCTGCTCTATTTTTTCAAAAAACAGGGGATTACGCCGCAAGCTTACGGACCAGCATTTGATAAGGCGGTGGGGACTAAGAAGTTTAAACAGTTTATGAATGGAAAGATTTCAAGGCAGCAATTTGTAGACAAAGTTAATCGAGATTTGCAACTTTTTAATAAGCAGATACAAAATTTATTATTATATCAACCACAACCAAAAATCATGAAATTGAAAAAGGAGAGATAATGGAGTTTGAAAAGGATCAGAAGATTGTTCTTATTATACCAAGCCATAATTTTAATAGTTACGAATATGATACGGTACGCCGTCTGCTTGAAGATGCAGGAGTAAAGGTAATTGTTGCCAGTGATAATCCGAACATTGCTATAGGAGAGCACGAAACAGAATCGGTTGCGGTTGATCATGCATTGAACGATATTGATGCCGCTGACTACAACGGTGTTTTTTTTATTGGTGGTAAAGGAACGATGGAACATCTTGATAATGAAGAAAGTTATCGCATTGCTCGTGATGCTCGGGATATGGGATTGCCTTTTGGTGCTATGGATTTAGCGGTTCGCATTTTAGCAAAAGCAGGCGTTTTGCGCGGATTGCAAGCAACTGGGCTTGATACCGATCGGCAACTTGGGATCATCATTGGTGAGCATGGGGGAACCTATCGCGTTGGTCATGTGATGCTCGAAGGGATGCTTGTGACGGGAAGCACACCAAATGATTCAAAAGAGTTTGGCGAAGCAATTTTAAAGGTTTTGTATAAAGCGTCAATTGATGCACCGGCTCATATTCCCAAAAGAAAAATATAGTTGGTGCAGAATTAATAAATATTAAAAGGGTCCCTCGTTGTATCGAGGGACCCTTATTTACTACTTTACAAAATTAGTAACCAGCTTTTTCAGTTGAGCAGGTGAAGGTCCCAACACTCTATGAACGAGTTTCCCATCTTTAAACAGCATGAAAGTTGGAATGCGTTTTATTTTATACCGAGTTAATAATCCTCGATGTGATCTTCGCGCAGTATCAACGGATACAAATGTTGCCTTAGCGGCATATTGCTGTGAAAGAGCCACAAAGTGTTTGTTGATAGTACGGCATGATGGGCATGATTGTGTGTAGAATTTCACAATAACCGGTTGATCAGTTCCCTTAACTAATTTGTCAAACTGGCCAACATTATTACTAGTTTTCACCGTTCCACGTGTAATGGCCTGTGAGGTAGCAAGAACCTCAACTTCTAGTTTGTCTGAAGTCTGTTCAGCGGCAAAACTCAAAAATGATATTGAAGTTAGAATTAGTGCTATTTTTTTCATATTCCTCTCCCCCTAGAGTGTAACAGAAAAAGGGCAGGAATAAGAATCCTGCCCTCTTGAAATTTAATTATCTGCGAGATTTTATCTCTTTGACAACTTTAGCTTTCTGAGAATGGGCTTTCACAAGTTGATGTAATGCGTCTTTATTAGCACCCACCAACTCTCCCACTTTTCCTACCTTATTAGCAGGGACTAACTCTCCCACTTTTCCTACCTTAGCCTTATGAATATGAATAGTTGGTAATGCTTTCACGCCTTCTTTACCGCTTAAGCCACCATCTTTATCGATGTTTACTTCAGCAAAAATCATATCATCAAATTCACCAGCAAGGTTTTCGAAATAACCCGCGATCATTGTGCAAGCACCGCACCAATCAGCCGAATATTTCACTACTACCGGTTTGCCTTGAGCTTTTAACGCGTCTAGATCAGCTTTGCTGCTTATGTGATGTATTTTACCTGCTTTAGCTTTGGATTTTTTTACTGGCGCTGGTTTGGCAGGCGCTGCTTTAGCTTTGGATTTTTTAGTCTTAGCTCGTCCTTGTACTTGTGTTGTTTTCCGGCTTTGTGCACGGCGTTGGCGACGAGTTAATCGAGGTTCTGAGCTACCATCACAAGATCTGCAAGAACTACATCCTGCATCCATTAATTGCGTGGTTAATGCGAGCGAACAAAGCATGAGTAATGAAAGTAATCGTTTCATACTATCTCCTTTTAAAAAATGATTTTACATTGGATTTACATTACCATGAAATACTGCACTATTGTCAATATTTTAAAGC
>SDBT01012125.1_pt1 | contig 13850 bp, 10 predicted proteins | sample 2277101 | NCBI WGS metagenome assembly SDBT01 (sample SAMN10404973, study PRJNA504765) | marine sediment metagenome | isolation source: marine sediment core GS10_PC15, 103 cmbsf | place: Arctic Ocean: Southern Knipovich Ridge | collected 2010
AAGCTATTGAAGCCGCAAGCATTGGAGTGAAGGATAAAGAAAATGAAGTTCGAAATGCAGCTTGGAAGCTTTTTGAAGAAATAGTTAAACATGGAAAGGGTATTGACGAAGCTATTGAAGCTGCAAGCATTGGTATTAAGGATGCTAATTATGGTGTCCGAGCAGCAACTCAATTTCTTATCGAACTGATTGAAGAAAATAAATAGGAAGAAAATTATTGGCCTCTTCAATTGTATTAATATCTGCAAGTCTCATTTCTTTAATTAATCTATCTTGAAAAGCTCCATTTTTTCTTTCTACACGCCCCTTTGCTTGAGGGCTACTCTGACAGAGGGGGGCTATTGGCATAAATTAATTCTATACAAGCTCTTTTAAAACCTTGCCGAAATGGGTGATTTCTTTTCCTTTTTTTAAGTCTTCACGGTTAACTCGAAACGAGATAAAAACAAAAATTGGCTCGCTTAACCCGCCCCTAAAGAAGCGGGATTGTGCGAGCTATTTGTTCAAAGAATCTAAAGTAAAAATTCATCCACAAATAAACATATTAACTGACACAGAATATCAAGGATTGAAAAAGATTCATGCTAATACACGAATACCTAAAAAAAAGAGCAAAAAAAATCCATTGACCAGAGAGAATAAAAAAAACAATCAGAACTATCTCGAGATAGAGTTGTTAATGAAAATGTTATTGGTTGTCTAAAACGATTTAAGATTATAACTGATCGTTATAGAAACAGACGTAAAAGATTTGCTCTTAGGTTTAATTTAATTGCTAGAATTTACAATTTGGAGTTGATGTAATGAGTTTCGAAAGAAGTCTATTCTAGTCTATACGCTTTTTCTCTCACTCAACTAAAACTTTTAATTACACCCTCTAAGAGCAAATAAATTGACTTTTAGAAGTATTTAGAGAATAATTACCTTGTAAATTTTAAGGTTTTTTAGATATGTCCACCTTTGATAAAGCTGAAATTGAAAACTTACAAGATCTTTGCAAAATCAAGCTCACTCAAACAGAGCAAGAAAATTTTTTAAAGGATCTAAAACAGATAATCGATTATGTCGAAACTTTAAATGAAGTAGACACTAAAAATGTTGAAACCTGCAACCATGTTTTAGCGGATTTTCAAAAAAATGTTTTCAGAAAAGATGAAATAAAAAAACCAATGGATAGAGAGAAATTTTTATCAAATGCTCCGGACAAAATCGCTTCAATGATTAAAGTTCCTGAAATTATCTCAAAAAACTAGGTGAAGATGTATAGAAAATCAGCGATAGAGCTTCGAGATCTATTTTTGGAAAAAAAACTAACAGCTGAGGAAATCACTACTTATTTTTTGAATAGGATTGAAAAGTATGATAGAGAATTAAAATGTTATATAAATGTTTTGTCTAAAAGAGCACTTAATACGGCAAAAAAGCTCGATGAAAAACTAAAAAACAACGAAAGAGTTGGAAGGCTCGCTGCCATTCCTATTGCTATAAAAGATAACATTCATATTTTAGATGAAATAACAACCTGCGCATCTCAATTTCTAACTAACTATAGAGCCCCTTTTAACTCAACTTTGGTAGAGATATTAGAATCAGAAGGAGCAATAATTTTAGGAAAAACAAATTTAGATGAGTTTGCTATGGGATCATCTTGTGAAGACTCCAGTTTTTTTCCGACAAAAAACCCTTGGAATCTGAGCTGTGTGCCTGGAGGGTCTTCAGGGGGATCTACAGCTAGTGTTTCAGCTAGATTAACACCTATTGGCTTTGGGTCTGATACAGGCGGATCTGTTAGACAACCCTCTGCTTTTTGTTCGGTTGTTGGCTATAAACCAAGCTATGGAAGAGTATCAAGATATGGACTTGTTGCATTTGGGTCTTCTTTAGATCAAATAGGGCCTATAGCAACAAATGCAAAAGACATCGGTTTAATAATGGAAGCTATCGGCAAGCACTGCAAAAAAGATTCAACAAGTTTAAATCTCCCTCAAGAAATCTATTTAGAAAACATGTTAGAGAGTTATAAAAACATAAAAATTGGAGTGCCCTTTCATTTTTTAGAAAATTTAAATCCTTCTATTCGTAAAAACTTTGATGCTTCTTTAGAAATCTTAAAACAAAATGGCGCTGAGATAATTGATATCAACCTGGATATCTTAAAATATTCGATTGCTGTTTATTACGTAATAGCTACAGCTGAAGCATCTACTAATCTAGCTAGATTTGATGGTATTAGATATGGGAAAAGATCGAAAAATGCAAAAACACTAAACGACATTTACAAGCTTTCAAGGGAAGAAGGCTTTGGGGAAGAGGTAAAAAAAAGGATAATGCTTGGTACTTATGTTTTATCTTCTGGATACAAAAATGCATACTATACAAAAGCTCAAAAAGTTCGAACTCTGATAATTAAGGCATTTGCTGATGCTTTTTCCACCTGCGATTTCGTTTGCACCCCGGCTACTCCAAATACTTGTTTTGAATTTGACTCAATCAAAAATCCAATTGATATGTATAGGCAAGATTTGTTTACGGTTCCAGCAAATATAGCTGGAATTCCAGCTATCTCTATTCCATCTGGTTTTGATAAAGACAATAAGCCTATAGCTTTTCAAATGTTTGCTCCACAGCTTCACGATGTAAGACTAGTTCAAGCTGCTTCTCTTTTTGAAAAAAAAATAAATCTCAAATTAAAAATTCCACCTCTATTTGATAAGGAGTAATTACATGACAGATGACACAGCATACGATATGTATGAGCCTGTAATTGGTCTTGAGATTCATGTTCAGTTAAATACTGTAAGCAAGCTTTTTAGCTCTGCTTTAAATAGATTTGGAGATGAACCAAATACAAATATTTCCGAAGTATGTACAGGTCAGCCAGGAGCTCTACCTGTCATCAATGAAGAAGCTGTAAAAAAAGCAATTTTATTTGGACTCGCTATAAAGGCTAAAATATCTAATTTAACTACTTTTGATAGAAAATCTTACTTTTATCCAGATTCTCCTAGAAATTTTCAAATAACCCAATTTAATCATCCTATTATTATAGGAGGATCAGTTATTAGCGATGTTGGAGGAGAAACTAAAAGATTTCAAATAAGTGAAGCTCATTTAGAAGACGATACTGGAATGTTAAAACATTTTGATACTTTTGCAGGAGTAGATTATAATAGAGCAGGCACTCCCCTTTTAGAAATCGTCTCAATGCCTTGTATACACTCGCCTAAAGAAGCATCATCTTATGCAATGGCAATTAGATCGATAATGCAATACATAGGAGCCTCTGATTGTTCTATGGAAGAGGGATCTCTTAGAATAGATGCAAATGTATCAGTAAGGCTGAAAGGAGAAAAAGATTTAAGAAATAAAATCGAAGTTAAAAACATGAACTCGTTTAACTTTTTGGAAATGGCAATAGAATCTGAGATTAAAAGACAAATTAGATTATATGAAAAAAATCCAAATACTCCTTTTGATGAGTTAATACCTCAAGCAACCTATAGATGGGATGTTAAAGAAAAAAGAACTATTTTAATGAGAAGAAAAGAGAAAGCTGAAGATTACAGATATTTTCCAGAGCCTGATTTAGTACCGATAGTTTTAACTGAAGATTATATATCTGAGATTGAAAAAGATATGCCGGAGCTTCCGCATAAAAGATTTGAAAGATATACAAAAAAACTAAATCTTACAAAATATGACGCATCGATATTGATAACCGATAAAAAACTCTCTGATTATTTTGAAAAAGCTCTAGCTTCTTGCCGAAACGCAAAACTTCTTTGTAATTTAATCACTGTAGAATTTTCAGGTAAATTAAAAGAGAAAAATCTAAATTTATTCTCTATAGGCATCCCCCCTCTTCATTTAGCAAAACTTGCAAATCTTATAGATTCGCAAACAATCACAGGTAAAATAGGAAAAAGTGTAGTTGATGATATGATTAAAACCCCTGAGAAGGATCCTGAAAAAATAGTTAAAGAAAACCCAAACTACCAGCCAATTACGGATGAAGCAGAAATAGAAAAAATAGTAGATCTAGTCTTAAAAGAAAACCCAAATTCTATAAAAGATTATTTATCTGGAAGAGATAAAGCTCTCGCTTTTTTAGTAGGTCAAGTGATGAAAATAACTAAAGGCAAAGCCTCTCCTGGAATCGTAAATAAGTTAATTTTAACGAAAATAAAAAAGATAAAATAATCCTAAAAGATTAAGACCAAAAAGAAGTCTGCTGCAGATTCGTCGTAGATAAAGCCTTATCAAGTTAACATTCCTTTTTCTCGAATATTGAAGATTGTGAAAATAGAGCAATTAGAATGCTCTATTTTATTCAAATCCAACTTTGTTTAAACAACCCTTGTATCTTTCTCTTCTTCTTCAGGATCGCTAATACTATCAGCTCTGTCAATTTCTTCTTTTGGGGAAGATCTTACATCTTCTATTTCACTAGCTGAATCTGGATCAAAATAATCTGTTGTATCTTCATCCGTGCTACATTCAAAATAATTAACGTCTATTTTCTTTGGTCTATATCCCAATCTAGTTTCTAGTTGGCTTTCAAATTTAACTTCAAAATTTTTCTCTTTAGGATTTTTCAAAGAATTAGCAAAACCTAAAAATTTTGTGTCAGGGGGATTTTTTTTCATTTTTTCTAAATATTCTTGTTGAGACATTTTCTCAAATATAAACTCCCTAAACGTTTCTTTTGAGCCACCATAAGGTTCATTTTTCCCTGTCTTTACATGTGTATATTTATGAACACGAGACGAAAATTCTCTTTTTCTAATCAGTCTATATCCAGCTAATGAAACGGCTTTAACAATTTCATAGTCATATCCTTGCCTTTCTCTTTTTAAGCGAAATTCTTGTGCTAGAGTCATATGAACTCGATCAAAGGGTTTTTGTAAATCTGAAGCAGATTTATAAAATTTTTCTATTTTTTCAGGAATAGGACCAGAGCTTCCAAATGGACAATTCCAATGAATTCTATGAAATCTTTTACTTTTGAACTTTTCATGTATTGTTGTTGCATCTACATCAAAAAGGAATTTCACTCCTTGTTTCATTAATTTTTGAACTCTTGTTTTTGTATCAGCATCACTTAAATAGTAATCTGTAATTTCTGTAGATGTTATTGATTTAGCAAGATCTGGATGAGTCTCTTTATGTTGATTAATCAAATCTTCAGTATATGAAAAGTTTCCATCACCGACAATGAGTCTTTTTTTATAGCTTTTTCCCATTAATTTTTTATATTCTTCTAAATATCCATCTTTTGGTAAAAGCTTATGTAAATTTTTATAAACTTTTAGTTTTTCTTTCCTATCGAGAAAATCATCTAAAAAATTTAAATAAATCAAGTGAGCTTGTTTGAGCCTTTCATTTACTATATCTGAAGATTTTCCATCAGAATCATCCTTTGCTACTCTTAGAGCTTTTTCATAAAATCTTCTAGCTCGATATTTATTATTAGCTTTAATAGCTTCTTGTATTCCCATTAGATATAGTTGATATGTTTCCTCCCAACTAAATTCACTTTCCTTTTTTTTAACTAAATATTTGTAAGTTTCAAAATCTTGAGGAGATTGTCTTAATCTAAATTTTAATTCATCAACACTTAATTTCCCTAAATCAACTTCATCATTTGATGATGTTGTTGGCGAGATAAATTCTATTGAATTAATAGATTGAACAGCTACAGATCCATCAAAGAGCTCTTGAAGAGCCAACACACTATTTTGAGCCGTTTTTTCATAATAGTTTTTATCTTTTTCGTCCTTAGTAAAATCAAAAATTTTAACTTGATGATCTCCTACTCGTGATATTAAAGAATTATCTCTAAGTTTTATTAAAGATTTTATGTCACCTGAATGCTTGTTAACATCTTTAAAATTTTCACCCGTTTTACAATTCCAGTATCTAATATCACGACTATATTGATAGGCTTTAGCTAAACAAAGCTGTACTTTACCGTCAATCTCAATTTCTACCTCACAAAAATTTGTATCATTGATTGAGTGCGCCTCAGCTAGTTGAACGTATGATTTATTATCAGTGATAAAGATCGATACTTTCATATCTTCATTATCAATCTTTTCTCTTAAGAAAAACAAAATATGGCCATTGGAAAGAAAAGAAAAATCATACAAATATTTATCTTTGTCAAATTTTAACTCATGCTTTTCTTTTAATTTAAATGGTTTTTTTTCTCTTTCATCTAAAGAATATATTTCAATTGTATTTTTATTTAAAATAGCAAAACTTGTATTGGAAATTTTTTTTAAAAATCTTACTTCTGAAATACTTTGAACAATTTCATTTTTAGTACGATCAAAAACAATTAAATCATTTGAACAATACATTACAATTAAGTCTTTAGAGAATGCTTGAAAAAGACCAATCTTTTTACCTTCAAATTTTATTTCATCTATATATTTTGATTTTTTCCAATCCCAAAGTTCGATTGTACCTTCATATGTCTTTAGACCTAAAAGCCCATTTCCTAGTTCAATTCCTCCTGAAGTCTTATTAAAATTATGACTATTTAAAGTTTTTTGTTTTCCAGATCTGGGATTTAAAATCCTAAAATAACGAGTATTTGTAGTTACTAAAAGCGATCCATCAGACAGAGGAACCATTCTATTAAAATCTGCCCCAGCAGACCTTTCAAATTTATTTAAATCTAACCATGTTTTTTGAGCTGCCGGGATAGTTTTAAAAAATACTTTACCTGTCGTCTTATCAATTAAAAGTCTGAAATGAGGATTTCTCAAGCAAAATCTAATTTTTTGATCATTAGATAAGCAGGTATTTGGAAAATTCATTGTATCAAAACAAGAGCTATCAAATTTATGTTCTCCATAAGTTTCACCAGAAGTTTTTTTAGTTTCTATTGAAATATCCCCTTCTGAGTTTTTTTTAAACCTATATATTCCGTCTATGAATCTAAACTCGCCTAAACTAATTGATGACATTTTCTTACCTTTCAAAAAATTTTAAAAATGTAAGAACCTTAATTTAAAAGAGAAAAAAAAGCAATAAAAGTTCTATATCAACATTAATAAATATTTTTTAAGGCCTTGGATGAAAATTCTCAAAAGCTTTTTTTAAATGAGCTTTTGAGATATGGGTATATCTATCTGTTGAAGAAATATCTGCATGACCTAACATATCTTGAATGAGCCTAAGGTCTGCTCCATTTTCTAAAAGATGAGTTGCAAAGGAGTGTCTAAGAGTATGTGGAGATATATTTTTTTTAATATTCGCTCCACGTGCATAAATTTTGATTCTATGGTAGATAGTAACTCTATTAATTTTTTTTCCACCTTTGGAGATGAATAAATAATCAATTTCCTTTACTTCATTTCTGAAGTTTAAAAGATAGTGATCGATAGCTTTAATTGCTTTTTTACCAATAGGAACTAATCTTTGTTTTTTGCCTTTTCCTGTAACTTTTATAAAACCGTCATTTACATCTAATATTTTTAGAGAAGAGCACTCTGATACTCTAATCCCTGTTGCATATAAAAGTTCTAAAATAGCTTTATCTCTTGCTCCGACAAAATCATCTGTTTTAATTTGCTTTAATAGAGAATCCACCTCTTGAGGAGTCATGACAGATGGCAGAAACTGCCAAATTTTAGGTAGATCCAAATAAAGGGTTATATCTTTTTTGATAGCATTTTCTTGTTTCAAAAATCTAAAAAGGACTTTTATAGCAACAAAACTTCTATAAATTGAAGAGGAAGCATATTTAGTTTTCAAAAAGCTCAGATATTCAATTACATCTGCTTGCTTAACATCTTCAAATCTACTAATTGATTTTTTGAATAAAAAATCTTTAAAATATCTAATATCTCTAAAATATGCTTCCACTGTATTGGCGGACAGCCCTTTTTCAGACTCTATATATGCTAAAAATGCTCTAATCTGAAAGTCGATATTTTGCATAAGTGATTATTTTTTGCTATTTCTTTTACTATAGCAAAAAAAAATATATTTTTTTTTTATATCGTAGCTTGAGAAATTAAAGATGCTTTTTTTTCTATCTCATCTTCATCTTTTTTATCTATTTTGTTTTCTTTAAGATAGAACCTCCTATAAAAACTATATCCTTGCACATAGGCAAAAAGCATAGAAGATAAAGCTCCCGGAATTAAAGCTGGGATTGTAAAACCAATAATCATGAATAAAATAAATTCTATCCCTTGCAAAGCTATCGCTAATGAAAATACTGTATTTTCATGAATTGTCACAGAGTTTTTGTATAAAACTTTCTCAAAGATTTTATTTATATTTTCAATATTTAGATCATTTTTAGGATCTTTTAGGATCTGTTTCACATTTCTTTGAATTAGAGAAGCTACATTTGAGCCTACTCTTCTTTCAAATCTTTTTACTTTCGTTTCAACTAGTTTTTTTATTTTTCCATGGAATAATTTTTCAATTTTATCATCTGAAAAACCTGGGTTTTCTTTTCTTATTTTTTTCAAAATTTTAAAAGACTTTTCCTTAGATAGCATCAACTTATCTTTTAAAAAGTTCAAAGCTCCTATTTTTTTCTCTTCATCTGTTAGTTTGTCATTCTTTAGATACTCATTTAGTTTCTTTTTAAAATGAATAGCTTTTATATCAAAATATACAAATCTTACGAGAGCATATAAAGTTACAAATAAAAATACAGAAGTTGCGATAATGGAAAGAGCTAATTTTATTACAACATGGCCTACAGTTTTTATAGCTTTACCAATCCAGTCTATTGACCCTCCTACAATTGCAAACGTATTTCTAATAATTTTATGGATTCCATCATATTTCCCTTCTCTATCATCGATTTTTCTTGCATCTTTAATATTTTCAATTCCATTGAGAACACCAAAAGATCCAACCAAATATCCAAGCCAATCATCCCATCCCTTTATATTCTTTAAAAAAGCTAATTCCACAGATATAAATTTAAAAGATTTTACAGCAAAAACTTGAATATCACTAAGAAAAACAGCCCATAGAGACCATTCAGCATCTGATTTTCTAAATTTACTAAAGTATTTAAGAGGAACTCGCAAGTATTTAAGAGGAACTCGTATTAAATTTGGATATTTTTTCTTTAAAGCTCGTTCATCTGCACTTATTTTTCTAATATCAAAAGGTCTACCTTTTATAATATTTTTATCTATTATCGTAAGATTTTGAACTTTTCTACCTTTTATTGTTTTAGTATTTTTTAAATATCTTTTTATATTTCTAGCAACTTTCTCAAAAGCTTTTTGAGTTTTTTTATCACTTAAAAAGATGCTTTCATTTTTATCATCAAAGCTATAGGCTAATTTTTTATTTTGAATCTTGAGAGAAATAGTTAAAACATCTACTTTTTTTATACTTTCTAAAACATCTTTATTTTTAAGAACTTTTGCAAAAATACTTTTAGTTTGCTCTTTATAAGAATCCGGAAGCATTTCAATCTCTTTTGCAGAAATGTATGTACTTTTATCTAGCTGAAAATATGTCAAATCTAAAGGCTTTGCCACTACATTTGAATTTTCATTATATGAATTGCTTTGATAAAAAGTTCTTGCCGTTTCTACACTCATTGCTTTCCTCGTAACTTAATAAAAACACCGCTATACTACCGCTATATTTATTTAGTTAATTATAACATTAACCGTATTACTTTTAAATAGACAAGAAGATTTTAATATTGTTAATTTAGTTTTATTAATTAAATATACTTAATTAATAAAATTCAGAAATTTATTTTATTAGATTTAAAAACATACAGTTATAAAAAACAATTTTTATTGATAAATTTACAAAAGTTTTTAACTTAAAATAGGTGCGAATTTCACTAAAACATCTCTAATAACTTCTAACTTTTTTTGCTGTGCATTAAAATTAAAAATTTTATCATTGGAGTAATGTTTTAAAATTTTTGTCGTATCGTTTAAATAAATATCTATTCTATTTTTTAAAACATTTTTATCCAGATCATCGGATCTATTTTCTATCAAAGCCCTGTTTTCCATTCTTGCAATTAGCTTGCCGAGATCTTTCATCTCTAAAACAATGATATATTCAACCTTGATATATTTTTCTAAAAGAGTTGTTTGTTTCAAAGTCCTTGGAATGCCATCTAAAAGCAAAAAATCTTCCTTAGGATCATAGAGACCTTCATTTATCTTATGCTCTACAAATTCATGCCAAATATTTACTGTAAAATCATCCGGGAGTAACTTACCCTTTTTTAGATAACTATTTATCATTTTACCTTTTTCAGAAGAAGGGTCAATTCCTCTAAAAATATCTCCTGTTGAAACGTGACACACTGAATCCGAGAGATTTAGAGCTTTACTGATAGTACCTTTTCCGGAGCCGGGAGGCCCGTAGATTAGAATAGCCTTATATAAGTTTTCCATATTTTAACCCTTTTTACCTTAAGATATTAATTATCTTTGACTTAACAAGCAAACAAAAAATATAGTATAATTATCTTCATTTGCTATAAATTAAGCTAAATATCAAATTAAAATAAACATTTCCATTTTAAAACTTTCTGTAATATATTCTCTTCTTCCTTTATTAATTATTAATGTATTTTTATTGAAATTTTAAATTAAAAACACTATACTTATAACAAATTAATTACACAATTATAAAAAAAGAGGTTTATATGACAGCCCTAACGCCATCCCAGAGTAACAGCCCATTTCTACCAACTAATCCGGCTTCCCCAATGCCTAACGCTCAATCTCCATCAAATGGCCCCCCTTCAATATATTCAAACACAACTAAAGCAGAGTCCTCAAGCCCCCCTCCTAAGCTCTCTAGAGTCTCTTTGAACGGAAAACAGTACCAAATAATCATTAAGCGTCCTGGATCTAATAATACAGATCTAGCGCCTGGTGTATCTCAGAAGTTTGCAACTCTTTTTGGAACGACACTCAAATATGGCCTTGCAGCACTATGTCATCAACATAATCTCAAGGAAAATGATATCAAATTAAAATATGTAAAAATAAAGAAAAAACTTGATGGAGATCTTTTTTTAACATACAAAGACAAAGACAAAAACAATAAATATAAAATTAAGATAACCAACGACTTAAAAATAAAAGGATCAGATAAAGATATAGTAGAAACTCAAATAGCGGAAGAGAAACCAAAAGATGTTAATACAGCCTACAAGACATTTGAAAAAGCTATTGAGACATTTGACACGACAGCTACAGGTGGAGATGCCACAAACAACTCTATTATTGGTCTTTATGAATTAACGATTGATGCAAATTGTTTATCAACGTCTGTCAAAGAATCTTATGATCCCAAAAACAAAATCCCCTCAAAACCCTTAAGATCAAATAGTAACGCATCGCAAGAAAAACATTCCACTACACCAGGAGTTGCTGGTGAGGAAAAACTTGAAAAGAAAGAAGACGCTGTTATGGATTCAAGCTCAAAGAAAGAAGACGCTGTTATAGATTCAAGCTCAAAAAGCCTTGAGAGCGGCACGCCGGACCCTTCCTCTTCCTCTTCCCCTTCCTCTCCTCCTGTTCTTCCAGCTAGTTCATCATCATCTTCTTCTTCTAGCCCTGTAGCATCTCCTACAGCAACAAGACCCAGCGAAGAAGCTAACCCTCTTAAAGTTAGCGAAGAAGAAAAGGATTTTTTGAAAATCCCTTTCAGCACCACTGACTCTTCAAAAAATCCAACTTGGAAAGAATATTTATTAAAGGGAACTCTAGGGGGGGAAGGGACTTTACCACCCGACAGAAAGCATATTGAAAGAACCGTTAAGCCAACGACCTTTACCAAAGACGAGGCTAAAGCAATAGTGATAAAAATTATCAAAAACGAATCTAGTAATGAATTGACACCCAAAGAAAATGTATTTTTAAAACGTTTCTTATTACAGCTTCTAGCCGATAAGCTCTCAGAAAAAGTGAAAGTCTCACAAGAAAATCGCATTAAGACTCTCTTGAATTGGACAATAACAGAATTTGGATGGGAATTTGACGCCACCGTACTCTTAGACAATAACGATCAAAAAGTTAAAATTGCTATTAAACTTAAAACCTCACAGGAAGTAATAGCAAAACAATTGAAAACAATTGAAAAGTAAACAGTTTCCTAAAATACACAAAATTTTACTCAAAAAAAAAACCCTAATTTTTTCAAATTAGGGTTTTTTTGTATTCGCATGTCTTACTCAAATAAGCTTTCCAGGATTGGATTGCTTATATTGCATAAGCTACACCCTAAAGAATAGAAGAAGGCAAGCCATAGCTGTCTAAGAAAGCTTTAAACGCAGTCCTTGCTGCAACTGGAGCTAAATACTTCAATGAAGCCACACCAGCGCCACCTATTGCGCCTAGAGTTCCTGCCGCAATAGCACTGTTTCTAACATAACGTTTTGCTTTTCCAGCTTCTTTTGGAACCGGAAGAGTCTCGATATCTTTTAAACCAGAACCGATTAATTTTCCAAGTTCTCTTCTTTGTGCATTTAAATCACTTAGATGAGCGAAACGCACTTGATCTAAAGCTCGAGGACTTTGCTCTTTAATGTCTTTAATATCTTGAGCAATTCTTTCTTTTTGATCTTCGATTTCTTTTCTTTCTGCAGCAATTTTAACTACGTCTTCAGCAACTTCTTTTCTTCTTGCATCACATTTTTTGTTTGAAGGATCTTTTACTTGAGATAAAAGAGTTTGCGATTCTTTTTCATAAACTGTTTCTTGATCTACCAACTCTTGTAAGCTCTTGTCAAAATTTTCTATATTTTCATCAAAAGATGCTAACTGAGTTGCTACTTTCTTGTTAATCTCTTTAATATCAGCTTCAACTTCTGCATTAAAAAGTTTCGGGCTATTAATTCTTAATTCAATCTTAGAAATTAATTTCTTAACATCTACTTTTCCACCTAATTTTTTAAGCATCGCAGCGTTAAGATCTTTAGCAATTGATTTTTGATCTTTTCCAATAACGTTTTTATATTCGCTATTGTCAGCTAATTTGCTTACAGCAGCAAATTTATCAAAGTTAAACTTAGTTGCATTTTGAATATCTTTTACTTCTTTAAGAGAAGCTGCAAATTTATCAGCAATACCACTAATCTCTTTTTTATAAGCATCTGTAGTAGCTTTAGTTTCGCTAACTAAAATAATATCAATAAATTCTGGAATAGAAATTGATTTACCTCTTGATTTACCTAAGGTTTCAAAGTCAGATCCATATCTAGAATCTGCGAAAATTCTTGCAGTTTCTTTCGTTTCAGCTGTTTTATAAATTTCAAGTAAGTCATTTCTACTTACTTTTCCATCTAAACTAGCTAAATCTTTTGCAAAGGTCTCTACTACGCTTTCATATTTACTTTTAGCAGTAACATATAGATTAGTCTCAGAATCTGAATTTTCAAACCCTTTAACAGCTTTAACAAATTTTCCAGCATTTTTTGTAAATTTTAGAGTTTGCTCATTTTTTTCATTTTGCAATTCCTCATTAGATTTAGTTGCCTTTAGCGCTTCTAATGCGAGTTGTTTATTTGCTTTTCTAACAGCTGGACTAAAAAAGTCTCTAACAGCTTTTACGATTGCAGAGATTTTTTCTAAAAGAGCTGAACTTTTTTCTTTTGAAAAAGTTTTAGCCTTTAAAGAAGCACTTGAAATTCTTGAAATTTCAAGTTTAGTTCCGGCAGCTACTGAACTAACTTTTTCAGCATCTGCTGTTTTTTTTGCTTCTTCTTTTTTTTCAACAGGTCTGCCCGTATTCATGATAGCAGATCCTATCTTGTCTTTTAAATTTTTTACCATACTAGACATTGTTTCCTCCTAATTGGATTTTTTTTAATTATATTATCT
>SDBT01012126.1_pt1 | contig 13849 bp, 14 predicted proteins | sample 2277101 | NCBI WGS metagenome assembly SDBT01 (sample SAMN10404973, study PRJNA504765) | marine sediment metagenome | isolation source: marine sediment core GS10_PC15, 103 cmbsf | place: Arctic Ocean: Southern Knipovich Ridge | collected 2010
CCCCCCTCACCTCATTCCTCTCCCCCAGGGGAGAGGAAGTAGTAAACAGTAAAAAGTTCCCTCTCCCCAACGGGGAGAGGGTTAGGGTGAGGGGGAATTGAGCAAAAACTAATGTCACAGAGCACTAGGGGAGGGGAATCTTGTCCTGAGCCCCGCCTATCCAATATCTTAGTGGCTTTCGGGTGTTATGCAAGGTTGGAAACTCAGGAAACTTCTCGAAATATCCCCCCTCCCCGACGGTTTTTCTTCGGACAGCAGCGATCCGGCAGGATTAATCGATTTCTGGGAGTTTTCCCCCTTCTTCCAGGAATCGCTTGAGGCAATTATTAGGGTCGGGGTGGTTTTCATGACCGGCAATATTGTAAGCCGGGGCCGGACAACCGCCCGCACAGTAGTTTATATAGTCGCACCCTCGGCAAAATTCAAACTCGCTCAAAGAAATATTTTTTCGTTCCCGGAGCCTCTTAAGCTCCGGGTGCTCCTGCCATACCTCCTGGAGGTCGTCCCTATTGATCCGGCCCAGCTCGATGTGGCTAATTTGTATGCACGGGACCATAACTCCGTCTGCCCGCACGGCCATCTTTTCCATCACACCCCCACACGATGTAAGATGGCCGCGCCCTGAGATGCATTTCTTTCCCTCACGGCGAGCCTGCTCCATCTCCATCCAGTCGTGGGCCTCCGCCAGCGGGCCTGCCATGGCCTGGATGCGGCCATTATATTTCTTATTGAGCCTTAAAAGTGCTTCCATGGCCAAAGAACGTTCCTCAACATCAAGCTGTATCTGCTCGGCATTCTGACGGCAGAGCCCCATATAGCCGGCAGCGTTGGTCGAAAAACCGGGAAGACCGAACTCTTCCAACAGCAACCTGGCAATTTCCTCAAGGTGTCCAACATTTTTCCTATGGATCGTGACCCGGACAGTAAACGGGACATTATGCTTTTTGAGGATCTCGATCCCCGCGATCGCCTTCAGAAAACTCCCCTCGCCCCTAAAAGAATCATGGACTGTCGGAGTTGAGCCGTCTATTGACACCTGGACATCCTCACATCTTCCGGTTGAAGCCAGTAATTCTGCTGACTCATCAGTAATTAATGTGCCATTGGTCAAAATACTTAATCTCATCCTGTTCCGCACGATACCTTCAATCAGCTCCTTCAGGTCTCTCCGGTAAAAGGCCTCTCCTCCCTGAAGGCAAGCCCGCATGACAGCACATCTGTTTAACTCCTCAAAGAATTCAAGCCACTCTTCGCCGGGCAGATCTTGCCCGACATCACCTGGACTTGTGAAATGACTGCAATATTTGCATCGCAGGTTGCATCTGTTCGTTATCGACAGATCCAGCGATCTTGGAGTTTTCATTAACTTCATAGTTACATTATTATTTCTGCACTTCGTAACCCGCTAATCCCTCTTTCAGCAGTGACTCAATGAATTTTTTGATATGATCTTCTGCCTCCTCCGGCGTATTTTCGCAGGTCTCACGCAACTTTGACAGGATGTCGGCTGTGGTATGTTTGCCATCAAGATGTTTCCAGACAAACACACTAACCGGATTAAGACCAAAGCCCTTACCCGTCTCCGGAGCAAAAAGAATGGCCCAATCATCAAACTCTTCTCTGAGCACAACCATAGGATTGGCTACCGGCTTAGCGTCAAGTTTCATAATTTGCCTTAAAAATTAACCTAAGTGAATTACCCCGCCCACTGTGCGGGGCATCCAAAAAAATCTCCTCCCCCTTGCCTGTCCTGAGGCCCGCTTTAAGCGGGCCCGAAGGGACGGGGGAGGACAAAGCATGTCCTGAGCGAAGTCGAAGGAGAGGGGGTGAAAATTTTATAGTTTTCCCCCTCACCTTTACCCCGATGGACATCGGGGCAAGCCCTCTCCCGCCAGGGGAGAGGGAATTACATTGGTATCATTCATCCCCGTTCATAGAACGGGGTATTCTAACATATTTTCAAAAAAATAAGGCTGCTGTCTCTTATTTCGATCATGATCAGGACAAGTAATTCTAATGCCTACGGATAGTTTGTGATTATCTTAAATCTTCCACCCCTAGTATTTGCCCAATCTCCTGGAGCATATTCGTCCGATGAGTGGCCCCCCAGTAGATGTGTTGACAGCCCGGGCAGAAAAAAAATCTCTCCTGAGTTTTAAAGACATATTCGGGAACCTTCCCCCGGACTGACTCCTTGGCAACCCGGTTAATCTCGACATTGCAGATCAAGCAGCGACTTAAGAGAAAGCGGGGATCGACCTTTAACTTAAGTCCCTGGCATACCTCCTGTAGTTGCTTCCAGTGATTGTTATCATGGACAAAAAAGGTCTCACCTAATCCCTCTCTTTTTATTAATCGGGTATCTCTGGTTAGAACTATTTTTTCCTCTTCCCTGGCAATCCTGATCAGATCGTCATCCCTTTTTTTTGAAAAATAGGTAGTATCATACCCCAGGATCCGTAGCCACCGGGCAAGCTTCCCCAGCATAGCATCGGCAATAAATTTTGGCCGTGGATCGACCTCCCGGCACATCTTGATCGCATCCTCCCGGTTGTCAGAGTAATATGCCCTTTCGATTCCAACCTTTCCAAAACCCAGTTTCTTATACATCTCTTGCGCCTGGTGGTTGGATCGGCGCACCTCCAGAACCGCTTCTCGTATTCCTCTGGCCAGGCAATGGTCAAGGGAGAAATTGATTAACCTGGTAGCTACTCCTTTACGGCGAAATTGAGGGTGAATTGCTACATTGAGGATATGAACTTCACGCCTGATCGGCAGCAGGCAGACGTAGCCGAGTATCCTCTTACTCCCTCCATCTTCACCCCGGGCGAGAAAGTTCTCGAAAGCGCGGCTCCTCTGCTGCTGGCCGAAGAAGGCCCTGGACCAGGGGCTGGGGAAGCAGAGCCGCTCGATCTGCATCACCTCGTCCAGATCCTTCGCTCTCATCGGGACGATTTCCAGATCTTCCATAATTAAATCTATCCTGACCCTACCACCTGATTAAAGTTGAGGCCCAGGTAAAGCCCGAGCCGAAGGAAGCCAGCAGTACCAGGCTGCCTTCCTTAATTTTGCCCTCCTGAAGGGCCTCATCAAGGGCAATGGGAATGGAAGCAGCCGTGGTATTTCCGTATCTCTGAATATTGTTATAAACCTTCTGTTCGGGAATCCCCAAAGATTGGGCAACAAATTCGATTATGCGAAGGTTGGCCTGGTGAAGGATGAGCACATCAATATCACTGATCTGATAATTATTAGCCTCTAAGGCCTCATTAATCGCCTCGGGAAACCTGACGACCGCATGCCGGAAAACCACCCTCCCCTTCATCTTGGGATAATGGCGTCCCTGATCGATCATCTCATGGGTTATCCGGGGATGGTAAATGCTTCCCGGGGCCTCCGCCCAGAGTTCCCTGGCATACTTGCCTTCTGAGTGAAGGTGGGTGGAAAGAATCCCTTTCCCCTCATCCTCGGTGGACCCGACCACTACTGCCCCGGCCCCATCTCCAAAAAGCACTGCCACATCTCGCCCCCGGGTAGTCAGATCTATACCGGTGGAATGCGTCTCGGATCCGACTACCAGGATCCTCTTGTAATGTCCGGTCTTGATATATTGATCGGCAATTGACAGCGAATAGATGAAGCCCGAACACTGGTTGCGGACATCGAGGGCACCGATAGTATCAGCTCCCAGCTTGTCCTGAAGTAAGACCGCCGAGCCCGGGAAGTTATAGTCCGGGCTTAAGGTAGCAAGGATGATGAAGTCGAGATCCTTAGGCCCAATTTCAGCCTTTTCAAGCGCCTTCTTGGCTGCTTCCAGACTTAAATCCGCCACCCCCACTCCCTCATCGGCAAATCGACGCTCCTTAATCCCGGTTCTTTCCTGAATCCATTCATCGGATGTATCCATCATCTTTTCCAGATCGAAATTAGTTACTACCCGCGGAGGAACATAAAAACCGGTTCCCAGAATCTTGGAATGAAGCATAATCAACTCCTTAGTAATAGGTTGCCTGCCTGTGCGGAGCACGCAGACAGGCAGCTTCCAGATGTCATTGCGAGCAAAGCAATCCCGTGAGATTGCTTCGGGCTTCGCCCTCGCAACGACTTCTAAAATCTAAAATCTGTAATCTTCAAAAATTAAACTCCTGAAAATCTTGGGGCACTTCCACCTCTCCGGAAAAGTATTTTTCTGCCTCTTGCAGCAGCTCCTCTTCCCGAAACTCTCGGGTCGGATCGATATGAACCAGAACCAATCGTTTTACCCCGGCCAGCTCAGCCACCTCGGCTGCCTGGAGGGCAGTACTGTGGTTTGAGCCTACCTCGGGGAGAAGGCGGTGAGGGGCACTGCAGTCATGGAATAGAGTATGGACCCCCTGGGCAAACCGGGCAATTCGATCACTTCTGCGGGTATCAGATGCGTAAACAAAGGCCTTTCCATTCACCTTCTCCCGAAATCTGACAGCTATAGTCTTTCGGCTGTGTTGGGCAGGGGTGGCGTGAGCTGTGTAGAGCTCATTTTCAAAGATCAAAACATCTTCCTTATTCGGCAAGGGAACGAATCTGACCGGAGGGTATTTCTTATTAAGCAGCCTCAGAGAGCTTAAGATAGCCTGCGCAGTCTCCAGGCACTGCTGCGGGCCGAAGATCCTTAGTTCATGACAACGGTGAAGGAGACCATGAATCAGGGAAGGAAGACCGTAAATGTGATCTACATGATCGTGAGTCAGAATGACATTTCTAAGGGAAAAAGGGTCAACCCCTACTCTCTTCAGCTTCGGGATGATACTTCCCGGACAATCAACCAGGATATTCTCCCCGCCTGAATTCACCAAAAGGGAGGCATTATCCCTTTGCGCATCAGCAACCGCAGCAGAAGTTCCCAGAAGAATGGTCTTCAAGCCTAACCTCTAAAAGGCTAAAGAGAAAGGATCTTCGTCAAACGATAAAGATCCATATCGATCCTCTTTTTCTTTCTCCAGGTATCCCGTAAAGGTACTAACACTACCTTGCCATTGACCTCTCCCACCATCTTATCCGTCTCTCCGGCAAGAAGGGTATCTATTGCCGCCGCCCCCAGCTTACTACCCAATATCCGATCCCGGGAGGTAGGAGAGCCCCCTCGCTGAACATGCCCCAGGACGCAAACCCGATAATCACTACCGGTAAGCTTCCTGACCTTACGGGCAATCTCAAAGGCATTTCCGGCATCGTCCCCCTCTGCTACTATGATGATACTGCTGGTTTTACCCCGGGCAATTCCCCTTTCGATCCGATCACACAGATCCTTCAGATCCGTTTTGGTCTCGGGAAGCAAGATTACTTCCGCCCCCCCTCCTACCCCTACCGCGAGTGCAATGAACCCGCTGCTCCGTCCCATCACCTCTACGAAAAAAAGCCGCTCATGGGAGGAGGCAGTATCCCGGATCCGATCGATGGATTCGAGAGCAACATTGACCGCGGTATCATAGCCAATGGAGTAGTCGGTCCCGTAAATATCATTGTCAATGGTAGCCGGAATACCGATCACTGGAATCTTGTGCTCTTGATATAACTTATGGGCTCCCCGGAAGCTCCCATCTCCCCCAAGCACTACCAATCCCTCGATTGAGATATTACGGATAAACCGGGCCGCCTTTGCCCTCCCGCTCTTACTCATAAATTCTTCACAGCGGGCAGTGTGGATGACGGTTCCCCCTCGCTGAATAATATTGCCCACTGATCCCATCTGCATCATGCATACTTTCCCTTCGATGAGCCCCTGGTAACCCCTTTCAATTCCCATTACCCTTAAGCCCTCGAAGATGCCCTTGCGCACCAGTGCCCGCAGGCAGGCATTCATTCCCGGGGCATCCCCTCCGCTGGTCAGAACCCCAATGGTTTTCATCTTAACTAAGCCCTTTTTCTTGGTAGTGGACTTATTCCGGTTGATATTTCTGGCCATATATTTGTTCCTTCGACTTCGCTCAGGACAAGTGAGGTTTTTAAAATAGGGGCAGTGCGGTTGTTGAAAAACCCTTCGCTTCCTGTCCTGAGTCTGTCGAAGGGTCTGTCATTCTGAGGGAGTGAAGCGACCGAAGAATCTTGCTCATGGTAAACTCCGTGAAGAGTTTCTGCAACCTCATTATATTAGATTCTTCCCCTTCACTTCATTCAGGGTCAGAATGACATTTAATAGTACTTTAGGGTTTTTCAACAGCCCCACAGCGCCCAGTTTTTCCATAGGTGACCCCTTTTATTCCCTCAACTCCTTTAATACCTCCTGGGTATGTTTTACTTCGACTTTTTCCTTTATTTTTTCGGTATGGAAATGTTTGTCACCGGTAATAAAGTAGTCAGGTTTGGCAAAAAGGACAGCCGCCAAAATTTTCCGGTCATTTCTTCCCTTGACGAACCGGGAAGCCTCACCAATATATCCTCTGTATTCATTCTCCTTAATTACTCTGAAGTCTCCCAGTGCTCTATCTATTTCTTGAAAGGTAATCCTCTTTGATTCTGCCTTGATTGAGACAAATTTTCTCATCACAACTTCTTTCAATTCGCTTACCGCTATATCTGAAGTTATAAACTCAATCTTAGAAAGAGAAAGAAGTTTAGATTCTACACCACTAAAAAATATTCCCGAGATAAGAATATTGGTATCGAGGAAAACCCTTATCGTCTGATTCCCTTCCATTCCTTAAGCATCTCGCCTTCTGTGATACCCATGTTTGCGGTAAGATCTCTGAGATATTCCCGACTTTGCTCTGCCAGCATTTTTTTAAGAGCAATACTTACAACCTCCGAGGTATTCCTGAATACACCGGATTTGACCAAATTTTCTACTTCGCGGCTGAGATTATCCGGAACTTTGGCTCGGATGAGTTTCATCGTTACTCACCTCCTCTTCCTTTGTTAATCGGCAAAAAAGTGCAAAAAAGGGAATGTTGGCTCTGAAACAACTTAATCAATAGTCAAGGAGAAAAACGACCCCTTTTCTCAGGGTCACCGCGTTACTCTAAAGATTATAGAACACCTCATGGCCCGGATACTGAGCAGTCTCTCCCAGTTCTTCTTCGATCCGGAGCAGTTGATTATACTTAGCCAGCCTCTCACTGCGGGAGACCGACCCGCTTTTGATCTGGCCCGCATTGGTTGCCACCACGACATCCGCAATGGTAGCATCCTCGGTCTCCCCGCTGCGGTGAGAAACCACCGCGGTGAAGCCGGCCCGCTGGGCCATTGCAATCGCTTCCAGAGTCTCGGTCAGGGTTCCAATCTGATTGAGTTTGATCAAAATGGAGTTGGCTGCTCTTTCCCGGATCCCCCGGGCAAGTCTCTTGGTATTGGTAACAAATAGATCATCTCCCACAATCTGGATCTTTTCCCCCAACCGTTCCATCATAAGCCTCCAGCCCTTCCAGTCGTCCTCAGCCAGGCCATCCTCAATGGATACTATGGGATATTTATCAACCAGGGATTCATAATAATCAATCATCTGCCCGCTGGTAAGCCTCTTTCCTTCGCTTTTTAAAATATATCTCTTTGAGCTCTTTTCGTAAAAGGTACTGGCAGCCGGGTCCAGAGCCAGGCCGAGATCCCGGCCTGGCTGGTAGCCTGCCTTATCAATGCCCTCCAGGATCACCTGGATCGCCTCCTCATTGCTTTTCAGATCCGGGGCGAATCCGCCCTCATCACCTACCGCAGTGCTGTATCCTTTCTTTTTCAGGACTGCCTTGAGATTATGAAATACCTCCGAGCTCATGCGCAGTCCCTCCCGGAAGGATTTAACTCCCAGGGGCATAACCATAAACTCCTGAAGATCAACATTGTTGTCGGCATGGCTTCCCCCATTGATGATATTCATCATTGGCACCGGTAGAACCCGGGCTCCTACCCCACCGAGGTAACGGTAGAGAGGAATCCCCAGCAGATTGGCGGAGGCCTTAGCCGCGGCCAGAGAGACCCCTAAGATAGCATTGGCCCCTAATCTTCCCTTATTCTTACTCCCATCCAGATCGATCATGGTCTCATCGATCAATACCTGCTCAGTGGCATCCAGACCCACCACCTCAGGGGCAATCACCTCCATCACATTCCTAACTGCCTTTTCCACCCCCTTACCCAGATAGCGCTTCTTGTTGCCATCACGGAGCTCCACTGCCTCATGTAACCCGGTTGAAGCCCCGGAGGCAACCGAGGCCCGACCTACATATCCGCTCTCCAGAACTACATCAACCTCCACCGTGGGATTGCCCCGGGAATCCAGGATCTCCCGGGCCAGAATCTCAACTATTATGTCTGGTCGAGTAGGCATTTTCAAAACCTCCTTTCCCCCCCGATACCCATCGGGAGGTCAACGCCACTAAATCCCCCCCTTTGAAAAAGGGGGGTTAGGGGGGATTTTCATCTCTACCCTCCTTGACTGAATTTAACCTCCTCGCCACCTCATCCACCACCTCTTTCTCCCTGACCAGGTCTATCTCTTCTGACCACCTCCACTTTAACTCTACCACCCCCTCCTTAATGAACCTGTTTCCCAGGGTAACCCGGAGGGGGATACCGATAAGATCGGCATCCTTGAATTTGACCCCGGGCCGTTCATCCCGGTCATCCAGAAGAACCTCAATTCCTCTTTCCTCCAGGCCCTGGTAGATATTTTCTGCTACTTCACTCAGCCTCTTCTCCTTAACATTAACGGGTAAAACCAAAACCTGAAAAGGAGCAATATTAAGTGGGAAGATAATCCCTTTTTCATCATGGTGCTGTTCAATTGCGGCGGCCGCTGTCCGCCCTACTCCGATCCCGTAGCAACCCATAACCATAAGGCGTTCCTTCCCCTGTTCATCAAGATAGGTGGCTTTGAAGGCCTTGCTGTACTTGGTACCCAGTTTGAAAACATGCCCGACCTCGATCCCCCGGCTGAGCACCAATTTCCCTTCACCGCGGGGGCAAGGGTCTCCCTCCCGGGCTACCCGGATATCGCTGAACTCCTTCACCTGAAAGTCCCTTCCTAAGTTAACATTAAGCAGATGGGTATCGGCCTTATTGGCCCCGGTAACAAAGTTTACCATATCCCCGATGACCTGATCCGCTATCAGCTTTACCTTCAATCCTACCGGTCCGGTGAATCCCAGAGGGGCCCCGCTGACCTGCTCAATTAGCTCCTCGGAGGCGAGTTCAAGTCTCTGGCATCCAACCACCCTCTTTAGCTTGGTTTCATTGATCTCATGATCCCCCCGCACCAAAGCAGCAATAGGCTCTTGGTCGCCCTGGTAGATCAGGGTTTTAACCAGATTCTGTGGCTTAACCTTAAGAAATACGCAGACTTCCTCTACTGTTTTTATTCCCGGAGTAGAGACAAGCTCTAAAGGCTTAGGTTTTGCTTTTTCTTCCTCTCTCTTAGAAGGTCGGCTTCTCCCGATCTCTGCCTTCTCCAGATTGGCCGCATACTCGCAGGAGTCGCAGCTTACAACAGTATCCTCCCCGGTCTCGGCCAGAACCATAAACTCGTGAGAAAAGCTCCCCCCGATTGGCCCGGTCTCCGCCTCTACTGCCCGAAACTTAAGCCCGCAGCGCTCAAAGATCCGGCAGTAGGTATCAAACATCACCTGGTAGCTCTTTTCGGCTCCCTGGTCATCGGCATCAAAGCTGTAGGCATCCTTCATTCCAAACTCCCGGCCCCGCATCAGGCCAAAACGGGGACGGATTTCATCCCGAAATTTGGTCTGGATCTGATAAAGATTAAGGGGAAGCTGGCGATAGGATCTGACCTCCTTTCTTACCAGGTCGGTGATCACCTCCTCATGGGTGGGACCCAGGCAGAACCAACGCTCGTGGCGGTCCTGGAAGCGAAGCAGCTCCTTGCCGTAATCCTCCCAGCGTCCGCTTTCCTCCCAGAGCTCGGCCGGCTGAACCCCGGGCAGGAGCACCTCCAGGGCCCCGGCCCGATCCATCTCCTCCCGAATGATCTGCTCTACTTTCCTGATAACCCGCAGTCCCAAAGGCAGGTAACTATATACCCCGGCCGCCAACTTGCGGATCATCCCTGCCCGCAGCATCAGCTTATGGCTCACCACCTCGGCCTCGGCCGGAACCTCCCTCAGGGTCGGAATCAACATCTTAGAATACCGCATCTTTAACTCCAATCTTCTGCTTTTCGCTCATCCTTTCAACTTCCTCAACCACTATCTTAACGATCTCATCCCTCTTGATTTTACCCTCCGCCTTTCCTCTAAGGTAGAGCATGGCCGCTCCCTTACCCCCGGCTATGCCCACATCGGCCTGGGCCGCCTCTCCCGGTCCGTTGACCACGCAGCCCATCAGGGCAATCTTTACGGGGCTGGCTATATGGGCAAGTCTTTTCTCAATCTCTTTGCTCAGCTCGACAACCCCGATCTCATCCCTTCCGCAGGTGGGGCAGGAAATTAGGTCAATCCCCCTACGACGCAGGCCAAGCGATTTCAGAATCTCGTAGCCGGCCCTTACCTCCTCCTCCAATTCCCCGGTAAGGGAAACCCGGATCGTATCCCCGATACCCTCGGCCAGGAGGATCCCCATCCCCACTGCCGATTTGATCGTCCCGGGAAAAAGCCCCCCGGCCTCGGTAATCCCCAGGTGCAGAGGACAATCAATCCTTTCCGCTATCATCCGATAGGCCTCGACAGTTTTCAGAACATCGGAGGCCTTAAGGGAGACCTTTATCTGATAAAACCCCAGATCCTCGAAGATCCCGATATGGCGGAGAGCGCTCTCCACCATCCCCTCGGGACTGGAGCAGCCATATTTGCTCAAGAGATCCTTTTCGAGGGAGCCGGCATTGACCCCAATCCTGATGGGAATTCCCCTTTCCTTCGCCGCCTTAACTACCTCCTTAACTCGCCACCTCTGCCCGATATTACCGGGATTCAATCGCAGTCCATCAACACCCTGGGCAATGGCCTCCAGTGCCAAACGGTAATCAAAGTGAATATCAGCCACCAGGGAGATATTAATTCGGGTCTTGATCTCTTTTAGCTTCTCGGCAGCCAGGCGATCAGGAACCGCCACCCTGACAATCTCGCACCCTACTTCCTCCAGTCGATGGATCTGAGCCAGAGTGGCTGCTACATCCCGGGTATCAGTGTTAGTCATCGACTGGACGCTGATGGGCGCCCCACCTCCTACCTTTACCCCGCCCACGGATATCTGTCTTGATTGCCTTCTCCTCACACTTCTTTACCCCTAAGCCTGCAGCTTACCAAGCTCTAAATTACATGAAAAATAAAAAAAAGCAAGGAGACAGTATCCTTGCTTTCTTAGCTAACACCGGGGGAAGCAAACTATCTAAAAAACCTCAATCCGAATATGGTCTCCGATCACTAACTCCTTTTTGCTCCTGGTAACCAGGGCAGTCGAGGTTTTCTCCTGGGCCTCCAGCACTACCAGTTTTCCCACATTCTCCTCGGGGAGCTGCAACTTTCTGCCCGTCATCTGGTCGGTAACCTTCTTGGCTGGCCGGTAAACGGTGAAGACATTGCCGGTCTCAACCCCATCCAGATTTCCCTTATCTATATGAACAATATCTCCGTCGCCCAGTATACTGACTGGTCGTTTCGAATCAACAATATAACCCTCCAATCCCGCTTGGGTTCCCTGGAGGATTATCTCTCTCACCGCTGGTGCATACGGACGGATCCGGTCTCCCCGGGAGATCGCACCATAGGAGCGAAAGATCGTTGCTGTGGAAACATTCTCCCCATTCAATTCCATTACTTCCAGCCCCCCCAGGATTTTGATCTTATACCCCAGAGACTTTCCGGTTATCGGATGATTTACCTTCTTGGTAACTGTATAAATAGTGAACTTATCTCCTACCGCAATCCCTGAGGCATCACCCAGATTGAGATAGACACTGTCTTGTTCCCCCAGCATAAGCTTTTCCTCCCTGGAATCCAGGATCAGCCCAGCAGCCGCCAGTTCCTCCAGAGAGATAAACCCGGCAGAGCCCATCCGGGAGTAATAGACCGTTCCCTCCTTCTTTTCCAGCCCCACCACTATTGGGCTTACTACCATCTCCTCTTTTTTAGGAGCCTCTTCGGGCATCTCCATCTCCAGAGGAATCTCCTCTATCCCGGTGGGCGGCAGACCCTCTAGCAGAAGTGCGGCAGCATCTGCCGGGAGTGGGGCTGCCCTTGCCGGTGAGGGAACCAGTGCAATTGGCTCCCCGGGAAAGATCAGGTGAGGATCGTTAATATACTTGTTCTGCTCCCAGAGCCGGGGCCAGTACCAGGCATTATCCAGAAACCTGGCCGAGATATCCCAGAGAGTATCCCCCCGCTTGACGATGTAAACCTGGGTCTGCGGGCTTAGCTTTTCCTCCATTTGGGCAACCAGGTTTACCGCAAGCCCCAGCACCACTATTATAATCACCAGATTCAGAAAATTCCTTTGTCGAGTAGGCATTTTCAACAACCTCCTTTCGATTGCTTAACGCCACTAAATCCCCCCCCCCTTTGAAAAAGGGGGGTTAGGTTTGATAATTATGCCATCTTTATAATATATTTTAAACAAATTAAATTTAAAAGTCAACAAATTTCTCTAATTTCTCTAAAATTTCTCTAAAATATCATCTGCTTAGTTTATTAAGCCTCTCCTCGGCCTTTCGGGCCACTTCGCTCCCAGGGAATTCGGCCATTACTCTCATTAAGAATGTTCGGGAGCTCTCCGGATCACCCATTGCCGCATAAGCAAGACCGATCTTCAAGAGGGCATCGGCCACTTTATTGCCATCCGGAAAGTTATCGATAACCTTGTGAAATTCAGCAATTGCCTGCGGATACTCCTCTAAACTGAAATAGCACTCCCCGATCCAGTACCGGGAGTTGTCCGCTAATTCGTGCAGGGGAAATTGCTTTATGAATTGACGGAAATTTAAAATGGCTTCCTGATACAAGCGAGAGCTATAATAATCATAGCTGCGACGATAGAATTCATCAGGCCCCGAAGGCATGGTTTTCCTGGAGACTGGAACTCCCGCGGCCTCCTTTTTACCCGAAGGTGCCCTACTTCTACCCTTTTTGATATTCGAAGAGCTAAGTTCCTCAAGGGCCTGGTAATTATCCTTCACCTTACCGTCCAGAATAAAAAGATTATTGTTCAGCTCCTCCACCCGGTGGCTCAGCTCGGTAGTTGCCTTATTCAGTGCAATGATCTGAGCCTGAAGATCCTTTAGTTGTTCTTCCCGAACCACGCCGGCGGCACAGCCCCCGATCACTATTAAAAAAATAAAAAGGCTCTTCTTCACCCCGTTAGAAAGCCCCGTGGCTCGCCACGGGTATGGACAGTTTTCAGATTCTTTAACAAACATGAAGTCTAAGGCCTCGTGTAAGCTTCTAACGAGGTTCATCAGGACTTACTCCTCATTAGTTAAATTAAATAATAGCTATTTTCAGGCATAATGTCAATAAAATTAGGCTAAAAGGAATTTGCGTTGTAGCATTTTTTCTATCCCCCTCCCCTTAATCCCCTCCCACCAGGGGAGGGGAATCTTATCCTGAGCCCCTCCGCCTTACTCAGGATAAACTCCATCGAAGGGATGGGGGAGGACTTGCCCCGATGAGCCCCGATGGGCATCGGAGTCAAAGGAGAAGCCGAGGGAAGCGAAACCGAAAGATTTGTAATTTGAACCAGATTTCTCCCTCAACTTCGTCCCCTTTATGGAATTACCTATCTCATCGGACCCCTTTCTTCTTGGCAAGCTCGAGGGTGGTCTTCAGACCCATTCTCCTGATACTCTGAATGGCAAGCCTGAGCGGGGTGAGCATATAAAATCTCTTTCCATATTTTCTCAGAGCCCTCTCATTAATCTCTATCCCCAGTCCCGGGATATCAG
>SDBT01012127.1_pt1 | contig 13849 bp, 30 predicted proteins | sample 2277101 | NCBI WGS metagenome assembly SDBT01 (sample SAMN10404973, study PRJNA504765) | marine sediment metagenome | isolation source: marine sediment core GS10_PC15, 103 cmbsf | place: Arctic Ocean: Southern Knipovich Ridge | collected 2010
TCTCGGCCGGTACGATTTCAAGCTTAGGCCAGTGCCACTTTGTGAGCCATTTTAAAATGCTCTTTATCTTCGTTTCAGCTTGTTTCTCAGTGAATACGAAGAGGCTCAAGAAAACTGCTTTGTTTTTTTGGGTTGTTTTAATTCGAAACATATTACCCCTTTTCCCATTAAACACTCTCAAACAACTCGCTCGCCAGTTTTCGTATCTCTGCCGGTCCTTCGATTAATTTTTCCGGATCTCCATCATGGGCCCTGTAAGCTTCGCAAAACTCTTTAACCCACCATTTCAATTCTGATTCAAGCACGTTCGCTACCCAATTTTGATACGGCCACCTGCGGGTCATTAGGTATTTTGTGATAGGATCGTCAAGCCTTGGATGTGTCCTGGCCCCGTTAAAATTAAGATGTTCGATGATCTTATTTGCTTCGACCAGTGCTTTATCTTCAATCTTAACAGGTGGGCCGTCGATATAATCAATTATCACGGCAAGTGGCGGCATCCTGTTATATCTCCAGGTTAATAAAACACCCTTTACGGCGCTTGATATTTGTTCGATTGAAAATCCCTTCAAGGCCGCACGATATAATTTTAAAACATCCTCGGTTAAATCAACTCCAGCATTAATAGCCAGTGCCTTCATTATAATCGCAAATTGTTCTATGTCAGTTTTCATCTAAAAAGCCCTTTATTGCTTGATCTGTTTTTGTTTGTTTATTCCTATTAACATATTCCCCATTTAAAACCTTTGTCATATTTTTAGGACCCGTGAGCCAATAAAAGCTTGCCGCCCAGTCTCTAACTTTGCCTATAAGAAAATCACATTCTGATACGCCTTTAAAATACCATTCCCACCATTCAATATTTTGCCTTTGAGGATCTTCTCTCCACCTGGCCCTGAGTCTTGTTTTTAAATCTTCGCTATGATTTTGAACTATCGGTAACATTGGTAATATTTTATGATAGATTTCTACAATTTTTAGATGGGGGCACTGGGGAGTATCTTCTTTAGAAGATACCTTCTTTAAAGGTGAAGATGAAGGTGAAGATGAAGAAGAGGGCGTTATTTCTTCGTTACATTCACCGTTACTTTTTTGTTTCGCCCTTTTAGCATCCCTGTGCTTTTTAACTCGTAACCTGGTATTTTCTTTACCCTTATAGTCGCCAAACATACGCCTGTTTGTTAATGTTACTTTTGTGTTACAATTTTGTTGCGTGATAGGGTTTTTAGTGTTTTCTTCTATTTCAAGGTCTCCAAACTCTAAGTCTATCATCTCGTTTAAAAAATGATTCACCTCATCCATATCTGCTGAAACCATCCGAGACAACTTTAAAGGTGTGGTTACTAATTGCCCCCTTTTATCGGCTTCCCACATAAAACATAATACATCAATCCAGATACCTCGGCTTACAGGTGTCGCCTGTCTTAAAAGAGGATCGCTTAACCAGTCACGAACATAAAACTGAAATGCGGGAGCTTTAGACATCTTTATTTATCTTTCTCCAACAGATTCCGCAAAAATATTTTACGCAATCTTCAGGATCGTCAAAGTCTTTTTCAACAGCCAATTTCATAGCCTCAACCACTTCGTGCTTTAGTAATAAAGATAGAAACTTTTTAACGCTTCTTTTTTTAAAGTTTTGAGATAAAGATCGCCCCTCGTAATATTTTTGAAATATTTTATCAACATCCGCTATCTCACGCTTTATCCTGTTTTCGATTTTCCTTACAAACTTTCGATATTCATCTAACTGAGTCTCTTTTTCTTTTAACACTTCAAGGTTTTCCGATAACTGTAAAGGTGCTTTACAAAGAGGTATATCACGCTTACCTCTATTACAATCAAAACAGGCGGTTATGTAATTATTAAAATCATTTTCACCCCCCTTTGCTATTGGTTCAATATGGTCTACTTCTAAGGTAACTTGTGGTGGTGATTTACCGCAATAAGCACAAGCAAACCCGTCCCTTTTAAATACTTCAAATCGTGTTTTCTTATTCATTTTCCCCCGTTAAAATAAAAAAAGGCCAGCCAGGAAGTGATAGGGAATCCAAAGAAACCCTGCGCCTGTTACCAGATACGCCTTCCTGACCAGCCTTTAAAATTTTAAAGATTAAGTTCATACTTTGGTTTTTTATCATCCGTATCCCTTATATTTTTGCCATGAGCCTGTCAAGGTTATTTTTCCCTGCTTGTTAAGGGTTATTCAATAGGCTCTGACCAAGCATCCACAGCACCGCGCTTTTCAACTTTCGCTTTCTGCTGAAGTTCTTCGATGCTATTGCCTGAAATTACTATGCTATCAGTTTCGCCACTTCTTAATGTAAAAAATATTTTAAATTTCATTCCCCCCCTGCTTTTCAATAAATTCAGCGCATTCAAGATCATCACTTCCTTGATCGCCCCATGGCAGTGCGGTTTCCCATCCTGGCAAACAGTCTTCAATGTCTGTAACTTCTTCAGCTTTAAAATCACACGCATAAATATCGGCTTCCTCAGCGGAATATCTCGCATCGTCTTCATCTACCCCGACCACCATCATTTGAATTGTAACTTTGTATAACTTTCTCACGATTATCCCCCTGCTTGTTAAGGGTTGTTTAAATATTGTATGGTTTTGGGTCAAATATCGGAAAGAACAGGTTTTTAATGGGCTTGTGAACGACCTTTTTCCCTTCTATTTCCGGCTTTAGCCATTGCCCTGTTTTTAGGCATATTCTATCAAAACATATCCCCATAATTTCTGCACCCTTTACCGGAATTGGGCCACTAAAAACGCCACCTGTTCCCTTAGTATCCTTCATGCAACGCCAACACCATACATGGCCTTGAAATTCTGACCATTCAACATGCTTATTGTTGCACAGGTCACAATAGACTTCATAAGCCATTGGTGGTTGTACATATATCCATTCTCTTTTCTTCATCTTTCCCCCTGCTTGTTATTTTGGTGCGTCTTCAACTGGCGGTTCTATTCCCCAACAGGTAGTGCGTGGGTGGGTATTCTCTGGATAACCGCAACGCTCACAAAGTTCTTCGCTCTCCGGTGCGTCTTCTAATTGATAATAGATAGGTAAGTCTGCAAACAAACCCTCCACCACAACCCTTACAGCAATACGTGGTATAATTGGTCCTTCGCCGTTGATTATATTTTTAAACCTCTTGCGTACAATTTCTTCTATCCGGCCTGTATAATATCTCTGATCTTTTTTAAACATCATTCCCCCTCCTTGCGGGTGTTCCAGTATGAATTAAACCTATCCCAAATTGCACCATAAGACTTACTTGTGTATCCAAACTCCCTGCTCTTTCCAGAAAACCATTCAAAACGAATCATCCTTTTATCATTTATCCCATTTTCATTTATCCCATTTTCATCTGAGCCATATTCAACTGATAAAATGTCAGGGGGATAATTTCTTTTGATATATAATTCAAAGATTTGTTCAATTAATTCCATGTTTTTAGCCCTGGCATATTAGGCTCCTTTCGGAAACTCCCTCGCTAAATAGTTCTTGCGCTTATCGAAAAACGGCACACCGGCCGCTTTGCATTGGTCGTAAAGGCCCAGCATCCATTCAGGGCTGCACCATCGAGCATTGGGGCCGGTTTCGGGGCCGGCGATTATCAATGAAATCCTTTGCACGTCCGGACATCTTGAATGATCGCAAAATCCACTATGAAAATCATGGGTTGGACAATACCCATACAAATGACCTCTTAAATCAATCTCAGACAACATCGGCTCAACACTCACAAACCGAACCGCCGCCGGGATCTTTAAAAGCTCATCAATTCGCCACAGGTAGTCCGGATGCTCGACTGTTGCGCCAAGCCATAGATTCTTAAATGGATGTAGTTGTCCAGTATAGTTTCGATCAAGATGAAAATTGATTGTTTTCAATCGCTCTTGCATCATATCTGGTCTTTTGGTTAAAACCATAAACGTGTGGTGATTCCACATCATTATCATTTCAAATATTTTATATTGCCAATTCCATTCAACATCTTCGTGAAACAGGTCGCCCATGCTTGATACGAATATCCGCCTCGGCTTTTTCCACTTCAACGGCTGAACGAGCCGGTCCTGATGAAAGGTAACATCAAAATGATTCGGCGTTTCCGGATAACCAAACCTTCCAGCCAGGCGCCTTGCCATTCTTTGTGCATAGCAATTCTGGCAGCCGGCGCTGACCGGAGAGCATCCTGTGATTGGTGACCATGATGCATCTGCCCATTCAATCTTTGTTTTATCTGCCATTACTCGGTTTCCTTTTCATATTCCTCACCGCAGGCGGTACAGCTTCGTAGATAACCCGGAGCCTCATCGTCAATCACTTCGCCACAATACTGGCACATATAACCCGATAACACGAGAACTGCATGCTCCGCCATTGTTTTTAACTTAAAGTTTTTGAATTGGTGTCGCTCTCATCATAAGACTCAACAACCTTCATTTCCTTGAGCAGTATCGAGGCCTCTTTCTTTTTCTCAGTCCCTACAGACTCAGCCATGATTTGAAAGCCGTCTTTGTTCAGAGCTTTAAAAAGAGTTTCCCGGTTCTTCTTGTCCAGGGACTCGCTGTGCGGGATAAAGACATACTTCAGGCCGCCTTTAAGCTTGCTGCCGATCCGGGCGCCGAACTTAAGGATCTCGCCGGTGGAAAAATATGGCTTACAGAAAGGCTTATCGTTGAGCCTGAATTCGCCTTCGTCTGTTATTGTGATGTTCGGCCAGGGTAGATTGAGGGATTTTAGATATTTGGTGCGCTCGGCCTCGGTTTCGTGGATCAAGACCGTTCTCCCTTCGTAATCGAGCTTTGTATCATCCAGGGCAGCTTCATTTTCCCGGAACTTTTCGTAGTCGGCTGCTTTTTGGTTGACTGACTGGGCGCTTTCGATCTGGTCTTTGATTTCCTGCTCGTTGACCGGCTTAATATTCTTGTTTATTCTTTCTTGTTCACGCCGTTTAGCCGCTGCATCCTTTAGCTTTTCTTCAGAAGTCGCTAAAACTGCTTTAATTCTTTCAATTTCAGTTTCGGCCTCCGTAATATTCCAATCCAAAAACTCTAAATCTTCAATAGCTTTATGGCACTTAGCGTTAATTCCCTGCCGTTTATTAAGCTCTTCCATCAACCCCTTAACATCAACCGCCTCAACCTTCTCAGGAGCCCCGGCCGAGTCAACCACGCCCTGGAACCTCGTAACATCCCTGCCAATATCCCGGCGTTCAAGCTCAAGGGCTTTTTTCTTTTCATCAAACGTAAAGGTATCAGCACCGAAAGCAAGGGCCTGTTCCTTCCCGGATAGCCTTGAAAACCCCACAGGATCAATCAGGAAAGCGTTGAATATAGAGTCGAGCCAGGCCTGGTCAAGCTGCCTTCCATCTGACGCCTCGATCTTTAATTCTGTTTTATATTTCAAGAGTTTCCGGCTGATCTTAGCTTCAAAACCCGCGGCCTCGTCATAGACGGTTAGCTCACCCTTGGCGCTTTTGCTGTGAGGTCCGATGAAACGGAATCGTTCTGCAATCAGGCCATCGCCCTTTTGAGCAAGACCTTTAAATATAAACCAAACACCGTTGAGCCCGAATGTTGTTTTTCCGGAACCGTTTTCTCCGATCAGATAAGTTATGTTCTCATCGATACTGACGGATATCTCGCTCACCTCTGCGAAGTTCTTAAGCATTAAGTTTTTGATTTTCACTTTTCCCCCTTTTTAAGTTGGCGGGAGCAGCCTGACCCGCCCCCGCCGTTATCGATCAAGATTACCTAAATTCTCATTCCATTTAGTCCTTTCCTGTTTGGGTTATTGGAAAACGGGCGGTTTTGATGCTACTTAACCTCATTAGCACTACGTTTGCCGCCCGTTTGCCAGGTTCGGGGCGATTGTCATTGTTAATGGTTAAAACAGTGCGTTTTTGATTTGCTCCAAAGCCTCGTTGACAGTGTTGTTCATGGAGTCAATTCTTGATGGTGCTGAATTTAAGAACTCAGACAATGACAATGTGTCAGGTTCCGTTCGATTGTCTATCACTGCTGGTTCTGATAATGGATTACCACTTAATCGACTCGCTAAACTCGCAACCTCTTTAACTCGGCTTTCAAGGCTTCTGATAGCCTGGTCGATAGCCTCTTGCTTTGACTGTTTAGCTTCTTTTCCTTCTCCCATTTTCTTCTCCTTTCTGGTTAGGGGTTAATGGTTAATAATACTTTACGCCAAATGCTCACCTTCCCGCAGATCATCGTAAACCCTTTTCAACTCATCCAGGTTGCAACCGCTCAAGGATGCCCGTTCAATCGCCACAAGCGCCGCCTTGATCTCTTCCTCTTTGTAGCTACCCTGAATAGCATCTATCATGCTCACGCGCTGATCATCGCCGGTGGCAGCTTCGATGTCTTTACACTCTTTAAGCAATGCCTCAAGCTCAGGCAAGCCAAATATTTTCCCAGTCGTATTATAGTCAAGAGCAATCTTGGCATTATTTATAACACTGCTGTCAAACTTAAATATCTCAGCCTTAAGAGCTTCCTCTGCGTCAGCCATCATCCTTTCGCGCTTTCCATTCTCTTCGGTATCAACTTCTTCTTTAGGTGGAGCCGTCAACGGCCAAGGCGTATCAGGATAAAGCTTGAGCCATTTCGCCCTTGCCTCTTCCTTTAGTTCTGATGGGGCCAGTTTAAACTCATCGCGGCGATTATGGAAAAATATGGAGAACCCGGGGCCTCTTAGATTGATCCACTTTTCCCTCCACGCTTTCCCAAGATCAGCGTGCGTTTTAGGTTCGGCGCTATCTTCCTCGGTGGAGTCTTTTTCAAGTTTTCTTTCAATTTCGGCCTGGAGGTCGAGCTTTTTTCTAACCTCATCTTTATAATCCCCGGAATTTCTGGCGGTATGATCAGGAGGGAAGCTGCCGATGGGTAGGCCGTTTTCGATCTTGCCTTCTTTGTCACAATATGGGCAGGTAAACATGTTCATCTTGATTTGAATTACCATAAGAATGTGTGTGTAAATATCCTTATGGCAATACGGACACAGCACTCCCGGCTTTTCTTCCTGCTTGGCATTCTCAGCCTTGATCTTTTCGGTAAGATCAGCTGCGGTACTCGATTCATCTGAATACGATCCATTAGGTTGTCTTTTCAGCGGAATAGGATCAAGATCATGCAGATCCTCAACGGTTTTCATGCCCTTCAAAACATCCCCGAAGTTGTCACGCATTACAAAGTTGCGAGATTTCCATTGCATCATACGCCTGGTGAATCGTGTCCAGGGGCTCCATTTATCTTCCCTGCCGTCTTTGGTTTTCGGAGCGTCAAACCCTGCTTTCTTTGAGTCAAGCCATGACCAGGTTCCGGTTTCTTCCGGCCTTCCGATCCGCTTTACCGTGTATTTGAATGTCCAATCATCGGTATAAGGCGTACCCGTTTCCTCGGACTTCGGAAATCCCTCTTCCATAAGACCCGAAGCGGTTACCATGGCCAGGGATGCATCCCCGTAGATTCCGCACCTTCCGTTGATGATAGCGAGATCCTGCAGGCCGGTTATAATCGGGCGGCCAAGCTCCATGTTGGTCAGCATCCCAATGGCAACCTTTTCCACCCCATCAAAACCTTTGGGCGCCAGTCCTGATTTATGGACCAGGCTGGCAAAGCGGGTCAGTTCGTCAAAATCCTTTGGGATAATCCCGCCTGTAAGTGTTAATGCCTTTGTTTTTACCTCTGCTATTTCCGGCAACTTTTCTTCTGCCATTATCTGGGACTCCATTTCTTCAACTTTCTTTTGCATTTTTCCCTCCTTTAATTAAATGTACTTGTGTTTATATTCCAACCTCTTTACTAAAATTAAACGAGTATTCAAATCCGCACTTATCACAATTAGCACCGTATGAAATAGAAAATTCCTTGTTCCAAATCCCAAGCTCATAATCTTCTCGTAGCGTTTCCTCGATTTTTGCTGGGGCTTTGAATCTCTCGACCAGTTCAAGGTATTCACTCTCGGGCAGATTACCATAAGATGTTTTGATTTGATCCGCAAGAAGCTGTCTTTTTTCTTCATCCAATCTTTTACATTTAGGGCATATAGCCCAATTCTCGGCCGACATCTTTCCTCCTTTTTTAGTTAAAAAACACCCTCACGCTCTCAAGGTTCTTCCATCCCTTCGGAGGCCGGCCATCATCAACCCACTTCTGATAGTCCTGGCATAGCTCCGAATATTCATCATAGACCGCATCCTGGCTGTATTTGTCAGTACAAAATGGTTGAGAAATATACGGCGCTGCCTTCGAAGATACCAGAAACCGCCACTCAACGTCTTTCCCTTCAAAGATTCGGCCAAGGCCTGACGTGTAGTGAATTTCCTGAATCCAATAGCGGTCCTTGAGCATCCATTGAAAACGCTTCATGTCGGCAGAGGTTTTAGTGTCGAAGGCGTAAATGGTCGTGTTTGTCTCAACCATGATGTCAACCAGGGCTTTTTTCCGCATTTTTCCAACATACCAGACGATAGGAACCTGAAATTCAGCCACAGACAAAATCTCCGCCATCGTGCTTGCATTCCCGATGTCAGCGAAGGGTTGGAGTAGCATAAAGTTATCGACCATCTTAGAGAGCGTTTCAAGCTGATCAGTTCCCATTGGCATCATGCCTTTATTTGCTTGGCATTCATCCAGCCAATCGTGGAGGCGTTGCGAACCGCCATGCTTGCCACCATCTTTTTTAAGCTTGTATTTAGCATTGAGATCCTCACCCTTTTCAATCCACCCAGCTAATTCGCTTGGCATCTCTCCGGAAGCTTCACAGGCAAAGAACCGTTCCGAGAACTTCTTTGTTCCCTTTGCCCGGTCCTCGACCATTAGCTCAAAGGCATTTCCAAATTCAAAATAAGACTTTGCAGGCTTTTCTAACAAAGCATGGTCTTGCGACTCGTAGAAATCGGCAAGGCTTGAATAGGTTATGGCAGGCCACTTGCGGTATTCTTTGACAGGTGTGTCAAGGTAGGTTCCTTCAATGAGTTTCATTTACAGTCACCCTCCTTGCTATTTCTTTACACCAATCCAATAATGCTTGGTTGGAAGGGTGCTCAAAGTATTTTCTGGCGATAGAAACCAAATTAATACTACTATGACGACCTGATTTCGATGAAGTATTTAGCCAAACTCCATCCTTTCCAAGACTAACAGATAGCCCATCTATGCCTGTTTCTAATTCTTTTGCCTTACCCATTACCCCTCCCTTAAAAGCTCCTAAGACCGGCCTCGACAGCAAGCCTTTTCATTGCCTTGTGAAAATGGTCTGTGAACATGCAATGGTTGTAATCTCGACTTCTCCCTGTGACGTGATCTTTGGCGCCCGGCCTTTTTCATGTTGTTTCCTTTCGATTGTGCTCAACACCCCATTTGCCATCCATATATATTTCATTAGGTACCATTGTGGTACAGAAATTATGCTCTTTATGCTCCAACTCCACAGAAATCCTTACCGCATCTTCCTGCGAAGTCGCAACGGCATAAAAAACAACGACTTCCTTATCCTCTAAGACTTTAATTGTGTGAAATATATAAACCATGATGCTCCTTAATGCCCCGGTAGCTTCCGTTGACGCTCACTTATTGTTACTTTGACAGCGTGTTTAAATGGTTTTCTCCTTTTTAGTGTTTGGGGCAGACAAAATTCAATTTGTGTTGAGGTTAGCCCGCTCAACCGTCAGTCGTCAATGCGCCTTTGGGCGAATAGCACTCCATAGACTGACACTGCCCCATAATTTAAAAGCACATAAGCATCACGGCCAGCACATACAAACCGACAACCGCGACTGCGCTAAGGATTACGTTAGTTATTGTTATTGAGTCTTTCTCGGGTTGGTTAGGGTATGTTTTCATTTATTCTTTTCCCGAAGTAATATAAACTGAATTTAAAACCCCAACAGAAAAGGTAGCCCAAACTAACCATTTCAACTCGTCTGTAGCAATGTATGAAACCAAGCTAACATAAATAACAATTAAACAAAAACTAACGAAAAATTTCATCATGGAAATAACCTCCGCATTTCTGACTTGACGTAATGATAGTCAAGCACATAACAAGGACAATCAATAATTATATAATCTTTGCGAAAAACATCAGGAAATAATAATGTGCACCAATCGCACCTAAATTCTTCTTGCCACGGGAAAGGGCAAAGATTTTCATTTATTCTATATTCCCTTATCGCCTCACATATCTCATCAAGTATCATCGCCCTTCCCCTCTTGCTTTTCCCGTGGAACAAAACTAAGCCCGGCGCCGTCCTTATCGCAAACCGGGTTGGTTTCAAATGCGTAGACGGTGTATTGCCGCGAGCATTTCGGGCAGAACATTATGAAGTAGTCTAAATTGTTATCCATTATTTATCCATCTATCACAAATAAAACCGTCTGCTAAAAATCTCACTTCCCAATACTCTTGATGCAAACCCTTCATATTTAAGTTTTTCAATAATTTGGCTTCACCTTCAAGATTATTACAAAAGTGTGGGTCCTCATAGATTTTTACGATGTCGCCCTTTTTCATATCAATTACCTCTTTTATTCAAAGCTCTCCTTTAAATCATACGTTTTGCGAAATTCATCGACTGTCATTTTTGAAGAAAGTCCTCTGGGTGGATATGCACCAAGCTCTGCCCCTTGTAAGTAAACATGAACCCCGACCCGCTTTACAATTCTATATTTATGCTTTTGGTTACCGTTCTTGCAAACCCATAAAGCATTAAAATAATCTGGGCGCTTTGCCGCATTTCTTAGGCAAATACCAGCGACTCTTTTCAGTGTGTCCATTATTCTCCTTTCTTAAATTTCCACGTGGAATATACGTTTGGTTATATTAAACCACAGGAATATGGGCTTGTCAAGTCTTTTTTATTTATATTTTACTTGACAAACCATTTTTTTCCCTATAAGACCTTTTACCAGGAGGCATAAATATATGAATATTAATGATTTTATAGAAGAACGCAAAGACTTGAATATTACAAAATGGGTAGCACCAAAGAGAAGTGCTGTTTATTTTATTTGTGAGAAAGATGGTGAAATTGTTTACATAGGAACTACTATGAATTTACAATCTCGGCTTACAACACAAGACATGAAAGTAAAATTTCACCAAAAACCCACTTTTTTCTTTTTACAAACAAAAGAAAGTTGTGAGGATTTAGAGAAAGAGTTGATATTTCGCATAAAACCAAAATACAACAACCAATGGACGCACCGCGCTCCAGAGGTGAAGAAAAAACATAAGAAATATAAAGCTATTCCAATCTCAGAAAAGATAAAAATGGCCAATGTAAAGGGAGAATCAATAGCCAGTATTATGACAGAAAGAAATATGAGCCAGACAGAATTAGCAATATTGATGAAGGTAAGCCGGCAAAGAATCCATCAAATAATAAAAGACAAAAGATCCTTGCGCAAGAAAACAATAAAGAAACTTGAAAAAGCATTGGGGGTTAAACTTTATTCTTGAAAAAGAAGAGAGGCCGAGAGTCACGCCATACTCCCGACCTCTGGAGGAAGGAACACGTTTGCGCGGTTCCATCTGCCGGTAGAACCATTGCGCTTATGCCCTGAACGTGCCACAGGGCGGTTTTATCTGTGTTTGAACTTGAAACGAGTATGCTTTTTCATACCCGTTATGGGCTTAATTACACTGCAGGCCGGTAGGCGGCATAAGCGTTGAGCTTACCTCGTTGCTTGGGCCTGATTCTCTTCCTGATGTATTGATAGCTGTCAAGACAAAATAGTAAGGTCTATCATCCAGCACGTCATACAAAACCTGTTCTGTGGCACTCGGAATAACCGCAATCCAACCAGAACCAAACTGATATTGACCCTGTGTATAGGTCATATAAAGCCTGTATGATTCCAGATCGGGCTCTGTGTTCGCATCCCATGTAAACGTTCTGTCTGCTGCCGGTGCGATAGAAATGCACATAAGCACTAAAACAATTACCATTAAAATTCGTTTCATCCTGATTCTCCCCCGTTAATCTTGGTTAATTTCGCACCGTGGGCCGCGGCCTTAACTTGTCCCGCCCGTTTGAAGATCCACATGATTGCCGTACTTCCACCTGACAGAAAAAGCCCGGTCAAGACCATTCTGGCTACATCCGGCCTTCTAATATGCTCGAATAAAAATGCCGGCAAGTCTAACTTCATCGTGTATGTGATATAAACGCACACAGCGATAGACACCCAAGGCTTGAGGTCAGCATAGTCTCCACCAACGAAAGTGTCTAATTTGCGCTCCAGGTGCTTCCAAAGCCGTGTTTGATACACCTGGTAGAGCGCACGTTCTATCATTAAAGATAAAATAACAAACGCTGTAACCCAGACCATTAAATTTTCATACGAGAATGTTGTGATTGTTTTCATTTTATTTCTCCTTTTTTACTTCCTTTATTCTTCTTAAGCCTGAAACGACGACAGGAAGATAATCACCTATCTTCTTAACCCCGAGAACCGACGCCACTATCCAGAACCAGGTTTTTAGGAACCATTCTGGGAGCGTGTTAATGTTTGTAAAGAATTCCTGGCTTGCTTCCGGATAGAACCCCGCCCAGACAAAAACTAAGACAAATGCATAAAAGAGAACATCGTCCTTGTACCCGGCATTACTTAACTGCTTAAGCTCCCAATTCTGATTATGCTCCTGCTCACTTTGTGCCAGCCTTATTTTATTGTCTACGATAGCCTTTTTGAGTTTTCGTTTGCTTTTAAAGCTATCGGCTATGCCGCCAATGATTAATTTTCCAAGCTCTATTATTGTAGCTATCATCTTATTCACCTAAACTGTAATGATTTCCGTCCTTTCTTGTGAAATCTCCGCCCCAAGTTCCACCCAAATTCTTCCAGAACTCGCCAAATGGTTTGTGATCTTCTGTTTTTGTCAAATACTTACCGTTCTTAAATAAATTCAAGTCAATCGCAAGACGTTTGTAGTGAAAGCTATTTTCAGAATGACCACCTGTAGCGTAAGCATCTCCGAATGTTAATTCATACCCAGACTGATAGATATGAAGAATCAAAGACGCTACCATCATTACAAACGCACTTTGTTTTTCTCTGCGACTCACTAATTCCTCCATACAAAACTGACACCGTGTCGGTCTAATACTGTAATAATCCTGCATGTAACCGCAGTACTGGCAGATTACACATTTTATTTAAACCACCCCGCCATTCTTCCAAGCACCGCCCCGCCCACGGCTACGAATCCGCCCACCATGCCACCGGCAGCAGCAACGACTGTATTGGTTCGTTTTTGTTTTTCGAGTACTTCAATCTTATCGTAAACATCAACCTGGAGGATGTAAAGAGTATCAAGTTTGCTATCAGTATCGTAATCTTTAAATATTTCATGCTGTACGATTTTCATAATATTATTTCTCCACAGTTACGTCTGGAAGATTGAGAAACATGATCCCAAGCGCCTGCTCGATCATTCCGGGCCTGCCACGCCCGTCAACGACAATTTCAAAATCGGGGGTTTTGAATGAAATCAAATCGTCTCCCCTGGCTTCTATCGTATATATCGAACCATCTGGAGCAATGACCTTGCGGGATACGTTTATCCAGCCACAGCTGGTCAAAAGAAATATTGCTATTATGCATGCTACGCGAAACAAGGTCAACGCCTTCGTGGTTTTCTCGTCAGCTTCAACGTAAGTTTCCTTTTTAATCCCGTGTCCCATAGTCACCTAACCTTATTATTGCCCATGATTTTGGCAACCGCCACATTAATAAACCACTCCATTCGCAAGGGCAGCGTTGGTGGCTTCTTTGCCGGAAACATCATCTACAGCTCCGATAAAATCT
>SDBT01012129.1_pt1 | contig 13849 bp, 15 predicted proteins | sample 2277101 | NCBI WGS metagenome assembly SDBT01 (sample SAMN10404973, study PRJNA504765) | marine sediment metagenome | isolation source: marine sediment core GS10_PC15, 103 cmbsf | place: Arctic Ocean: Southern Knipovich Ridge | collected 2010
CTATCTCTCTAGTTTATTTATTTTTAATTTTTCTGAATTCTGATAATTTTCGATTTATTTTTTCTATAATTAAATCTGGAAAGTCTTCTAACGTTTTCCCTTTAAATTTCTCAAAACAAGAACAGCAAAATCTTAGTTCAAATATATCTCTATTTTTATATTTGAGATGACCTATTTTTGAATAAATTCTTTGGTCGCAATTAATGCAATAATCATAAAATGCTGAATATCTCCTTTCTTTAAGTTTATTTTGAAAATCTTGGTGATTCCCTTCATTTCCAGAAAGATATTCCTCTCGAATCATTTCCCTTATAGCAATTCTCGTCTCTTCTGAAGGAAAAATGCATGGACATCCTGTTATATTTTCCAACTGGTCAAGATAATCGTCTGTGAGTTCAATATGAATAATTTTCATATAATTTTTAACCATTATAAACATATATTTTAGCCCTAATAACACTTATTAATCATTTTCTAAAGTTATCCCATCTTTATGTGCTTGAAAATTAGTGGTTAATTTTTTTGAATAATATTCCCAAATTTTTATTTTACCATTTATTTCATCGCAGGGCTATGAATTTAAGATCAGGTGAAAAAATTAAAGGAAATTCCAGAATCGATAGGAAGTTTACAAAAATTAAAGCAATTAAAGGTTCAACACATTAAAATAAGGAAGATATCACCCTCAATCGGTGATCATACTCGGTTAGAATTGATATTTGTAAATGATAATCTACTAGAAATTTTACCAGAATCTATCGGAAAACTTACTTCTTTAAAGGATTTTGTACTTAGAGATAATTTAATCAAAATTGTTCCTGAATCCATTGGTTATATGAAAAATAATATTTAACTTAACATCTAGATTTACTCTCAATAATGTTCCCATATCAAGGATCTTTAACCATCCATCAATGTCGATGAAATAATTCCAGGTTATAATCCATTCGTTCTGTTTGGCATTCTATCCATTGTAACAATCATTATAAGCAAAAAACTGAAGAAATCGTAAAGCCTATTTTTTTTCCTTTTTTGTTATGTTTTTAAACCCTCTCTTTCAATATCTTCAAGTACTTAAATCTAAAAAGAGTTCATCTTCGAATGACACAGACATAATTTTAGAGACAATTTTTTTACTATCATCTTGATTATCCAATTTAGCTAATACTAGAAATCGAGTAACATTTTGGATTAAAAATAAGAGTTTTTTCCCTAGTTAGAAGTTAGAACTAAAGGAAGAATTTTTTTAGCTCTCAGGTCAGAGTACATATAGATCATGAGTTAGTCTATTTTTCTCTTTCCTTCAGAAGTTTTTTCAGGTACTGTTTCATAAAGAAGCGTTCATTCTCACAGAATTCTCGTTTTTGTTTTTGAGACATGTTGGAACAATTTAGTAAAACTGAATGGATTTTTTGGAGCATAGAAAAGTTTTCATCACATAAATCCTCGATTTCGCTCTCTTTAGTTTTATCTGAATTGGATCCTTTGAGGTTTGAGGTTTGAATCTCTCTTTTTGTTTTAGAGACCATATCTACATTATTACCTAATATTTTATTATAAACGATAATCAAAAATAATATTTAAAGAAAAAAAAGTTAATAAATTCCTCAGTCTGACATGAAATTACTTACACGAGAATTTAAGAGAAAAGAAATACTACTTAAGTCTAAGGATAATTTTAAAGTGAACTTAGCCTTACTATCTTCTAATTAGCTTTTTATGGCTTAAACAAACAATATTTAATAATTAAATTATCTGTAAAAATTGCGATTCTGACCTAAAAAATGATAAAATGTATGGATAATCTTTTTGAATCAGATTTAAAAACTTGTATTCACTGAAAAGTCTTCTATTTTACATAAAAATAGTATTTTTTAATTAGTATTCGCGTTCTTCTTCGTTAATAGACTTTACTAAAATTCTTAAAGTTTCTTATTTCTTTTGACACGTTATTCAAAATATCCTCCGGAATTCCTTCTAAATATTCACTCAATTTAATGCGTCTTAGTGTAGTAAAGGATTAATTTATAAGGAGATAAAAACCTATTAAGTTTGTTTTATTCATAAAAATAAAACTCCGCAAAACTATTCGTTCATGTTTACTTCTATATTGCAATTATCACACTTTATTATTTGATTTTCATTGTACTCTTGTACTAATTCTGGGGATAATGAAGAATAGCAAAATGGACATAAATCTGATAACACGGATATTCTTAGATCATAGAACTTATCTTCAGGATTAATTATTTTTTGTTGAACAAGATGCTGTCTAATTTTATCCCCAATTTCAGCGAGAAACGCGGTAATTTGCCTTTCATCATTTCCAGACACTTCAAATTCTAAAGTACGATTTTCACTATCTAAGATAACATATGTGACAATTCTTTTTTTTTTCACCTTAGTTATCCCATAAAACCAAGCCTCACCAAATCTGTCTGCTTCGGAATAATCTTCAGAGATTAATTTAATATCAAATTTTCCCAACACAGATAGAATTGCAGAAAATATAGGAGAACTCTTTTCAATACTACTAATTGGAAACACTTTTCGATCTCGATGAGCAAATTTACGTCTTAAGCTCTTAACCCTAGCCAAATTTACACTCGTTTCAGTAAAAAATAATGGACATGTGATGGAAATCATTTTTGGTTTCATAGGTATTGCATGTGGTCTATCTTTAAAATCAAAGAAACTAATAGAGGCATTAATAGGACTTTCCATGCAGTTTATAGGTTCTAAATACAAAGAAATGGTTTTCTTTTCTTTCGCGCCTAATTTAGTGATAGAAATACTATCTCCTTTCCGAACATAATCAGGTTCATGCAATATCCATTTTAATGCTATTGGAATATCAAAAGTTATTTTAAGACCGGTTAATGAATATTTGGAATAATTTATTACCTTTACTTTGAACCTAACTTGTCCTCCTATAAACTCGTATTCTCTTTTGATTCCTAATATTTTTTGTTCTACTTCCGCTTCGATTATAGTTCCTACTTTATCGTATTTTGACTCATCAATTTTTATATTTGGCACTAAAAGGGAAATATTAATTAGATCTGCCATTCTATTTTGTAGTATTGATTGAAAATCTTTTGTTTTTTCTAACTTTCCTTGAATTATATTTATTAATTCTTGAAATTTTGGATCGGTCTTAGCTTGTTTGATTGCTTGCCAATATTGCAAAAATGAATCTTGAGTAAGTACAATAGCTTCTCTTAAATCATCTTTTTGTATTGATTGAGCTTTTGTGAACTTATGTTCCGCATCTAAACAAGTTTTTTCAATTGCAAGTTGCCGAAGATTGAATTCAATAGAATTAACTTTTGATTCAATTTGAGATTGAGAGATAGCTAAATTTTCTGATTTAATAAGGTTTAGAGCTTTTTGAAAATCAATTTTAGCGGAATCCCAGTTATTTTTAGAGCTTTTAAGATCCTTTTTTTCATGTGCTTTTAATGCAATAATATTTTTTCTATTTCCATTTTCTAAATATGATAAACATATACTTTTTCTAAGAGATCTTTGATTAACTTTAATTTTTTTCGATAATTTATGTGTGAGTGAGGTTCTTAAAGCTTGATTATAAATTTTAATTGCTTCCTTCCAATTTGTAATAGCCTCCACAAATAATTCTTTTGAATAATTTTGGTTTCCATGATTTACTAAATCGTGTGATTTTTGAATTAGATTTTCAAAATTATATTCTTCTTGTTTAACTAAGACTTCTTTTTTGGCTTCTCCACTCTCTTTTCTTATTACTAAATCGGAGTAGGCCTTTTCTTTTCTTTTTTCTAAATATTTATATATATATTCATATATTCCGGTTAAAGCAAACTGTATAAGAAATAAAAGCCACCAAAATATTTGATATTCAATAATAAACAGCGAAATACCAATCAAAACAAATAGAAGTCCGAACATTATAACCCGTATTACATGTTTAAGGTAAATCTTTTTTTTTAACATTTCTTTCATCCGTAATTTAATAAAATCTACTAATTTTTTCCTTGGTAAAATTATGCGTGTAATTATTAATATAATAAAAACAATAATAAGAATAATAATTGCAACATATGTCCAAAATGGATCATCGGGCTGTAATAATAATAATCATTAATAATAATCATCGGGCTGTAATAATAATAATAATTGAGGAAGGATTATTGTCTCTTTCTGCGGACTCGTAATTAGTATTTTATGTCTTTTAGTATTTTATTCATATATCTCTGAGTCAACTCTGTTAATTATGTTTGGATTCCTTGGATATTTTTTCTTCTCATTTGCAATCGGAAACCAATTTGCAATATATTCTGAGGCCTGTGTCCCTGAGTTAAAGGGGTTAGCAAATGCGATAAATGGAGTTATGCTGAATATTGGAGGGATTACGGGAAATATCATGATTTCTTTTTTAGTCAGAGAGGGGAGTGCCGGACTTTCATTTGCTATTTGGATGGTGTTACTAATCTGGTTGTGCGGGACTTCATTTTGGATAATCTCATTTCTGTAGTATCCTTTAGAAGCAGTGAAAAAGAAAAAAAATGTAATGGAAATTTATAAAGATATATATTTATTCAATTCATTATATGAAAATAATTTATTTTGAAAATGCCAAGAAATTAGATTGTGAAGCTAATTACACTAAGAAAAAAACAATATAAGATAGCGTTAGGGATATGTCTCTTATTTCTATTTAATTTAATCCTGTCTTTTAACTTTTTTCATGGTTTTTTCTTCCATACAAACAACAAAACTACAATAAATCTACCATCTACCAGTAATATACACGTCCTTGAATGGGAAAAAACATGGGGGGGCTCTGATTCTGATATTGGACGTGGAATAGCGTTAGATGGGTCGGGAAACATCTTTATTACAGGAGATACTTCCAGTTACGGTGCTGGTTTATCTGATGCTCTCTTATTAAAGTACGATTCGTCCGGAAATCTGCTGTGGGAAAAAACTTGGGGTGGCTCTAATTGGGATATGGGATGGGCAATAGCGTTAGACTCTTCGGGAAACATCTTTATTACAGGAAATACTATTAGTTACGGTGCTGGTGAAACTGATGCTTTCTTATTAAAGTACGATTCGTCCGGAAATCTGCTGTGGTATAAATCTTGGGGTGGCTCTAATTGGGATGACGGATATGGAATAGCGTTAGACTCTTCGGGAAACATCTTTATTACAGGAACTACTTACACTTACGGTGCTGGTGAAAGGGATGCTTTCTTATTAAAGTATGATTCGTCTGGAATTTTGCTGTGGGAAAAAACATGGGGTGGCTCTGATTCTGAAAGCGGAAATGGAATAGCAGTAGATGGCTTGGGAAATGTGTTTATTATAGGTGAAACTAGGAGTTACGGTGCTGGTAATTATGATACATTCTTATTAAAGTACGATTTGTCCGGAAATCTGCTGTGGGAAAAAACATGGGGTGGCTCTGATTCTGAATTCGGAGATGGAATAGCAGTAGACTATTCGGGAAACATCTTTATTACAGGAACTACTTACAGTTACGGTGCTGGTGAAAGGGATGCTTTCTTATTAAAGTATGATTCGTCTGGAATTTTGCTGTGGGAAAAAACATGGGGTGGCTCTGATTCTGAAAGCGGAAATGGAATAGCAGTAGACTATTCGGGAAACATCTTTATTACAGGAACTACTTACAGTTACGGTGCTGCTGGTGAATATGATGTATTTTTATTAAAGTATGATTCGTCTGGAATTTTGCTGTGGGAAAAAACATGGGGGGACTCTAATTCTGATAAAGGGTTTGGAATAGCGTTAGATGGGTCGGGAAACATCTTTATTACAGGACCTACTTACAGTTACGGAGCGTATGAATATGATGTATTTTTATTAAGATATGATGTTGATACCGATGGTGATGGTTTGAGTGATGGTGATGAGGTTAATATTCACGGAACTGATCCAAATAATTCAGATAGTGATAGTGATGGTTTGAGTGATGGTGATGAGGTTAATATTCACGGAACTGATCCAAATAATTCAGATAGTGATAGTGATGATTTGAGTGATGGTGATGAGGTTAATATTCACGGAACTGATCCAAATAATTCAGATACCGATGGAGATGGATTTAGTGATGATGAGGAAATAAGAAAAGGGTATGATCCTAAAAGTCCTCTGAGTAATCCTCTTACTATCCCTGTTATAATAACCATTGTACTGGTAATTGTAATTTTAGCCTTAATAATATTTATGTCTATTTATGGCAAAAGAAAAATTTCAGATTGGCGCTATGATAAAAAAGTGAAAAAAGAGAAAAAAGGATTAGCAAGAGCTAAAAAAATGGATGACTTAATGATTAAGTACAAAAATATTGAGAGAATAATTCAAGAAGAGGATTTTTCAAATGCTATTACGGTTTTAAATGAAATTATAAAAGAAGCAAAAAAAGAAAAATTTATTGAAATTTCTAATTGGGCTAAGAAGAAATTAAAAAACTGCAAAAATCTTGAAAAAGAAAAAATTAAAGAAGAGGAAGCACACAGATTTGAGAATTTAATAAGGAAAGCTAAAGATTTGGTAAATGATGGGAAGCAAGAATTTACAAAGGAGTCATACTGGTCTGCTATAAGTCATTGGGAGGAAGCGATTACTGTCTACACCGATGCAATAAAAAAAGTACCTTCCTCACAACAAAAGGAACAAATAAAAGAAGGTCAAGCAATTCTTAGGGAAAACATATGTAATGCGTATATGGAAAGTGGAAATAAACATGATATTGCCGCGAAAAAAGCTTATAAAAATGAAAAAATTCAACAAGCTCAAGATGAATGGAACGAGGCGAGAAAAGAGTTTCAAGCTGCGATCGAATATATAGAAAAGGAAAAGTTAGAGATCCCTTGTGATAAATTAGAGAATAAAATAAATGCTATTAACATCAATCGTAAACAACTTGATATAGAAAAATTATGCTTAGAAGCTGACAATGGTCTTAAAAGAGCACTTTCTTTAAAGAATAAAGATTTAACAGAGGCAATTAAAATTACAGCCGACACAATTCCAATATATGCGAAAGCAAAAAAAGAGACTGCGAAACGTTCAGAGTTTCAAGAACTTGAAGGAAAGATTCAGGATAAGATAGAAAATGCAATAAATGTCCAGGCTGAACTCCAAGATAAAATGGGTGAATTATTTGACATTACTCCCGTGACACCAACTATATTTCTTGATGAAAATGGAACCAAAGGTGAAGATGAAATTGGTACTTTAATAAAAACTGAAAAAAAAAAAAGAGCGTTATTGATTAAAAGTGGACATGAATTAATCGGAGGGCAAGTAAGATTTAAGATGGCGTTAACAAATAGCACAAGAGCCGTTTTAACTAATTTTAAAATTCAATTTGATATCCCTGATGCGCTCAAATGGACAACCCATGAACCGAATTATGAACGAAAGGGTGATAGTATTCTTATTCATAAAATAGGTGTAAACGAGAAAAAAACCGTTTCCTTGTTCTTAGATCCAATAAATTGTTTAAATAGTCCGATAAACGCAATAATAAGCTATTTTGACGCAAGAGATAGGCAACAAGCAGTGACAATGGAGCCAAAAATAGTATCAATTACGTGCCCGATGTTTTTTACCGATGATGAGGTAAATTTAGCAAGAGTGAAACATCTCCAACGAAATCTAAAAAATAGAGATAAAAAAGTATATGCGATTAGGAATTTAGAAAGAAGTTCAGAAATATTCAGTTTAGTCTTATCTGTGCTCGGAAAACATGATATTAAGCTCGTAGATAAGGAGTTCTCGGAAAAAGATAGGTTCGGAGAAGCGTGGTATTATGGAAAAACAAAATATAAAAAGAATAGAATGGTTATCTACTTTATTTTAAACGGGGAAAGTAAAACATTTGAAATAGAAACTGTTGGAAATGATGCAGAGCAACTTACGGCATTTTTAGCCGAAGTTAATAAAGATCTACAAGAAGAACTAGTTTACCATAACTTTATCACATCCGATGAAGAATTTTACGATATTCATGTTTCCGTCCTTTGCGGTAATTGCCCCCTTTGTGCAGCGTCAATTTCAACAGAAAACATTCAAAAATTTAAAGACGGAAAAACCTTTACATGTGAATATTGCGGGAATTCACTTAATAATGTAGAGTAAAAGAATTATTAAATTTAATTGTTCAATTTAAAAAATGACAGTATTGGGATTCTAAAAGAAGAGTTTACCAAAATTCTCGCAAATTGGAAGGAAAAAAACAACATCTAATTGGTAACTAACTAATTTTTGGTTCTTAAAAGATTCTGCATGGAAAGATATGGATGTAATTGGAATTAGACCGGGAACAAACGAAATTTCTCTTTATAATGTGAAATAAAATCTTAATACAGGCACTCAATCTCATCTTCCTGATAGAATTGCACAAAACTTTTCGGATACTATAAATGTTCTTAATAAAGCCTTTAATCTTGATTTCATATTTAGTGCATATTTAATATTTGAATTTGCTGATCTATTTAGTACTAGAAAAAAGGGATTAAAATCTTCAAAAGATTGGTTAGAAGAAATAAAACCTAAAAGAAACGATTATAGAGATGAACTAGAAGCAGAATTAAGAAGCAAATCATCTGGAAATATAAAAGATGTATCGCTAAGATCTCTATATGAATGCCTTGAGGATATAATAATTAATACTAAAAGTACGCCAACTAAGACTGGAACACATTGTTTTGAATTCTATAATCAGACATTTGTATATCCTTATTATAAAATATCAGAATTTAAAATTCTAGATGTTATCACTGATTATGGATTGAAAGAATTGAAATTTCATAAGTAAATATATTTATCTACCGGGAAATGTACTTAAGAAAATTTTATCTAAGTTAAACTAAATTTCTATTTTTTTTTATTTGGGTGGAACCACATTTTTATTATCTATTAGAAATAAAGTTAAGTATTCACTTTGTTTGAAGTAAAATAGTAAAATAGGATGTGATATAATAAATGCCCCGTGTACTTACTCTCCAATTGAAAGATTTTGAAATTCAAGTAACCTTAAGAAATTTTCTCGAGATACCTTATATGGAAAAGGTTCTAAAGAAAAAAGAGGGGAAGGGGACGAGATATATTCTAACGCCTTACTTACTCAAGATGGTGCTCACGTTCTTCCGTATTCTGGTATTGGAGCACATTATATTGATTCTGATGGTAAAGCAATTCCGGTCGCAAGATCAATGTTCAAAGAACCAGTTCACCTTACTAGAGCAATCTCTCTAAATGACCTTTATTCTTACAATATTGAAAGTACATATCTATTAAAGTCAGAAGATAACAGTAGTTTGAGTCGATTGTACAAGATATGTGAAAAGTTGTTAGAACAGGATAAACTGTACCGATTTACTTATGCGTACTATGATACTACAAATCCTCGTGATGCCATTTTAATTCCGAAAAATAGTGACCTAATTATGATGGTCGGTGAATCTGTTGAATTAATTATGCTTAAACCCACAGAAATTCTCTATAGTGATATTGAAGAAGAAGAATTAGAACAAGAAATATCATTTGAAGTATGGTGAGGTGGAAGGGCTACAATGAAAATCCATTTAGCATATCAAAATATAGATACTGAATTAGAATTAGTTCCTACTCATCGTCCTCAGAGACGGTTTCATATTTCACCTCAAGGAAAACCTGCCACTCGTCAAAGATTTATAAAATATACTTCGAAATTAAGCGATGAAAAGGTCTTAAACAAAGAAAATATAGTACAGGAATTAAAAAATACCGATTTCGAAATAGATTTAGAATTAGCAGGAAAAAAAATATCCCGCACTCATCAAATAACTGTTTCAGAAGATCTTATTCCTATCTATAATTATTCAGAATATGATGTGTTGACTCTACCCGATGGAACACGAAGGGAACGACCATATCAGCAAACAATAGCAAATATCAATACATCGATCCCTGTTCGAATTACTGAGGAATTAGCGGATCCACAGGAATTAATGTTTAATTATGTATTTCGAAAAAGCTATTATATTACTCATTATGATGGAGTTACTTACAAATTTCTTTTTGAGATAGCAGAAAGGCTTCATAATGCAAAAAAGTTTGCTCGAGTAGATACATTTAATGCCGAGAATAAAAAGCGTGAACCACTAATCTTAACCGATGGGGGAAGAAAATTTTCACGGGCTTATTTAGCGGGGACAGTAAAAGGAGAGACTTATCGATTAGTATTGTACCTTTTTGTTCAAGAATTAACTATCCCAGAGGTTGAATAAAATGGAAATTCCTCCTGAAAATATTGCAAATTCATTTGGCTCTTATATACGTGGAGTTCCAGAAAGTGTACCCGTTAAAGAAGTTATCCCACCTGTAGACAATTATCGAAAACATGTAGCCCAGAGATTCATTACTCGTAGAGAAGCAGATATCTCAACTTTAAATGGTGAAGAATTCATAGTGAGCGTAAAAGTTGATGGTGCCTTTAGTGGATATTATTACAATAAAAAAAAGCAGGAATCTTTCTTTTTTAACATCCCTCAACATCGAGTCTATTTAGGATTACCTGTAGGTAAAGATTTAGTAAGCTTACTTCAAAAAAAAAATATTTCCGAAGCATTATTAGTTGGAGAATTATTTGTATCAATACATCAGCCCGTGGACTTTTCTAATAATCCAATTCACTATTAGCAAAATTTTAATACAAAGTTGTAAGGGTGGAAAATTACTTACTTTGATCCTTCTTCTAAATTAGTCTATCTATTTTGATCTTATAAAGAATATAAAAAATCATTTAATTCTTTCAAAATATCCTTTTCTAAGTTATTTGTAAAAAATAAATTGTTATAATTAATTTTATTTAAAACAAGTGTTATTTGTATTAGATAATTACCATATTCTTTTAATTCCAAGTTTTTTCTAATAAGCATTTTCAAAATAGTGTTAATTAAGTAAACTAACTTTAGGGATTCTGTTTTATTATTCTCTCCACATTTTTCCAACAAATAATTCCATTGGTTAAAAATATAAAAAAAAGTTGATGAATATAAAACAGTTTCATTAAAATTAATGGCTAATTTTCTCATATTATCATTTGGCTGTTTCTTATATCGAAGAAATCCCTCAAAAGTTCCAAAATATAAATTATAATAGTTCTTTGGAGGAAAAACTCTATTATTTTTTGCTCGATAATCAGTAAACGATTCATTTAATACTCGAAATAGCCTCTCGAGAATATTATTTGAAAAAGCTCTCATTTGTGTATTACAATTTTTAAATGAAGAATTTCTTAGTTCTTCTCTAAAGTTATAATAATCTAATGAAGATTTATAAAATAGAGAATGACCATATTCATGATGAGCTAAGTAAATAAAGATTTTCTCAAGTATATCTTTTGTCATATTCCGTGCTTGAACATAGAAATTTACTAAATTATATGAATTATAATAGACTTCAATATGTTTAAGATCATACAAGATTGAAAATGTTTCATTTCCTCTTGGTTTGAATATATCAGAAAAATAACCTTTTTCATCATTTCTTCTTAAATTAAAAGTCCTAGGTTTTTTCTCTTTAGAAATAAGCGATCTAATTTCATTATCGAAAATTTTTAATAAACACTCTAATTGGTTCATTAAAGATATAAGTACTGTATTTTAATAAAACCAATTGATTTTATATTTGACAAACTCTAAATTAATCAATATCGAAATCAATAATTTACAAATAAACAATCCTGAACATATTAGAGAGATAATTAATTTAGTCTTCTATAGAAAAATACAGGATGAAACCTTAGAAATAAAAGATAAGGATACTATCGCTAAAATCAATAAAACTCTGAACCTTGAAAAATCTACAATACTTGAAGAGGATAAATTGAAATCTAATATTAATAGAGTAACACCTTTTCGAAAACAAGATGAAGAAAAAATCAAAGAGAGTAAGAAAGTAAAAGAGTTATTCGATTTAATTCAAGAACTTATTGAATATTTAGAAAGTAAACAGTATTGGGATTATAACGAAACTAAAGATGAAAAAATAAATACTAAAATATTAAGGTTTACTGATAACATAGAAGATCTAAGAAAATATTTCGGATTTAACATTATTAATGAAGAACGAGGGAAATATAATAAGAAAATTACTATTTTGGAAGGAAGATTTATAATAACTTTTAGAAATCACGCACCGTATGAAAGTTTTATTAATAAGATAGGACGCATAAAAGGACCATTTAAATTATATAATAGCAATAACTCAGCATTAGAGATTAAAGAGTTAATGTATAAAGAAATAAGAACTAAATTAAAAATTAACTATAATCTTACAATCTAAACATTTTTTAAGTGATTTGAATTTATGATTTGCATTATCAATAACTCATAATCCTAAACTCATTATATAATATCGTCTTTATGAATTTGATCTATACGCCACAATCTATCTCGAGCTTTTACAATATCTCCAATATTAAATTCGAGAATTGTCTTTTGGGAACTTTCTGAAGAATTTGATGCCATAACACTTTTCTACTTTTATAATATAAAATTAATCTAATTAGACTTTGTAGTTGATAATATTAAAAATATCTTAAGGATTAATTTTATTTCCCAGTTGTTACAATAATGTTACCTGAATTAACTAATTTTATTAAAATAAATATCAAGGCAACCGTATTGTTTTCATTGAACTCTTCGATTTTTGTCAAACCGTGAGCTACTTTATTCCTTAGGTTAATGAATTGTTGGCCACATAAGAAGAGATCAAGAAATATCAAAAAATCTTCTTGAAGATCTTTGTTTTCGCGTAATTTGGTTAATACACTCCCCAAGCTGAGATATTGCTGAACTCCTTTCTTTTCAGTGTAATCACTGATCCCATAGTCGTTCAATCTACTTCTTAGTATTACTTCTACTTGGAAAATGAGAACGTGTATTGCGCTTATATACTCCTTTTTTCTAAATTTCTCTACGCCATATGATATTAATTCCTTATTAGCACCAGTTAAATTTTGGTTTTTATCAAAAAATTCATTTAACTCCTCAAGAAATGTATCATTTTGACTTCCTAGTTTTTGGAAAAGGATTCCAATTTTAAAAATGAGTAACTTCGTCTCCTCAATAAATAACCATTTAGCTTGGGTAGCTATAGTATCATTCCCAACCGTCTTACCTTTTATAAACCCATTAACATAAACAATGTGAGGAATTCGTTCAAGAAGAGACTCACTCGACCCCGATTTTTTATCAATTTACGGCTATTAACGATTATGAATGTAAAAATCAAGTTATTCAAGGTAATAAAAGATAAAATTTTAGTGGAAATTTAGTGGAGTTTTTGGGGATAAAAAATCCGTCACCAGTCAAAACAATATAACTTCATAAATTTCTAAAAATTAAACAAAAAGAAATGTCTAAGAAATAGCTTTTAACTTAAATTCTACGTAGATCCGTGGATCTTCCTTTATTATCTATTAGGAGGGAAAACTTTCATGTTATGCTTTCGAATAATTTTAATTTGATTTTTTAAGACTTATCAATCCAAAATAAAGAGTAGAGTATTACTCCCACTTATTTTTGAATACTTCTTGATATATGGGATCGTTGCAGATACAATTTGGATGCCTTTTTTTCTTAATTAGACAACTTTCAGAGGGATAAGTAAACGCATCGAATTCCGCAACAGAAACAACTTTTTTTGCATCTTTAATTTCTAACTGAGTTAATATATATTGAATTATTGCATACACACCTGCTAAAACAGGTGTATGGGGTGCAGGTGTAGATTCGTGTTTTTCAATTGGACTCACCGAAAAAACTCCACATTCACCGTGAAATATAGTAGA
>SDBT01012130.1_pt1 | contig 13849 bp, 14 predicted proteins | sample 2277101 | NCBI WGS metagenome assembly SDBT01 (sample SAMN10404973, study PRJNA504765) | marine sediment metagenome | isolation source: marine sediment core GS10_PC15, 103 cmbsf | place: Arctic Ocean: Southern Knipovich Ridge | collected 2010
TAGGGCCCATTCTCGCACAGCAAAATTTTCTGCTAACACATAGCTTTGAACAATATTTGTGTTTGCGCAATTGATAAGTCATAAAAAAATATCCTATGTACACACTTTTGAACGTTACTAATCGCTTACAAGTTCAACATGAACAATCCATTTTCTTATGCGATGTCCTATCCCTGGAAATTCGGCGTAGGCGGCCCCATAACCCTTTTACTTATATTGTTTTCCACAACTGCTTTTATGAATAGAGTTCTGGAAAGAAGGTCGGGCCAAGCTAACAACACAGAATGATTGACAATAGGATGAAAACGGGGGTCGATTTTCGGCCTATATGATCGGTTTCATAGTCAAAAAGGGGATTACAGTTAGGAACACCCATGGCAAGAGCGAAAAGACATTATATCCCGGGTCAAATTTGGCATCTCACCCATCGGTGTCATAAACGAGAATTTTTGCTCAAATTCTCGAAAGATCGTCGTCGTTGGCTCCGGTGGCTTTATAAAGCAAGGAAGCGATATGATTTGACGATCTTGAATTACACGGTCACATCGAACCACATTCATCTACTTGTAATGGACGATGGGAAACGGGATGTAATTCCGAAGTCAATTCAGCTTGTGGCAGGAAGGACAGGCCAGGAATACAACCAAAGAAAGAAGCGTAAAGGAGCATTCTGGGAGGACCGCTATCATGCAACGGCCGTTGAAAACGGCGAGCACCTGATCCGCTGTCTCATTTACATTGATCTGAACATGGTGAGGACCGGGCTTATAGCTCACCCAACTCAATGGCCTTTCTCCGGCTACAACGAAATTCAAAATCCCAAAAGGAAAAACATTCTGATACATTATGAAAAGCTGATGGAATTGCTATCAATTGATTCCTATGATCTGCTGAGAGAGTACCACAGAGGGTGGGTGGAAGAGTATCTGAATAATGAGAGTAACAGCCGGGATGACAAATGGTCAAAGAGTATTGCGGTCGGCAGTAAAGGATTTGTTGAGAAAGTGAAATTTTTGTTGGGCGCAATGGCAAAAGGAAGAAAGAGTCTAAAAGCAGCGGAAGGCTATCAGTTGCGAGACCCTTCCGCACCCTATAACGCTCATTTTGACATCAAAAACGAAGATATAGGGGCAAATAACACCTATTATTGGGATATAAATGATGAGTATTCAATAAGATAGCGTGGCCCGACCCCAAACTAAATATTATATTTGATAAGCGTTTGTTTAAAGAAATGATTTCTTATGGCATATCTTTTCAGGCGATATCAGCAACCTCTATGCTGTATGAGCCAGTAACAAAGATCCTGATGAGTAAATTTGGTGGCCTTGTTATGCTTGGTTACTATGAGATGGCCAATAGAATGGTACTGCAGCTTCGGGCGATTATCGCTTCTGCCAATCAAGTTCTTGTTCCCACTATCGCTGACTTAAATGAGCACGATAAAAAAACAATCAAGACCCTTTATCAGTTAACATATAGAACCATCTTCTATATGTCGCTACTTGTACATTCCCTGATCGTTGTATGCTCTCCTGCAATATCTATAATATGGATTGGACATCATAACTCGGCTTTTATCATTTTTTCGTCTATGCTGGCAATCGGCTGGTTTTTCAATACGCTTTCAGGACCAGCCTATTTCGTGTATTTAGGAATTGGAAGACTTCGATGGAATCTTATCAGTCATATTATTATAGGGGTGCTAAACCTTTGTTTGGGTTTCTCAATGGGGAAAATGTTCGATGGTTTCGGTGTAGCATCGGCATGGGTAGCTTCCCTTTCTTTCGGCAGCATAGTCCTCTTTCTGTTTTATCATATTGAACAAAGAACACTATTCGTTGATATACTACCAAAAGAAGATATAATAATGTTTATATCTTGCGTATTTGGAGTATTATCTGTCATAATAATTTCGTATAATTTTAGATGCGACCTAAATTCTCTAAAATTTGTAAGCCTACTCCCCATATTATATTTGTTTATAATTTTTATACCATTCTGGTATAATACTACGCGTAAATTTTTAATTAAATTGATTTGGGTGCGGCTCTTTTAGAACGACCCCGAGCAACAGTTTTTGCCTACAGCCTAAACCCCTGCCCCCTTTTTCACGAACAGGAGAAAGTGTAAACTACTTTCTGAATTTTATGAAGGATGCCTTTTTATCATTATTTGTATTTTTAGCTGGATTTATATTTTTAGCTGGTTTTATTTATATACTTCACAGCAGTGCATTTTTGAAAATTCATATCGAGGGATATAGCCTTTTAGCAGCCCCTCTTACGCTTATTGTCTTATTTTTTTCAAAAAATAGTTTATATAAATCTGAAGATATTTCATTTTTTGTTTTTCCTTCATCCTTATTTTTAATTATATATTTTTATTTCATTGGAGTAGGGTCCGTTTCACAATATCTAGGTACTGTTATTCATAAGGGTCGCTTTGGGTTTTCAGAATCATTGAGCAGTGCCTATCTAATTTCAACCGTAGCTCTTTCTGTTTGGATTTTTGGGTATATCCTAAGTGGGCAAATATGGAGAAAATTAAAAACATCGGATGGGCAAGGGGCTTTGTGGGATGAAAGGCGGCTAAAGATTGTATCTGCAGGGTGGGCACTATTAGGAGTTGTATCAATGGCCGTTTTCTTTTTTAAATATGTTGGAATGTTACCTGTTTTGATGGGGTTTACATCTGCCTTTTCGGATGAATTGAGAAACGCTTTGATTGGTGAAGGACGTGTGCTTTCAGTTATAGCATTCAATTCAAATAGTATTGGTATGCTGTTTTCTGGTTTGTATTTAGTTTTATTTCGCTTTAACATCGGTATTTTTCTATTGTTTTTTTTGAATATTTTATGCTTTTTGGCATGGGGCTCTAGAACCTACTTTGTTGTACCTTTAGTCGTATGTATTTTTATTTTTATGAGAAAATATCGCCAGAGCGTTATGAAGCTATGCATCTTTGGTCTATTAGGGTTCATAGCATTAGTTGCCTTTGGATGGTGGCGAAATCGTGCAATAGTTTCCATATCCAGTCAAACGCTTCTTGACTTATTAGCTAACTCTTTATTTTCTCCGGAATTTAGAGAGCACCTTAGTGCGATTTCTTATGGCGAGCTAGTCTCAAAATATTTTGGGCCTCTCAATTTTCTTGGAGCCATGTTTTTTACCATGTTTCCTCGTATTGTTTGGGACCTGATTGGCATTGACAAAACAACTATTTTTTCAAATTCATCGGCTTGGATACTATCTGATGTTATTTACCATAACGATCGAACTGGAATACGTTCAGGCATAATTTCCGAAATCTTGTTGGCCTTTGGTTTACCTGGCGTAATATTGGGTTTCATGATTTTGGGTATTATTTTTCGATTATTAGATGAAAAAGCTGTTTCTTGTAGAATTAATTCTCCGAGAATGTTTTTAGTCTCTTTCATCTCAGTTTTACTTTCATTTTCGATTATATGGCAAGTTGAGGACTTATTTAGCAAATTATGGTATTGGATTTACGCATATATAGTAACAAAAAAAATCGCTAGTATAAAATATTAATTGCGCTTGTTCACTGTGCAAAATTAAGAATTAGGAGTTTGCATATGTTTTACTGCTATCTATGTGGTAAAAGTGTTGATATTTTGTACGAAAATATTTATGATCTTAGACATGAAATACCGGGTGATTTTTCAATCTATTATTGTAAAAGATGTCGTATAGGAGAAACTTATCCTAAGGTGGCTCAAAAAAAACTGAACTTTTTGTATGAAAAAGCGAACCTTGGACACAGATCAGTATGGTTGCGAGAATTGTATCGGGAATTGCAGCGTAGTCGAGCTGGCGTATTTATTAAATCTCGATTAGACCGGAAGGGAAAATTCATTAAGATTTTCCCCCCTTCAGAAAGTTATCCTCAATTACTCGATGTGGGGTGTGGTGTTGGGGATTGGTTAGTGCTCTTCAAGATGTTAGGATTTCAGGCTATGGGCGTCGATCTAAATCCAAAGGTTGTGCAGGTAGCACGATTACGCGGAATGGATGCCCACGTTAAAGCCGTGGAAGAACTGTCTCTGAACTCTGAACGGGTTGATATCGTGGTCCTTATACAATTGTTGGAGCATCTAAATGACCCTATAGCTGTTCTCCAAAATATTTGGAAAGTATTGCGACCAGGCGGAAAATTAATAGTGGCGGTACCTAATTTGGATAGCCGGTATCGTATCCGTTTCGGGCGATATTGGATTAATTGGTATGTACCTTTTCATATATTTCATTTCACACCTGCGTCACTGCGAAAAATTCTCTTACGTAGTGGCTTTACCTTGGAACATACCTTTGATTATACACCCCCATCGTGGTTTCTGGCATCGCTGATGGGGAAGAAAATTTCACAATATAGTTTTTCAAACGTTAGTACAGCTACTTGGTGGCATTACCTAATATTTCCGTTCTTGGCTCCTCTGCTGAATGTTATTGACAGCGGAAGTGCTCCAGGAACGGGCGATTGTCTTTGCGCCATTGCCAGAAAGGGGAGCAGTTGATGTGGATAAACTTCGTAAACCCCTAAATCAAGTTGGAAAGTATGCCCGTGGACTCAAAAAGAAGAGCATCCTAAGGCTTCCTGGAGCACGGGATCGCAGTGGCGGTGGGTATGTGCCACAATTCAGGCTTGGAAGCGGAGCAGAATAACCAAAGTGGGATGCAGTCATAAACACATAAAACGAAATATCGGGCATGATTGCCTGGACATATTCAATAAATAAGGAGAAAAAATGAAAAAAGTATTGGTTTGTGGCGCAGGCGGTTTTATTGGCAGCCATATGGTAACACGACTTAAAAAAGAGGGCTTTTGGGTGCGAGGTGTTGACCTGAAATATCCTGAGTTCAGTGAAACTGATGCTGACGACTTTATAATTGGTGATCTGCGTGATCAGTATACCTGCCGCCAAATCGTGGATCGAAAATTTGACGAAGTATATCAATTTGCAGCGGATATGGGCGGAGCCGGCTATGTTTTTACTGGTGAACACGATGCAGATGTCATGCACAATTCCGGGATGATCAATCTGAATATGCTTGATTCATGTCAAAAAAGAAATGTTAAACGGATTTTTTATTCATCTTCTGCCTGCATCTATCCGGGATATAACCAGATGGATCCTGACAATCCCAACTGTGCTGAAGACAGTGCATACCCTGCTGAGCCTGACAGCGATTATGGCTGGGAAAAGCTTTTCAGTGAGCGATTATATTTAGCTTACCACCGCAATTATGGCATGGAGGTAAGAATTGCCCGCTACCACAACATCTTTGGCCCTCTGGGAACTTGGGATGGGGGCAAGGAAAAGGCCCCTGCTGCCATGTGCCGTAAGGTGGCGATGGCTGAAAATGGAGGGGAAATCGAAATTTGGGGAGACGGTAAGCAAACCCGTTCATTTTTGTACATCGATGAATGCCTTGAGGGGACCCTTCTGTTGACCAGGTCTGACTGGACAGGACCGGTAAATATCGGTTCAGACGAGATAGTAGCTATAAACCAACTGGCTGATATGGCCATAGAGATCGCCGGGAAGAAGTTGGCCAAGAAGCATATCCCTGGGCCGCTGGGTGTAAGAGGCAGGAATTCGGATAACCGGCTTATTGAGGAGAAATTAGGGTGGAGACCCAGCAGGCCGTTAAAAGAGGGGATGACAAACACGTATCAATGGATTGAGGATCAGATAAATATGAGGAGGTAGGCCTATGGGCTGGCCAAAAATATCAGTTATTACTCCGTCTTTCAACCAGGGGCAATTTCTTGAGCAAACAATGCTAAGTGTATTGAATCAAGATTACCCTAATCTGGAATATGTCATCATTGATGGTGGTTCCACAGACAATTCCGTTGATATCATAAAAAGGTATGAGAACCGCTTAACGTATTGGGTGAGCGAGCGGGATAAGGGGCAATCCGATGCATTAAATAAAGGATTTAAACTTGCCACAGGAGATTTAATTGGGTGGCTAAATTCAGATGATCTATATGTTAAGAATTCTTTGTTTAACATGGCAAAAGCATTTAAAAAGTTTCCAGATGTTGATTTGATATATGGCAATAACTACAATATCGATGAAAAAAGCAACATAATAAAAGTTAGTTATGCTTTACCTTACATACCCTTAGTATATAAGTTAGGGGGGTTGTTTTTTTGTCAGCCTGCTAGTTTTTTCAAAGAAAGTGTATTCAATAAGGTAGGATATTTAAATGAAAGAATTCATTATTCAATGGATATAGATTTTTTTTATAGGATGCTTAAATGTGGGTCTAAATTTAAACACATAAATGAATTTATAGCTAAATTTCGCTATCATTCTGAAAGTAAGGCTATAGCTGGCAAAAAAGCCACAAACCAGTCTTCCTTAGAACATTGGAGCAAATATTATGGCACACGTTTTATGGCAATAAACAGATTCATCTTCTGTATTAATCGATTCTTATTTAGAGGTTTCCGTTTTGCCAATAATGCAAGATGCCTAATGTTCAATTCATACCCTAAATTGAGTGTGGATAAATGAAAATATTGTTCATAAATAATTATTTGTATTTTAGAGGTGGTGCGGAAGTCTCTCTATTTGAAACTAGCAAGATATTGAAAGATAATGGACATACTGTATTATTTTTGGGAACAGATTATCTGACTGACAAGTGTTATTTCCATCCAGTTCACACAATAAAGAATGTTGACAATGCAAGGCAATATAGCTCAAAATTTACTAGAGTCTTTTATTCTAAAGATCTTAGTGATAAATTAAAACAAATTATTCATCATTACAAACCAAGCATAATTCACCTTAATAATGTCCACCATAAATTGTCTCCATCTTTTATACCGTTAATTAATAATTATAACAGCCCAATTGTATGGTCTTTGCGTGATTATAAATTAATATGTCCGTCATATATGATGAATAATAATGGTAAATTTTGCCAATTATGTTCAAATGGAAAATATTATCATTGCCTGTTAAACAATTGTTTTAAGAAAAATATTCTTAAAAGTATAATAGGTACTATAGAGAGTTATCTATTTAATAAATATTTTAAGATATATCGGCATGTCGATGTTTTTATTCCAACAAGTAAATTTATGAAAGATACGTTCATTAACGCTGGTTTTAAAGGTGAAATGATTATACTACCTAATTTCTTAAACATAGAAGAATATCAAAGTAATTTTAATGTTGATAGAAATTATGGAATATATTTTGGAAGATTATCTCGAGAAAAAGGATTATTTACTCTCCTTAAAGCTATAGAAAATAACAAAAATTTATATTTTGATTTTATTGGAGATGGTGAACTTAAAAGCGAAATAAGGAATTATATCGTAGAAAAAAACCTTAATCACATTAACATAATAGATCATTTAAATAGAAGTGCATTGAATAGAAAAGTAAGAGAGGCTCTTTTTGTCGTACTACCTTCCGAATGGCCTGAAGCTTTTGGCAGAACTGCATTAGAGGCTATGGCTTTAGGCAGACCAGTCATTGGTTCTAAAATTGGTGGCATACCAGAACTGGTTATTGATGGCCATAATGGGCTACTATTTAAACCAAAAAGCGTAGCTGAATTAAAAGAAAAGATTGCTATATTACAAAATGACCATGATTATGCAAATAGACTAGGCCATAATGGAAAAAAAATAGTGATTCAAAAATTTAGTAGTGACTATGCCTACAATCAATTAATGGCAATATATGAGTATGCTTTAAAGAAAAAAGACGCGAAAATGCGCGGTTATGGTAACTTAAAAACTTAGGCCCATTTGCTATGTTCTAAACATGGAAACATTCAAAATTTCCGATTTATAAAGGCGGGAAGACAAAACGTTTGACAAATATGAGAACTACGGAAAAATTTAAAATTTCAGAATAATTAGAATCGCATTTCAACTAATTGTCTTTTCGTTGTCTCTCTAATTATCGCTTTGATGTTTTTGTGATGCTTCAAAAAGTCTTCTTGAAATAAATCGATTGTTGCAATTTTTAATACTTCATAAAAACTTTTCCATGTTTAATCAACTGTTTTTCTAGTTCTATCACCCGATTGTTTTAACAGAGTTTGAATCTTTCATGGAAGGATAAACAAAAAGATGAAAAGGGAATGAAATGGATTATGAAAACAACGTTATAGATGAGATAGAAAAAAACAAAGATTCTCCTGTAAACATACTATGAATTGATGATATCACACACGAATACCAATATTTAAGTTTCCATAAAAGCTCATATATAAGGACAGTTCGCGATATAATCAATTTATTTGAGGGAAGTTGTCGAACTAAAACCATATTAGAAATAGGTTCCTTCTTAGGGATTGTTAGAAAAATATCCACAGGCTGAATATCCCGGCTATAAGACCGGAGATGAATTGTACAAACTTATCAGCGAGTCCTCATTAGTTGTAGTCCCTTCAGAATGGTATGAGAATTGTTCCATGGTTATTTTGGAGGCCATGGCAATGGGTAAACCTGTTCTCGGTTCAAGGATCGGAGGTATACCGGAACAGGGTGAGGATGGAAAAACAGGTTTTTTGCTTGAAATGGGCGATAAAGAGGCGCTTGCCAATAAAATGGACATTTTATCTCAAAACTAAATGACGGATGGGGTCGGACCACGCGAAGTATTTGTTATTGAAAGCATAAATGCCGCCACTGCCCTCTAAAATAGGCCTATATTTGGTTTTTCGAGGGCAAAAAGACCATTTTTCTCGGAAAATCATGGCAAGAGCAAAACGACATTTTATTCCGGGGTACATCTGGCACATCACGCATCGATGCCATAAACGAGAATTTCTCCTCAAGTTCTCGAAGGATCGGCGTCGTTATTTGCAATGGTTGTATCAGGCGAAGAAGCGTTATGGATTAACGATTTTGACCTACTTGGTTACTTCAAACCACATTCACCTGCTCGTTGTCGATACCGGCAAAAGAGACGTGATTCCCAAGTTAATGCAATTGGTTGCTGGAAGAACGGGGCAGGAATACAATCAGAGAAAGAATCGAAAAGGAGCTTACTGGGAAGACCGTTATCATGCAACGGCAGTAGAAATCGGTGATCATCTGGCACGATGTATCGTTTATATCGATACGAATATGGTCCGTGCCGGGGTAGCCAGTCATCCATCGATGTGGTCTTTCAGCGCTTATAATGAGATCCAGGAGCCTCGAAGGAAGAACATTTTGATCGATTATGAGAGACTACAACTGTTGGTTGGGGCCGGATCCTACGACCCGCTGAGAAGCAGCCACAGAGGATGGATCGAAGAGTACTTTGGAAATGGAGCCAAAAGCCGTCGGGACGAATGGACGGGCAGTATTGCCGTTGGGAGCAGGTCTTTTATTGAAAATGTGAAAACTCTCTTGGGCTTTAAAGCAAAAAGTAGGCGTGTTATGGGAGATGGTGGAGGGTATCAGCTTCGGGAGGGTGCTATTCCCGATACGGCGCTTTTCGGAGCCGAGAAGGGCGATATAGCCCCTGAAAACACCTATTTTTGGAACGTAAACATTGAATAAGCAACACCTTGACGTGGCCCGACCCCAGACCCTTACCAGTCCCCTTCAATTCGCTGCTCCCAAATAATTGAGAAGGAGAACAACTATCGATGTCTTTGGCCCATAAAATATCTGCTTATAATCGGAAAAGAAAATGGAAACTTTTTATTAATGAAATGTCTCCAGATAAAAATATGCCTATTCTAGATGTCGGTTTTTCAGGTATCGGATATTCGCCATCAGATAATTTTATTGAAAAACATCATCCGTATCCTCAAGAATTAACAGCTTTAGGTATTGAGATCCCACAGTATTTCAGGAAAAGCTATCCAGGCGTTAATGTTTTTCAATATGATGGTCGCATTTTCCCTTTTGAGGATATGGATACACATTAGCAAAAATATGATTGGAATCTATGGATTTATAATAATTTATTTATACTATTAGAAGAAATATTGGGTTTGAGTCAATGCTAACATATTTATTTGAATAATTATGGGTAATATTAATGGGCATCTCACAATCATATAAAAATATACTTTATAAATTTGCAGGTGTATTTTTCCTGTTTTTAGCAAAGGCAAAGCATACTGTTTTAGGGTATAGAACGCCAAGAACATTTGCAATGGAAGAATATGATATGGCAGTTAGATATGATATTTCTGTTGTGGATAAATGGCTTCAAACGCTTTGCAAATACACAAATAATAGTATTTCAATTAAAGGGCAAAATGTACTTGAATTAGGCCCAGGCGCTGACTTAGGCGTCGGTTTATATATTTTACATAAAGGGGCTCTAAAATATACTGCCCTTGATAAACATAATCTGGTTGATATGGTTACTCCTGAATTCTACGAACACCTTTTTGCGTACTTAAAAGAAAATGAGACTAATGTCGACATTCCCTTTTTAAAAGCTCAACTTGAATTGGCTATCAAGAAAAAAAGCGGACGAATTAATTATAAAGTACGAAAAAACTTTGATTTGTCGGCAGCAATCGACAGTAAAACGGTTGATATCGTCTTCAGTCAGGCTGTGTTCGAGCACTTTGAAAACGTTGAGTTGACGGTTCGTCAGCTCAGCGAAATTTGTAAACCTGGTGCCATATTTATTGCATTAATTGATTTAAAGACTCATTCTCGATGGATACGGGATAAAGATCCTAATAATATTTATCGTTATAGCGACAGATTTTACAATCTCTTTCAATTCAGCGGAATACCTAATAGGATGAGGCCATATCAATATAAACATATTCTTAAGAAACATGGCTGGAATCAAATTAAGGTGGTAGCAAAGAAAAGTTTAAGTAAAGAAAGCATACAAAACTGCAGATCTTCGTTAAATTCACAATTCAATGATTACGTAAATCAGATGGACTATTTATCAGTCTGGATATGCGCTAAACTAAAATAAACCATAATTGTTATAATGCTAATAAGGTTGATATATCCAGGTAAAGTCTGGCGGCGGTTCTTTTTAATTATCTACGCATGGCTGATCACCATTCCGATGAGAGAGGTTAAAAGATGTGCTGGGGATTCGGAAAGACTGAGAGTGTCTTCTGAAAAGAGCCAGAACTTGTCTGGAAGCCTGAATTTGAAGATCGGGAAAAGATAATTACCACCACCTTGAAGTGGTATGGGGGGTTATCGGCGGGGTACCGATGAGGCAACCGCCATCAGGCTAAAGAGCAGGAGTGATGATAGGACATCAGAACCTGAGATGGAAAGAAGATGAGAGGGGAAAACTTGAGGGAATAAATGGAATGCGCTGTAATTGTAACCTACCGCTGTAACGCCCGCTGCAGGATGTGCAATACCTGGCAACACCCAAGCAAGCGAAGCCGAGAAATTGGCCCTGACGTCATGGCCAAAATCCCCGGGAACCAGCACCGGATCAATCTCACGGGTGGAGAACCTGCCCTACGCGGCGATTTGATGGGTATTGTCGGCATTCTTGTGAACAAGACGCCTCGCCTTGAAATCAGCACCAATGGATATTATACCAAGCGGCTGGTTGAAGTGGGTCGCAGATACCCGCAGGTCACCTTCCGGATCAGCCTGGAAGGGCTTCCGAGACTTAATGATGAGGTCCGGGGTATCAAAAATGGCTTTGATTATGCTATAAAAACTGTGCTCTCTTTACTGGATGTGGGAGTAAAAGATGTAGGTTTTGGAATGGTAGTGTCAGATAAAAATGCCAAAGATTTGCTCTCTCTTTATCAACTCTGCAGTCGTATGGGAATCGAATTTGCAACTTCCACAATGCATAACTCCTTTTATTTTCACAAACATGATAATCTAATTGAAGACATTACTTTTGTTGATACTCAAATGAAAAAATTCATATCGGCGCTGCTCCAATCTGAAAGAAAAAATATCAAATTGAAAATCAAAGACTGGGGAAGGGCTTTTATCAATCAAGGTTTACTACGTAATATGCTGGGCAGATCAAGAACATTGCCTTGTGGCGCTGGAAACGATCTATTTTTTCTTGATCCTTATGGACAGATATTGGCTTGCAACGGTTCAAAAGAACCGTGGATTTTAGGTAATCTTAAAGAAAACGATTTTGAACATATCTGGGATTCAGAGCAAGCAGGAGAAGTACGTCGTAAAGTTAAGCAGTGCCAAAGGAATTGCTGGATGGTAGGTACTGCAGTTCCAGCTATGCGGAAGGCACCCTGGGTCCCCTTATTTTGGATAACCAGGAATAAATTAAGACTGGCCCGAGGGCTTGAAATTTGTCTTACTTAATATCATTTCTGTTGTGATATATCTATGAAACTAAAGATTGCGGCTTTGGGAGCTAAAGGAATTCCCCATCCAGGCGGAATCGAGTTGGTAATGGAGGAAATTGGGTCTAGGCTTGTCAAAAAAGGGCACCGATTTGATATTTTTGTAAGGAAACACTACATGATTGATAAGCCTTTTAATAATTATAAAGGAATCGGTCTTCCACGTAGTCCTGGTCTACACAATAAATACTTTGATGCAATGAGCCACAGCGCCTCTGCAATCCCCAACATAATAATCAATAATTATAATGTATTTTATATAAACTCTGTAGGCCTTTCAACCTTAGCCTGGCTACCTAGAATTGTAGGGAGAAAGGTTGTAGTGCACACCCATGGCCTTGACTGGAAGCGCGAAAAATGGAAGGGCATCGCAAAAAAAATGGTCAGAATGTCTGCCTGGTCAAGCGTAAACTTCCCTAACTTAACATTTTGTGTTTGTCAGGAAGACAAGCGCTTTCTGGAAAGTTTTTATGGGAGACCTTGCCATTATATTCCAAACGGCATTCCGAAAGTTGTTTTGCGGCAACCGCATGAAATTGAGGCATGGGGACTTAAGCGGGACAGCTACCTTCTGTTTATGGCACGGCTTGTGCCTGAAAAAGGGGCTCATTTTCTCCTGCATGCCTGGAATAATATCCCCGAAGAGTATAAGCGGAATAAAAAGCTTGTTATTGCTGGAGACAGCAATCACAGGGACGGATATTATTATGATATAAAAGACTTTAATCGTTTTGAGGACATTGTTTTTACAGGTTTTGCGACCGGAAGTCTAAAGGAAGAGCTGCTTTCCAATGCGTTATGCTTCACTCAGCCTTCAACGATTGAGGGAATGCCCTTATCCCTCCTTGAAGCAATGGGATATGGTCGCATGATCCTGTCCAGTGATATTCAAGAGAATATGAACGTGTTATCCGGGCATGGTCTGACATTCAAATCGCGCAATATCGATGATTTAACCAGAAAATTAATACAGATTCTATCGCTCAAAAAAGATGTTATTGAGCTTAAAGGAAGAAATATAGAAAGATATGGAAAGGCTAATTTTAACTGGGATCAAATTGTCGATAAGGTTGAAAGGCTTTTGTCTGCCCTCGTCTATAATAGATGATAAATTCACGTAGTCAGAGGTGAAAGACTTTTTCCCTTTACCTTGTACATAAGGTAGATATACTTTTGCGTAAGTTCAAACTGATTTCAGAAAAAAATTCAATTTTTTTAAAAAAAAGCAAGACTTTTGGCTCAATAAATGATACCAAAGGCTATATCAATATAAGCTTTAGGGTATCAAATGACCATAAAAGAAGTATTATCAGCGAGTTACTTAGCTCTATCCAAATTAACCAAGAAAAAGCTCTTAAGGGCGCTTCAAAGCCTACGGGAGAAATATATCGAATTAGGGGTCTTCCGAAGAATCTGTGGGTAATATAAGGCTATATCCGGATTTCTCAAAAGCCTAAATTCACCTATAGTCAGGCAGATAGCAGGTTTGGCTTTCGTTTTGAATATACAGATTCTTACA
>SDBT01012131.1_pt1 | contig 13849 bp, 14 predicted proteins | sample 2277101 | NCBI WGS metagenome assembly SDBT01 (sample SAMN10404973, study PRJNA504765) | marine sediment metagenome | isolation source: marine sediment core GS10_PC15, 103 cmbsf | place: Arctic Ocean: Southern Knipovich Ridge | collected 2010
ACAAATTGTGGTATATTCTGTTAGTCATGATACATATAAATTTGGTTTATATTATAAAAGAGATAATGATATGGTATATATATATACTAAGAAAGAACCATCTGATTTTGATATAATAATACCTCCATCATTTTCATACACAAAATTATTACATTATTCCAGACATAATAAATTGATTCAAAATTATCAGCCACAAATAGCTAATCTGAATGAAGATGATTTATTAGAAACTTACAGCATATCCAATCCAAGTCATGCTTGAACGGCATAATCGCTTCGCTCACTTTTGTTAAGTCTATTTAATTCTATTTTATGTAATAAAATAAAATTAATCTGTCTAAAAAGCTTTGGTCAAACTCTCTTTGCTCACTAAAAAATTGAAATTGCAAATAATTAAATAATTATACTTTGAATATAAATTTATAAAAATAATAAAATGTTGAATGCATTATGCAGAATATTAATAAGACCATTTGGTAGATCACGAGTGACACCATCATATAGATCACTAATTAGATCACCAGTTAGATCACCAGTTAGATCACTTAAACTTGTTTTTGACGTAGACAATACATTATATTCTAGAAAATATAAAGTTATGGAATATATGGGCCATCGTGGCATAGAATATTTAGAAAACAAATTTGAATTATATGCCGAGCATAACAAGCAATTTTTTGGAAAAAACGAAACTATTGCTAATAAAATGACAAGATTAAATAAAGAATATGATGATTTTTTTCACGGCTTGTTTATTGAAACTGGAATTGATATAGATGTACCTGATTATATTAATTTTATATCTGAAAGAGCTGCTTCTAAATGTCTTAAACCCACATCGACTGAATTACATGAAGTACATAGTTTATTTGAATCATTGACTAAAATACCTAATTTAAAAATATGGACATTTTCTAATGGTAATAAAAAACATGTATCTAAAGTTTTAGATATTTTGAAGATTAAAGATTATTTTGATGGTCATATTAATCTTACATCTATATTTAATAAATATAAAAAACCCATCAGAAAACCTTCACAAAAAGCTTATCAAATTGCTGAACATGAAATGGAGTTTGACAAAGATTTTGATAAAATTTATTTCATTGATGATCATGATAAAAATATTAAGGCTGCCATTGAACGTAAAAATTGGATAGGTATTTTGCTAGATGAAAAAGGTACAAGAAGTGTTGATGGTGCATTGAGAATTAAAAGTATTCAGGAACTAAAGGATATAATTCCTGAATTATTTAATAATATCAAAAAATAATAACATGAAATATTTTATTTATCAAATATTTTATTTATCTAAAATTGGAGACTTATCGGTCCACTAATTATAAATTATTTAGTATATCTTCTGTTTCATTTAGAGATGATACATTATAATATTTAGTTATTCTGTGATCCATAGCAATAGCATAATCGTTGCCATGTGGATGAATTCTATCACCCATATAAATTATTTCATTATATTTATTCAAATTTATTAAATCTAATGCGTTACATTTGTCCCATCCTTTCGGTGAAATAGATATGCCAAGTTGCCCGCCAATACAAAATGTTAAATTAGGTAGCAGTGTACATAAGTCTTTAATAATCTTCATCCTAATATTGTTATTTGTATCATATTCTACAAATGATGATCTTTCTTGTTTAGTACAATTTTGACCAATTGGTGTAAAATATATTAATCCTTTTCTTAAATTTATAAAACCACCCGTTTTTATTCTTATTTTATCTGTATGTGCTATATAATTCGTTAATACTTCATTTATATGTGTTATTGTTTTCATACCCAACTTATCTCTAATATTATTCTCACTAATTATCTTTCCATTTTGATATGATATTATACCATTCTCAGTAAATACATATTCAAATATGTCCCACAAATTAGGAATCTGAATACAAATTTTTTTATATCCACCACCACTAACTAATCCTAATATATATCTATTTTTAAGATTTAATAATGTCTTTGCCATGTTGTCATCTATCTTCTCTCCAGATTCACATATTGTTCCATCGACGTCAAATAATAATAATTTCATTTTGTAAGTGTAATAATTATATATAATATAATTATTATAGTAACCTAAATCTACTCATTCTTTACCAACTAAAAACCTGTGTCTGGTGTAGTCTTGAGAATATCTAACATATTTTTAACTAAATATTCACACTCTCGTATAGTATTATGGTCCGATAATGATATTCTGATTATTTTTTGGATATTATCATTATCAATATTCATTGATTTCATGACATGCGATACACTTTTTGAATTGGTATGACATGCCGACCCGACACTGATATATATACCTCTTTCATTTAGTTTTTTAACAAAATCTTTGTTACACATTTTTAGTTCAGGTATGATGATGAATATGGTATTAGGCAGACAGTATTTAGAATCTGGTCCAATAATTTGTATTTCAATATTCTTACTTAAATTATCTATAATATATCTTTTCATTTTCATTAATTTTTTATTTTTATTTTTTCTATCTTTATGAACTTTTTTAAGAGCTACACTCATTCCAACTATATTCGCAACATTCTCTGTCCCTGGGCGTTTATGATATTCTTGTGCACCACCATAACATAAATTTAGGATATCGGAATATTCTTCATTTATATATAATCCCCCAACACCTTTCGGACCATGAAATTTATGTCCAGAAAAACAAACAGATGATAAGTTACATTTTTTGGGATGTATAATAAACTTACCAAAACTTTGTGTAATATCGCTATGGAAAAATATATTATGCTTCTTAGCAATTTGGCCAATCTTTCTCACATCTTGTATCGCACCTGTTTCGTTATTGGCGTGCATAATACTTATCAATACTACATTGTTGGATTTTTTTATTGTTTTTTCTACATCAGATGGTTTTATTCTACCGTAATCTGGATCATTTTGATCTATACACGGAGATACATACATAACGTTTACATTTGGAAACTTGTCATAATATCTAAAAATATTTAACACGCTTGGATGTTCAAAAGATGATGTTATGGCCGTAAATGGTTTATTTTTTTCTAGATAATATTTAATTACCCCCTGAATGACAACATTGTTAGATTCTGTTGCACCAGATGTAAAATATAGTTCAGATGGATAGATTTGTAAATCTCTTGCTATCATATGACGACATTGATTTATTTTATTTCTAGCATTAACACCAAGATCATGTAGTGTATTTGAAGGATTTCCACAACTTATCCATTCCATGATACCATTTTTTACATCATCATCGTATATTAGTGTAGTAGAATTATTATCAAAATAATATATATCTTCCCCTGTTAGCTTTTTTTTAGCAACGTTCCCAGTTAAATAATATATATTTATCATATATTTATATAAATCAATACGAAAATATTTTCATATTTATTTATATAAGATGAATTATAAATCATTTGCTCCGTATAATAATAAGCCACCTTATTATAACAAAAATTTTAAACCATACTACGATATTGGCCAGGGTATACCTAAATTAAATCCACACAATATGACAGTACAAGATATATTCAGAACTCCCCATCTTATGTTACAAGAACATAGACATGATTATGCTGGTATGGCCAATGATGCCTTAAAAGGTATACAAGCAAACAGTGAACTCAGTAAAATGTATTTTTCGGACATAAATATAAAAAGACTACAAAAAATGATAAAGAAGGAAATATATAAAAGAACAAATGGAACGTTCAGATTGGATGTAGATCAAGATCCTAGTAATTTATTCATATATATGAGAGCAACATATATGGAACACGCAAGATTTTTGCCTAGACAAATTATACGACAAGTTAAAAGATTAAATGAAAAAGTAATTTCTGAAATTACACCAGGAATGATCACAGAAATCAGACAATATTATGGTTATCTAAAAGAAATTAATAAACCACTTGATCCAATACCCTTACCAATAAATGTTAATAATGCCGGAAGACAAACTCTGCCAAGTATTACAACCACATTTGGTATAGATTAAAGCCATTCCTGGTGGCACACTCGTCATACCTAAAGGCATACTCGCGTTGCTCGACTTGGCTGCGCCAAACTCGTTTCGCTCGGCTCACTAGCGTTCGCTTTTAATAATATTGAAATCTTATTCTAATATTATTAAAATAGTATAGAAATATTATTAAAAGTGACGCTTTTGTTGAAGTCAAAGCAATGCAATATATTGATCAGAAATTTGATGTGCATAGTAAAAAACCAGCCACGAAAACATATAGTAATGAACTAATTGATGAATTTGTTGGAATATACGGCAAAGATGCATTAGATGATATATATAATAAATTAATTAAGTATGATATACTAGAAAAATTTAGCGATGTAATTGACGATATAAATAAATTATTTGAATTTTCTGTACACTATGGATTACTTAAAATAGTTAAATATTTATATGAATATAAGGAGGCTAAATTTTATCATGATATATTAAACACTTATCGTCCTAACTTCAATACCAATATGGACAAAAATGCACAAACAATTGAATCTGGTTCATCTAGAAATACTTCACTTAATGTGGCTATTTGGGATAATTTTACAGTGGATCGACAAGAATGTGTTAGATACTTAGTATATATGAAAAGATATAGTAGATATTCCTACAAAAACAAAAAATTTATTTATCAATATAACAAAAAAAAATGATTATTTATTATTTTATGTTGAAATTGTAAATTAAAAAACAAAATATTTATTTTTTAATCATATTAAAATATTATTAAAAAAGAGAAGCAAGTTTGGCTTCACTAAAGAAATTCAGCTTAGTACTTGATCAAAGGATGATCACCTTCTCTGTACTTTTCATACATAAAGATGGTTCCACGAGTCTTAGTCATGTATTCGAATGATTCATGACTACCGTTTAATGATCTGTTCATTGGGAGCCATGTAACTGGTGTATTTTGCCTATATTCTGCATCTGATCCATTCTCTCTGAATTTAAGACCCGCAGCTTGAGGATTATATAAGAAAGCACTTTCACTTTCTCTTCCAGTAACATCACTCATTGATGGAGAAATAATTGCTGCACTGCAACCAATGATAAGATTTTTCTTAGCCGGAGAATGCTCAATGAGAACAACAGATCTAAGTCTGTATGTGTCATTAAGAATCCTCATTACAGGGTCATAAGTTACCATCTGCGTATTAAGAGATTCCCAACCAGCAACCGTTGCAGGAAGACTTGAAAAGTTGAAAGGCATGCGAAGTCTTGTGAGATTTACTGTCTGATAACGACGATTTACATAAAAGAAGATTATATCTCTGCTGTGAACAATTCTTTGAGTCTTTGGGATGATTACACCATCCTCAACATACCACTGGGGGCGATATAACCCTTCTTCCAATGAGATTGAGATAGGGCGTCCACTAATTTCGAGGGGAAGTCGAATCGTAATCATTGGTATGGTTGTTAACTGTGTTACGCCAGGAGCGGCCACGTGACTTCCATACATTGGATCTCTAATTGACCCATAAAGTCTAGATGTACTTACAATAGTTGGTCTAAGAGAGAAAGCAGACAAAATTTTTCGAAGAATGGATCCTTCATCACTAAGATAAGTAAGATCCGGAGCATCATATATGCTAGTTCTACATTTCTCAACAGCAGCTAAGAAGTTATTCATTGTATTGTTATAATAACGCCCTTGTCTGAGATTCATAACATCGTCCCAAATTCTAGTTTGCAAATCATAACGATTTTTAATATCTTTGATGGGACTCTCCATGTCACATGCAAGATCATTTGGATCAGTTATCATATCCCAATATAATTCGGCATCTGGTTTAGTCATGATTGGTCTACCCTCGTGTTTACACTTAATAATATATCCTATATTGGCAATTAGCATGTGTTCGTCCAAAACTGGAATCTTTGGAAGAAACATGGCAGCCATAATTGGATGAACATATGAATAAACATTATGTTTATCAGCTTTAAATTTTCCAGTAAGGGCTTCCGGAGAACAATCTGAGTATGCCAAATGCTGGAGAATTACCTGTCTATGAAGAGAAGTTGTTTGTCCATACATATCTAATATATCTTTGAGAATTGGCATTTCCTTATCCTTGATGTTGAGCTTACCGACGCTAGTAAGGAATTGACCAAAACCTAATGTTTTGCTCATTTTTGTGTTTGGGAGATCATATACTCCAGTATACTTTCTTTCTGTAAGAATCAATTTGACAAACATATTGAACTCAGAATCTGTAAGTTGCGCTTTCTTTTTGTATTTTGTAGCCTTTTTGATAATGTCATGAACAGGCATCTGAATATGATATTTCAACAATAGGCGTTCTTTGAATTTGCGAGCTTTCTTCATAATGTCATACAACTTTCTCTTGTATTCAACATAAACCTCATTTACGATTTGTTCATCAGTGAATTGACGTCGAATATCGGCCAGAGCTTCATAATCACGAACATCGTGTTTGAGTAACTTTTGTACTACAGTTGCAATCTTTCCAGTTGGGCGACTTTCATAGTCATCGTCCTTAGTATATCTTGATTGGTGTGTTGTGGGCATTCGTTTTCTATATATATATATAAAATATAATTTTTTTTATCATATTTTCTATATAATTTTTATTATATTATAGCAATTAATATTTCTATAATATAATTCAAGTATTATTTATAAAAGCGTTGTTTCTGCTTTAGCCCCACTACCAATTAAATTGATGGTTTTTTTAATTTTTCTATACATTCTATTAGCGCTCGCCTATCTTTTGGACTGATATCTTTTTTATCTTTTTTTTTTTTTGGCCTTGTTTTATCTATTTTTAGCAATGAATCTATAATTTCTATTTTGATATTATAATTACCATAATTTTTATTTTTTAACCATTTAATACACTTCCGCATTTCTCCTTTTTCAAGAAATTTTTTAATAATTTTTCTCATGTGTATATAATCCATTGTGTCCATATTATGAAAACATTTATTTGTGTTGCTAATATTCTTTTTGTTAATATATTTTATTGATGTCTTGTTAAGATCTTTTGTAAATTCAATATAAATGCGTTTAAATGGATGACGTAATCCATTCGACATTATATATGATGGATTTACACATGTATAATCACCATGAACTTCTTGCATATCCCAACTTTGTGTACTATACGCAAAATTATCAACAACATCTCCATTCGACAACGAGTGCGCAATTTTTTTTATTTTTTCAAAATGTGTGGATGGGTCATGATTTGTTAATATATTCTCAACATAATGTTGATGAACCATAAGTGGTACCAATGTTTTATTCATTTCGTAATACCTAATACTATCATCTATACCTTCATAATTATACAACAATTTTGCTGCTATCTCATATAAAGTCACGTTAACATCTTTTTTTTTAGATGTGTAAATATATTCTTTTATCTTATTCTCTGTTATCAACGATGTATCAAACGTGTTATGTATGTCGTATAATACATTAATTAGTCGTGTAATGTCCGATTGACTATGTTCAATTATTATATCTATTACATTATCACTTTCTATATTTAGTTTTTCTTTTGCCATTATTTTTATTAATATTTTTCTCATATCCATATCATAAGGTGGCCATAGTTTAACTGTATATGTATTTTTTTTTAGGCCTTTTAATATTCTACTATGTTGATCATTTGATATAAATATAATCGGACAATTCCAATATATATCATTATTTTTTTGCAGTGATGTAATAAAATTCTTCTTTGTTGTTGATGTAATAGATTCTATTTCATCTATAATAATTACAATTTTACGTTTTTCATTCTTTATCATATTTATTACGTTTGAACATTTCATTATATTGTTGATGTATTCTTTAACAGCTGAACTTCCTACTAAAATATTGAAATCTATTGTATGTATATCATAATTTAATGCTTTTATTATAAGTTCTGCCATGACAGTTTTACCTACCCCATGATTACCAACTATTAACATACAACTTCTATTTTCTGGTTCTGAATTCCATTTTGATTTTGTAGTTCTTCCTCTTTTTTTATATTTTTTTTTAGTTGTTGATATGTTCCTACGCGCAATTTTACTATATTTGTCATAATTTTTTAGCCATTTTATTATTTTTTGTGATGCCCCACGATTACATACAATATCACTTATCTTAGTTGGTTTATATTTATTTATCCATGATATCATGCGTGTATATATAATGATATTATTTTATTACATCTTTATATATTATTTACACTAATAATAAATTATAATCAATTTTTTTATAAAGCCGATTCACCTTCGGTGAACTCACTGCGCTCGGCTCATTTCATTCGCATTTATTAAGTCCATTATAAAAGTGAGCAAAGCGAGCCGAGCGTAGAGAGATTGCCGAAGGCAATTCGGTTTTATACAATAAATACATCCTTATCATTTTCATCAATTTTATCATTTACATGATTGTTTAGATACTCAATCATATCCCGAACATCTTCTTCAGATTCACCCGAATCAGGAGATTGTTCATATTCAGTATTGTGTATCTTATTTATACGTTTAAAAAAAAATGCATCTGTTAATAATACACCATTAATATCATTTTTTAATATCCTCTCCATCTTTTTATTAGAATATTTCTTTTTATTAATATTTTTTTTTGGAAAACGATTAATGGGTTTTAATGGATGTTTATTATTATATAATGTTTCCTGTAGTAAATATGGCTTTAATCTCCTACTTGTCAAATGTATACTGTCACAATTAAATCTTTGACATCTTCCATTTATCATATCGTTATAACATATTCTGTGTTTATAATCCATTGCTCCTTGTTTACAATTATAACCACCTGGACAAGTTTTATTAATACACCCATTACATACCCTAGTTAATGTTATGAATGTATTATATAACTCACGATCATTAATTAAATCTATATTACTAAGATTATTATTCTTATTATTCAATATTGTATACACCTTGTGTCTTATTGGATCTATCCTTTGCTCATGTAAACTATGTGCATAAAAACATTTGTTGCCATAATCACACTTATTCTTAGATAACATACTGTAACATAACATACGCTTTTTGTTACTAATCATATTTTTATTATATTTATTATTTCGATTCATTATATATTTCATTAATATATTTTATTTTTGGAATTAACCGAATTGCAAAGCAAAATTATTTTTCTTTATCCTAATATATAATATATAATATGACAGAATATGATAACATAGATATGTTCGATGAATATCTAGATAAATTAGATAATATTAACAGAATTGATGGTCTAATATCCGATTATGATCTAATAAAAAGATTTAAAAAATATAATAAGAAAAAAATGCAATCTGGTGGTAAACATGCGCCAGTTAACAGAACTTTCATAGGAAATAAACCACCAATACCACTAAATACACCACCCCCTTCTCCAATCAAGCTTAAAATAGATTTTTCTGATTTCCCCGACATTGGTAGCAGCATTCCATCTATGCCATTATTATAACTACTATTATTTATGTATATATATATATATAAATAATGAATAACAAAAAATCTTATTATAATAAACTAAATAAATATTATTCTGAACATAAAAATAATATATCCAAAAAAATCAATCTAAAAAATGATTATAAATATGTTTTTACAACTAATAATGATAAACATATAGTAAAAATATATAACAATGATAAACTTACAATGGTCGCTGAATATGAACTTGCTGGCATCTATAATATATATAATTCTGTATGGTATTGGGCTTGGAATATCGATAACATTGATCGACGACTCACAAAATTATCTCATAAAATCAAAAAATTCGCTAAATATATAAAAAATAACCATGATAAGTTCCGGCCGATGGAAAGAGATGAATTATACTATAAAACCAAAAATGGTAACTTCTATACATCATTCCAAAATATTAAATTATTAACAAAATTAGCATTATATCTAACAAATAGTATATGGATATTTCCTGTATGTTATGGGAAAGATAACACACCAATGATGTGTAATATTAATGAAAATAAAACAAAGAAATCTATCAAAAGATTGGAATATTTACTTATCAAAAAAATAGTTAAATCATATTGATTAGTTATTAGTTTAGTTATTAATTCGGTTAAACATATATAAATATTATATAATATGATATTAATGTATCCACGTAGAGATATCAGAACAGTTAGACCTTTGATTCCACAACAAATAAATGAAAAAAATTTTGATTTTATACAAAAAAATCAACAAAGTATGTATCATAAGCTAAATTATCAGTTGTATACTATTAAAAAAGATATAGGACAACAATATACTGATTATGTTTACAAATATCAATACATACAACTAGAAAAAGATGCTAATAATATAGAGACATTACTTACCAAAGTGAGAGATAATTTTAAAATATTAGAGGAATATATAATAGAAAATACAACAGAAGACAATACAACAGAAGACAATACAACAGAAGACAATATATGTTATATTTGCAATGATTCCCCGAATAATGTTGTTCTACCGTGTAGTATACATCATAGAGTATGCATTAATTGTGTGAGAGAATTAAATAGGTGTCCATTTTGTAGAGCATCGTTTTAATTTATACTTATACTTATACTTACAGTATTAGTCAATTTTTATTTACAGACCATTTATATAAAATATAAATAGTCTGTAAATATATATATATTAGTTTATATGAATATTATAAAATTCAATAAGAAGATTTATAGATATGAATCATATTGGAGAAACAAAAAGAATATAAAAATAACAGATTCCGAAGATAAAGCTCTTCCATGGCCCAGACCAGGGATCAAGTGGCAAATGAGAGATAGTTTCCTTCAAAAACTTCATGATACTGAGATGTACCTTCGTCGAAAAAATAAATTTAAAAAATATGAAAAAGAAAAATATAAAGATTGTCTTATATGTGGACAAAAAAGTATAACAACTGGTATATTTGAATTGAATAAAATAAGATGGGAAGATGGCTTAATGCATTATATGAAGAAACATAATACAAAACCAAGTGATAAGTTTATTGATATTATATTTCGTCATCAAATCGGTCCAAAGATATTCAGGACACAAAAATCAACCAAATTAAAGGGTGTTAAGATAGTAAAATATAACAAAACATATTTAAAATTAGAAAGAAATCAGATACTTATTATGGATGCATTAATGAAACATGGTAGTTATAAACGATATATTGATCCAGATGATAGGACTATATTTAGATACTCAGAACATGCCGGTATATTAGATTTTAACAATCAAGGACTAGAACGAGTGGTAGTATCTGGTAACACAAGTCGAATAGATATTAATGATGATGATATATATTTACCTACTAATATGTTAGACATGTTTGATTATGAATATATATTTCATACACATCCACCGACGGGTGGATTAGGTGGTAGAGCAATAGATGGTATATTGTATGAGTTTCCCAGTATTGGTGATATATTTCATTTCATAGATCATTTTAATAAAGGTAATACTCAAGGATCTATTGTAATAACACCAGAAGGAATGTATATAATAAGAAAATTAAAACATAATAATAAAAAAATTAGAATAAATGATGACAAATTTTATAAACAATTTTATAATATACATAAAAATATACAAAAGGATGCGATAAAAAAATACGGTATTAAATTTAATTCTCGTTTGTTTTATAACAAGATAGCACAAGATTTAACATATATAAATAAACTTAATGATGTCATGAAAAAATTTCATATGTATATAGATTATTATTCAAGAGTAAAAGATAAGAAAAATAGATGGGTTATAGATACAGTATATATACCTATATATGTAGTAGAACCAAAATAACAATATTAATTATATAGTTAATAAATTTTTTTTATCAAGATACTATATATATATATTATGGGTTTTCTTGACGAACTAAATACAGATAAAGAAAAAATTATAACATTCATTTTAGTTATTGTTGCGGTTGTCGTGTTTGCATGGATAGTCGTACCATTCCTATGGAGACCAAAAAGAGTTATGATTCAAATCCAAAAACCAAAAATGGAAACCATGGAAACATTTGATGATCCTAATACTAATGCCCCAAAAGTAGATGCCAAAGTTGGCTCACTTATTGATGGTCCGGGATATGAAGTTGGTGGTGTTGCTAGTGCATATCAACCTGCTTATGCCAGTATTCCATCTAACTATTATTTCCTTGATGATGGAGCAGGTGGTGCTATGAGCATCCAACATAATTTATGTAGTAAGTCGTGCTGCTCGGAACAATGGCCAACCCCTCATAAAATGAAGCACGATCCTTATGTCTGTGGGAATAAGGATAAGTTCGTCGGTAGCAGAATCATGTGCAACAATACTTTTCAGGACAGTGGATGTTTATGTTTGACTAAAAAACAGGCTGCATTCATTTATAATCGTGGTGGCAATGGTAGAGAATGGTTCTAATTGATCATCTATAATATCATCAAAAAAATTCATATACTCCCCCACACGACGAATAAAATTGATAGTTATATTAATGTATAATTATATATATTAATATAAATAAACCGTCTAGAATACCATAACTATTGACTTCTTATTTTTGTAATTTATACCTACATTCTTGAATAGTAACTAAATTATAACCTAATTTTTTTATATAATTGTCTTTGCCTTTCTATACTTATGTGCGCCCAGTTATAAAGCGACTTCCATATAAACCAATCAAACATCCAATAAAAGTACCAACAGCATCAGCCCATATAGGTGTATCTTCGGTTACCTTGGTTACATTACTAATTATATTACCAGCAAAAGTTGCTAAAAATGCACTAACAGTATCTGAAAATACATTACCATAACCAGCACGTGTTAAAGGACCATTAGGTAAAATGGGATCTAATGCATGCATACCAAACCATAATCCACTATTATCTAGAATACCAAATACAATACCCGTACCTATACCAACCATTACTCTTTTAAAGAAATTATTATCTATTTTTCCAGCATTTATAAATTCATAAAAAGAAAGTGACTTTCCATGTTTTTTCTCATAATCTTTATTAGCTAAAATATAGGATATAGTTCCAAAGATTATAATTAATATATAAGTACCTGAAAATAAGTACAATAAATTGGTATGTTTGTCTCCAGATAAATTTAACATACTAATTATACTCCTAATAGCTAATAAACCAATTATAGTAACAATAATAATTAAACCCCACATATAATATTAATTAATATAATAATTTATTTACCATCTAATATTTAACATTTGAAATATTAAGTAAGTATATTATAGTATAATACATATTGTAATCTATTATAAGTTTTTTATAAAAATAAGTTCCAATAAATGATATGTCATCTCACGCACACCAAAAAATATTTCACTTGAATTTTTAGCATTAAAAATTATATAGCCAGCAAATAATATCATAAATGGATCAATACGTAAATTAAAAAAATTTTGTTTTATTCCATGTGCACTATAAATAGAAAAGAAACTAATTAAGCCACTTGCTAAAGATAAAATAGCAGCAATATTATAATTTTTAGTATGATTTCCTATCATGATTAATATATAATCTATTATAAAAAGAGGATTAAGATACATTTGTTCTTTTGATAATTTTAGTGCTTGTTTTCTAAACTTAAAGTAACGATAAATATGAAAAATAATAACAAGGGTAAGTATTAGTCTATAGTTTTTACTATTTTTAAGAAACATTACAGTGGTTAATACATTTGAAAATTCTGATTGATAACTACGTAAAGGAATATTAATATTATATTTTTTCATATTATATAAAATATTAAGAAAAAAATATAATATT
>SDBT01012132.1_pt1 | contig 13849 bp, 20 predicted proteins | sample 2277101 | NCBI WGS metagenome assembly SDBT01 (sample SAMN10404973, study PRJNA504765) | marine sediment metagenome | isolation source: marine sediment core GS10_PC15, 103 cmbsf | place: Arctic Ocean: Southern Knipovich Ridge | collected 2010
AGGAAGTATTTTTACAAACTCATTCTTTGGAAGTCTTACCTTATTTAAATTTGCTTTCGAGGCAAAACAATAAATAGTTTTTATAACTCCCAAATCTCTATCATTTTTTGATATTATAATACCACTTTTCCTATCAGACTATAGAAGTTCATTTTTTAGATACCATAGAAGTGAAGAATAGTATTAATAATAGTAAATAAGTTTAAGGATCTATGTATAGTGATAAAAGGATGAATAGTTCAAAAGGAGAGAATGTCAAAGACTAGGTAGACGAAGATATTAAAAGGAAAAATGAAAAAAATAAGAAAGTTGATGAAAAGACAGAAGTGAAGGTAGAGGATAAAAAGACTGAAAAACCTAAAGAAGAAATTAAAAAGGTTGAAATCAAAACCGAAACGAAAGTAGAAGAAAAGAAAGTTGAACCGACTACTTCTAAGATTAAATGTTCTAATTGCAGTGAAGAGTTTGACCGTATTATGCATATTGATGTTAATAAAACAGATGCTACTGTTAATTGTCCAAAATGCCTTGCTATCCTTAAACAAGATGGAACTATGATTTATCCTCCTCAAATCATAGATTTTAAAGTATCGTGTCCTTCTTGCAGAATGGGAAGTTGGTTACTTTTGTCAAGAAACGATAAAGAAGCGAATGTAAGATGTTCATGTAAAAAAGAATATAAAATCAATTTCTCTGAGGAAAAACAAAAGGAAATGCTTGATAAAATACAGTTTCCTTATAGTGGTTCTACTAATTGTCCTCAATGTGAAAAATGGATTTATTATGAAGGAATTTCAGGTATAACATCTAGAGATATGAAGTGCAAGAAATGTGGACTTGTATTTTCCTTCGATATAAATAAAGTGAAGGAACATAAGAAAATTTCTAAAATCGAAGAAATTGAGATAAAGAAAATAGAGAAATCTTCAGAAAAAGGAGGAAAACAGACAATGGAGTTCACGATAGAAATAAGCAAATATCATCGTTACGTTGATGATTTTGAAAAGTCAGTGGCAACTTTACCTGGCGATTATGGAGAATCTACAGAAGTTGCTGAGAGATTGACCACCGAACAAAGAAACGCTCTTCCAGACAATTCGTTTGCTGTAGTTATCAGGGTTAAGGATAAAAAAACTGGTAAAATGAGGAAAGTTAGAATGTTTTCAATCAACGACAAGGCACATGTAAAAAATGCTTTAGCTAGATTGGGACAATCTGCTCTTCAAGCAACTTTAAAGAGATTAGGAGTTTCTATAGATAAAGTTAGAGCAAAAATATTAAGAAGAGCAAAACAACTAGAAATAACAGCTTTGTTGGAGCAACATAAAAAAGCATCTGTGAAGAAAACAACCAATAAAACTAAAGTTGAAACAAAGCCCACAAAGGCTAAAGAAGTTGAAGAGTCTCCCAAAGTAGAGGTAAAGCCGAAAACTGAGGAAACTCCAAAAACTGAAGAAAAAGTTGAAGCTAAATTGGAGAGATATAAAACAGGTGTTAAGAAAATAGCTAGAAAATATAGAGATTTAAGAAAATCTATGAACGATAAAATAGATTTTTATAAGAAAAATGCTGTAGAGATTAATAAGAGAAGAGATGAATTGGAAGATTTTGCAAAAGACCTAACTGATGAACAAATTCTTAATGATGATAAGTTTGAAAAAGCCAAGTTAGAGAAAGAAAATTCCGAGCTTAAAATTAACATAGAGAAATCTTCTGAAACTGTGGCTATAAAGGGTAGAGATAATGATTATTATACTAAAAAGAAAAAAGAAATAGATGCAGTAGCATTTAAAAAAATAAAAAAAGATAAATAAAAAAGATAAGAAATAAATAAAGATATTTAAAATGATAATGTAGTAAAAATTAATAAAAGAGGTAAATAAAATGGGTAAAGAATTAAATTTAGAAATAGCGAAGTTAATTGGCGAACCGATTAACTATCAGCTTCCTGTTCCTGTAGAAATATCGGCTATTGCTGATATTGAAACAGTAGAACCAGGTGAAAAGCTTTGGAGATATACCAACGTAGATTCAGATTTAGATACTATTCTTGTTATAGATACTACAGATGGTAAATTGATAACCGTAAAGAGAAGCCCTCTTGGTGAAACTGAGATAAGTTTTCAAGGTTTAAACTCGAAATTAGAGTATGTGTTGGTTAATGATGTTCTCGGAAATCCCGATACGAAAGTTTTGGGAAGAAAGAAAGAGTCAATCTCTAGAGGAATGGATAAGAGAGAGTTAAAGTTGATTTTGGATGGTATAGAAGCAGGGACTAATACTCCTGGTAACGCTTCTGTTCAGTCAAACGATGCAGTATCTGGCGATGACCTTTATGATATTATCATGGCTATGAAACACAAGATTGAAGATTATGGTGATGGATTTGTTCTTCTATGTGGTTCTACAGCTAAAGAAAAAATAGATACTTATGATAAAGATTATGCTTCTACTTACAATTATAACGTTACTCTTTCTGCCAAGTTAAAAGAACTTGGTATAGAAGTAATGAAGATATTTGGTAAAGTAGAATCTACTAATGCTGGTGGAGAACAGGCTCTATTGAATACTAAGCATATGATTCTTCTTGCTAAGAATTCAAGAGTAGCTACTGGTAAGCCTATTAAGTTCGTTAGAAGGAAAATTTCTCCTGATATAGCGAAGATGATGGGTGCTGACGTTGATAATGCTCAGAGAGCAATCGTGGTTGGCGGAGTTCCGCAGATAATAGATTTTAGTGGAACAAGTTCCAACGTGCTAGGTTATGGAGTATTAGGTGCGGAATGGGTTATTTTTGCAATACCCAATCCAAAGGCTATTTGCACATCTGATTGTTCTGCGATTATATAAGCTAATAATCTGGAGGGGAAGTGAAAACTTCCCCTTCCAGTTTCTAAAAAAAGACAAGGAAAATTAAAATGATAACATTTAAAAGTGGACAGCTTTCTACAAAAGATAGAAATACAGTGGAAGCAATTTTACAGGATTTAACGGATTCTTATTCAGACTATTATATAACAAAATCAAATCTTCGTTTATTTATCAAAGAGAATATGGATATTTTATTTGAATCTCTTAAAAAGGGAGACAAAATTGCTTTTAGTGAGGAAGACGGAATAATATTTATTCATGGTTGGTCTGATGGAGCAAATCGCAATTATATTAAAATTTTAAGTAAAGACCAAGAAAGTGCTTACAAGCTTATAAAATTAACTTTGTGGCACTTAGGAGATATAGATTTATATGCAAAAGTAAAGAAAAACAATCCTGTAAAGGCAATATTAGAGAATAGTGGTTGGAAATTTAAAGGAAATAGAGGTCAAGAAGTGCTTTTATATAGGAAGGGAAAAATAAAGGAGAAATAATATGCTTAGTAATGTAAGAACAAAAATTAGAAGCTTAATTGAAGATTCTCCTGCTAAATCCGATGTAGAGACTTTCGATTACACAACTTCGAGTAAATTTACTCTTGCTGAATCAAATATTGTTTCTGTTACTAAAGTTGAGAAGAATGGTGTGGAATTAGGTTCGGCAGAATATTCTTACGATTCAACGACTAATGAATTAGAGATTATTGTTAGTCTATCTTCTGGAGATATAATTGTCGTTAAATATACTTATAATAAATATTCAGATGCAGAATTAAATGAATATATTAGAGCAAGTCTAGTATGGATAAGTATATATTCTCATGAAAGCGAAACTGATTATGAGATAGAGGGCACTGATATTTACCCTACACCTAGTAACAAAACTTTGGATTTAATTTCTTTAATAGCTTCTATTATTGTTAAACCAGATTATTCTCGTTATTCTTTACCAAATTTAACTGTAGTATATCCTCGTAATATGACTAAAGAAGAGAGGATAGAAAAACTAATAAACCAATTTAATAGCGGAAGTGGATTTTCTGACGTTTTAATTTTTGAATAACAAGGAGTCTAAAAAATGATAACCAATAAAGACTTGGAAATTTATAGTAAAACAACAAAAATTTATGAGTTAATTTTTAAGAATAACAATGGAGTTGTAGAAAATATTACAGGATGGACTATTTATTTTACTGTAAAGAAGAACATGACAGATACAGATGTTAATGCTAAGATTAAAAAAGATATTACTACTCATTCAGACCCCACTAATGGCAAAACTTTGATTGAATTATCTACAACCGATACTGATTTGGTGGGAAGTTATAATTACGATGTTAAATATAAAGATGATGATGATAATGTAGGTATTTTATTCATGGGGCGAATTAGATTTGTAAAGCCTGTTACTACGAGGGAATAATATGGAATCCAATACTTATTTACAGGTAGATTTTATCGAAAAAGAAATCATAAATGTAGAATTAATAGAGAAAGAACTGATAACAGTTGACCTTTATGTTGTAGATATACTTAAAGATAGAGGATATATACTTCAAACTATAAAGCAATATTATATAAATAATGAAAGACCTACTAGGATAAGTGCGACAACTTATGAAACAGAACATACCTTTGTTGCTGGAACTCTTAGAGTAACCTTAAATGGACTGAAAGAATTTTATATTACAGAAATAGGGGATAATAGATTTAAATTTGATATAAATACTTTAGTAGGTGATATTGTAGAAGTAAGTTATATCAGATTAAGCCAGTAAGGAAAATATGCAAATCCAAATAGCGAAATTTATATTTCTTGAACAATTAGCTGTAATGAAAAAAACTTTAGATTTGATAGCTTTTAAGACAGATAAAAATTCGGACACATATAGATATTATAAAAAAGAAATTATGAACTTTACATATAAAGGATTACAAAAACTTTTTAAGATATTATCTGACGAAAATATAATCGTTAGATGTGAATGTAAAGCGAAACTACGTCAGGGATATTCTGATTGTAAGTTTTGCTCAGGTTCTGGATATAGAAATAAAACAAAATAAAAATGACACGTGTTATTGAAATGTTAGTTTGACGTGTTCTCGCTGAGTAAAAAGTGAGAAAAGATGTTCGCAAGAACTGAAAATTAAAATGAACCTTGAATTTGAAAATCTCGAATCGAGGAGGGAAAAACAATGAGTTTAAATACGAGAATTAGAGGATTGCAAATTAAAGATTCTGATATTGATACTTTACAGTTAAAAGATGACGGAGTTACTAATGATAAATTAGCCAATATAGCTCAAGGTAGTATTAAAGTTGGTGGAGGTTCAAATGCTCCTACTGATTTGGATGCTAAAACTGATAAGCAAATTTTGATAGGTGATGGCACAGATATTACTTCTGTAGCTGTTTCTGGAGATATTACGATAAGTAATCTTGGTGTTGTTGCTATTGGAGCTACTAAAGTTGTAGATACTATGGTAAATGATGATGTAGCTACTGGATTAGCTGGTGTTGGTTTATCAGATGCTAGTGGTGTAATGGCTGTAGACCTTCAAGAAGTTGCAGAAGTCGCTATAGCTGTAGCCGATGATTATGTTGTTCTTTTGGATGGTGGTATTAGTGGCGATACTAAGAAGGAAAAGTTTGCAGATGTTGTTACAGCGATAGCTGGCACAGGTCTAACAGCTACTTCTGGTGTTTTATCTGTTGATACAATTGTCGATAATATCGTTGAAGCTGATTTCCAGTTTGAAGATAAGTCTGCTGAATGTGATGATGCAGAAGTAAACTTTACGTTGAGCGAAACTCCTGTTGCAAATTCTTTGCAAGTCTTTTTGAATGGCTTGTTACAGCAAGAAGGCTCTGGTAAAGATTATTATATTGTTGGAACTACGGTTACATTTGCAGTTGCACCTTTAACTGGTGCTAGTTTGTTGATACATTATTTGAGAAACGATTAATAGTTAATTTATAAACCTAAAACACACGTTAAACTTATAATATAAAGTAAGGAGAAGAAATAATGACAAAGAAGAAATTGAAGTTAAGGGGAAAAATACTTGAGAAACTTTCTAAAAAAAAGAAAGCTAAAATGCAGAAAACTCTTGATACTATGCAGAAAGTAAGAGAAGATGATTCTCGCAATCTTAGAGACCTTGCAAATGCCAAATTGAAGTGGGCAAAAGTTGAAAGAGAAAAAGGAATAAAAGCTATAGAAATGTTTAAAACCAATATAAATCAATTATCTCAAAAAGTGCTGAAATTAAATGGAGCTATAGCAGTCTTAGAGGAATTAGTAGTAGAGGTTAGAAAAAGCGTTAAGAGTAACGATTAAGTTGACTTGTAAATTATGTGGACAAGAATATTTTTTAAAATTTAATAGAGAGGCTATATAATCATGGCAGAAAGAAATACAGGTATAGACGGAAGCCAAATTAAGAATCTTTCCATAAGACCTGAAGATTTAAAATTGATAGTAGATGCTCCTACTAATGGACAAGTCCCTAGTTTCGATTCTGCTAGTGAAAATTTTAAATGGGTAGAAAATATAGCAAATTTATCTGATTTAAATGATGTAGAATTTGATTCGGGCACACCTATTGATGATGATTTATTAACCTACGATTCTGGTTCTGGAAAGTGGAAAGCCGAGACAAGTATTTACACTCCGTTATCTGAATGGAATCAAAATGGATTTGAAAATACATCCGATAGCACGTTAGCTTGGACAGACTCCACACCAGATAGAACATTATCTATCCAACCAACTGCTACTTCATTTAATTATTGGATGGCAGGGGTTAAATATACTTCTACTGGCGATACTGTTCAAATAACAGATGTTGAAGGTGTGCATTACATTTATTATGATGGCGATACTCTAACAGCTATAGCAAATCCAGCATTTCTCAATCGTATATCTACCATAGAAACTAAAGTTTTAGTTAGTATTGTTTATTGGAATGCTACTGATAAGGAAGGTATTTATATTCAAGAAGAACGTCATGGTAAAAGTATGTCTCCACTTACTCATTCCTATTTACATTTTACTGAAGGATTAAGATATATAGACGGTCTTGGATTAAATACTTTTTCTGTTGACCAAAATGCTGATGATAACGAAGATGCTCAATTTGGTGTAGATTCTGGAGAAGTTACTGATGAAGATTTACTTAGCACAATTTCTTCTATAAATTCATCTACTGGACTTCCTATTTATTATATGACAGGAGCTACTCCTACTTGGAATAAAGTTCTGAATGCAGGATATAGTGTGATAAAAACAGGCACAGGAGGAGAAGATAGACTTGCTTATAATCAATATACAGGTGGCTCATGGCAATTAACAGAAGTATCTAATGCTGATTTTATATTATGTCATATATTTGCTACTAAAGAAAAAGATAAACCCATGATTGCTATAGTAGGACAGAATGAATATAGTAATAAAAATCAAGCCCGAACAGGTGCGGAATCGGAAATACGAGAACTTATATTAAATGATATTCTTTTTCCTGAAATTAGACCTATAGCTACTATTATTTTTCAAACTAGAGATTCTTATAATAACACAATGAAAGCGAGAGTAGTTTCTACTGCCGATGACGATGATTATATCGATTGGAGAAACGAAATTATATCAAGAGTAAGTATTGGCACGACAGACCATAATTCTTTAACTGGAAAACAAGGCGGAACTACGAATGAATATTATCATTTAACTTCTACAGATTATATAGAATTAAATGAATGGTTAGATAATGTGGTTTTAGGTAGTGATGGAAAATTAACTTTACCTAATGGAGTAGCTATTAATGAATTTTCATCTGATGGCACTTTAGGAGGAGATTCAGATTTAGCAGTTCCAACGGAAAAAGCGGTAAAAGCATATATAGATGCTTTAGGTATAGAAGATTTGATAGATGTAGATTTTGATAGTGGAACACCTGCTGATAATAACGTATTAACCTACGACTCTGCCTCTGGCAAATGGAAATCAGAAGCCCCAGCAGGAGGAATTACAGAACTTTTAGAAGACCTTACTCCTCAACTTGGAGGAGATTTAGATTTAAATGGAAAAAATATAGATTTTCCTTCTGTAGCAAATATATCAGATGTAAAAGATGAAGATAATATGGCAAGCGATTCTGCAACAATGTTAGCTACACAACAGAGTATCAAAAAATATGTAGACGATTCTATAGTAGGAATAAGCACTGATAATATATATGATAATATATTTTTAAACGCTTTTAGAATAGCTGTAAATGGTAGTTTGACTCAATTTAATATGGTTGATGGTGTTGTAGATGAATTTGAAGATGAAAGTGGAGTTGATACTGGAAATTCTACTAATGAAGATTATGATTCTGATAATAATTTATATCAACCTATATCGGGAGGAGAATATACTTCAGATTCTGATACTAAATTACTTTTACATTGTAATGGAATTGACGAATCTCCTACTTTTACAGACGATGGAGAGACAGTCCATGCAGTAACGACAATTGCAGATGCTCAAATAGATACTGCTTATAAGAAATTAGGAACTGCAAGTGGATTATTTGATGGCTCAGGCGATACATTAAGTCTTCAAAATCATGCCGATTTTGTGTTTGGGTCTGGTAATTTCACTATAGATTTATGGGTTAGGTGGTCTACTGTTACTGACAGTTTGTTTTTAAGTAAACGTAATGAAAATGGAGATTTACAGTTGGGGTGGTATTCAGGTAATTATGGATTATGGTTTTCATGGAGCGATAATAGCACTTCAAAAGAGTATTATTCATACACGACTTGGACTCCCTCACAAGATACTTGGTATCATATTGCGGTGGTAAGAAACGATACGAGTATTAAATTATATGTTGATGGAACTGCACTATCTCTTGACCACGATGACGGAGACCCAGGGAATATAACAAACGATGCTACTTATCTTTTATACATAGGTTGCAATCGAGGAACTGGTTATTATTTTCCTGGTCATTTAGATGAAATCAGAATTAGTAGTGTAGCAAGGTGGGTTGAAGATTTCACAACATCTTCAGACATAACTGAGAATATGACATTAATATCTGAAAATACCGAAGCAGAGACACAACCAGACGATACAAGAATAGTAATTTTTGAAGAAGACGTAGATGCAATTACTATAAATACAGATTTAAAAGCATATGCCAGTAGAGATAACGGTGCTAATTGGGTAGAAGCTACTTTGGCAGATGAAGGAGATTATGAATCAGGTAAAAGAATATTGATAGCTAATATAGATGTAAGTGGTCAAGCTTCTGATAAAACAATGAAATGGAAAATAACTACACACAATAATAAAGGTTTAAAAATACATGGTGTAGGGAATTTATGGAGTTAATATGAGAAAAAGATTAACCAACGATAAACAAAGAGAAATGTATAGAGCAAAAGAAAAATTAGATAAATTAATTCAATTATTATTTGAAAAAGAAATTATATCTCCAGAAGATGTAGAGGGATTAGAGGAATAATAATGGACGAACTATTTAAGAATCACTCACAAAAAATAAAAATTTATTTGGCAACTGAAACGATAGATGACCCATATGAGAAAAATGTTAGTTTAACTGAACTTAATCCTATTCCGATAAAAGCCATAGTAACAGATTTAACATTTGCTAAAGTTCAATACGCAATGCCTGGAATTATAACTGATAAAGCGAAAGAGATAATTGTTAAAAAGAAGTATCGCTCTTTGCTTGAGAAATCATATAAAATACAAATACTTGGAGATACCGATTATTACGAGGGATGGAAATCTAACTCTAAGATGCAAATTCGTGAAGAAGGTAATTATCTTAGATGTTACATATATATAAAGAAGGTTTGAAATGAGTAAAGAAAAATTTAATCTAATAGCAGAAGTAGTAGATTGCTGGTGTGAGAATGACATAAATAAAATATACTTCCTTTTAAAAGTTAATGACAAACTAACACTTATAGAAAGAAGGATAATAGATTATAATTTTAAGACTAAGGAGAAGAAAAAGTGAAATTTACAATTACGCCAATTTTTAATACTCAAGAGATTATAAATTCGACTATTAAAAAAGATTGGTTTGAATTCCAATTAAGAGCCTTCGCTTTAGGCAAAAGAATGGCTCTTTATATGCAACATTATATTAATGCTAATAGAAAAAGACAAGGCGGAACTGGAAATTTAGCGAAAGCAATTACTTTTGAGGGGCTTAGTGTTCCTGGAACAGTTTCTTGGGGAGTAGGTAATATTGACTTGTTGAATACGAGGGCTAAGTATTGGTATGTTATTAATTATGGAAAAACTGTGGGCGGAAAAGCTTTCGTCCCTCCTGCTAATACTGGCAGTTTTGGCGGTAATCCTCCTGATTCCAATAAGATAGGAAAAGGAACAGAACAATGGACACATCCTGGAAAATACTTTATGAGACCGAAAAGGGCGGTTCGTCCAATTAATTATATAGAATCAACTTATCATAGAATGAATAAGGAAATTATTATATTATTAACTAAATCGAGAAAGGGTTAATCGTGGGAAATTATAGATACAGTCGTAATATAGAAGCATCACTTATCGATTATTTAAAAGAACAATTTGCAATAGATTGGACTGGTATTTCTGTAGAAAAGACTTTCGCAAAAATACATACCCTACCTTTACCAAGTATATGTATAAGATTATCTACAACAGTTCATGAGAAAGCAGAAATTGGCGATAATGCCACTATAAGAAATCCTCTAATCTTAATTGACATCTTTGGCACTTCAGACGGAAATCGCTTAGATTTAAAAGATTATATTGTAGAAAAAATAAAAGCAGGATGTCCTTATTATGATTATGTAATTGCTAATGGAGCAACGCAAAGCAAAACTTTGAATGGACGAATACGAGTTTTAAATATTGAGGATAGTCCAATTAATTTTGATATAGAGAAAGATAAACTCGACACTCATGACCGTTTTCGACATCTTTTAGAATTATCAATTACTATTGGCAAAGTGGAGGCTTAAAAATATGGAAAAATTAACATTGAAAGAAAGAGTAGCACAATTAGAAGTTAAAATAGAGAGTTTAACTTTATCAATAAAAAATCATTCAAGTGCTCATGTAATAGACAGAATAATACAAGCTATTACATTAGCAGGAATGATATTAGTGATTTTTTTATTAAAAATTGTAGTTTTTTAAATAGATAAGTAGGGTGCAATTTAAATAGATATGTAAGAAGAATGCTATTCTTATAGGAGAAGAAAGCATTTAAACATTAAATTCTACATAGGAGGTAGAAAAATATGATACCAAGTTCATTGTATAAGCCAAGAATATTTCCCATTAAGGGAAAAGTAGACCCTGCTGAAATAGACAGGGCACAAGCTATCGATAAAACTTCTACTCTCAACAGAGAGAAAATAGAAGAGATAGGAAATGCTTCGATTGTAGGTTACATAAAGAAAAGTCCTACAATTGGATATAGGTTAACTCAGTATGAATACGGTTCAATCGAATTTTTCCAAAAGTTAGTTAATACCGCTACATTAGGTGAAATTGGAGAAACTGCTATTACGTTGAATGATTTTAAAACTCCATATTTTGATATATGTGCGTATTTGACTGATGACGATGATACGTTTAAGCAGACAAAGCACTTTCCTACCATGAAAACTGCTGGATTTTCATTTTCAATCGGAGACCCACAGGCTATAATGGAAAGAAGTTTTGATTTCGTTGGAGAAGAAGCTATTATTTGGCAAGGGGATAATAAGTATTTTATCTATCAAGAACATGATGCTGGTAGTGCTGGAGACGATACAATTACTTTAGATAACACTGCTGTTGTAGACCCTGATATTGCCGACCAATATATGGTAAGAGTAGTTAGAGTAACAGATGCTGGAGTTACTACGGTTTTAAGCAAGGCAGATGGAGATTATACGGAAGATGCTACTACTGTAACTATTGCTACTATCGATACGGATGATAGAATTAAGCTGTATTACACTTCATCTACAGCACCAACTGTTCAGTTTACGCCTAATACTGTAGACCCAGAAGCATTACTTGGGGATAGTGTGGATATTTATCTATACATTCCTGCGAGTAGCAAACCTAGTTCTTCAGATTATATTTATAGATTACAGAGCGTAACTTTAGATGTTAGATTTGATAGACAGGATTTAAGGGAAATAGGAAGTAAAGATGTGAAACAAAGAGGAGTTAGAGATACTACCGTAACAGTAACATTAGGTAGAATTCTTGAAGATGCTACTGTAGAGGAAGTTCTTCGAGGAGTGGCTACTGGTTATGGTAAAATAGATGTTTCTAAATTGTCAGATGAAATAGCTTTGATAATTAAAGTGTATAGCGACAATACCAAAGACACTTTAAAATATGGATATATAGCTACTGGATTATCTCCCACAGAGTTGCGTGGCAGTGCTAGTGTAAACGAATACATTAGGCAAGATGCTACTCTTGAAGGAGAAGATTTATCGATAACAAAAGATACCACATTGTTAGGTAGTTTATAATAAGTAATTATTGGAGAGGAATGTCTTTCTGTGGGATACTGTGGAAAGACTTTCCTACTCCTTATTGAAAAGTGAGGAATATCATGAGTGAGGAATTGAGGGTAAGTAAAAAATATCTGGAAGAAATAATAAGAAAAGCCTCGAATAGTCTAGTCGGAAGGTGCATGAAACGTTTTGAGATTTTTGATAACAATGCCGATATTAAAAAAGCTATAAAAGAGCTAATTTATGAATCATATAGAGATTCAAAAGGTCTTATAGAATCATTTGAAAAAGGAATAAAATTTATAGAACCCAAAGAAGAAAAATAATCTTTGGGTATTTTTTTATAAAAAAGTAAGGAGGAGTAATGGCAGAAGAAAAAAAAGGAAAGAAAGAATTAGCTAAGGAGTTCGTAAAAGAACTGAACGATATAGAAGAAGGCAAAATAGGTGAAGAGTTGATTAAAAATAATAAGATGAAATTCAAAGTAGGAGATAAAACCTATAGGGTAAGAAAACCTAATTATGACGAACAATTAGTAATAGAGAAATTTAGACGTGAGGAATATTTAAAATTAGTTAATGATAAAAATATGTTATTTAAAAAACAATGGATAGAGAAATACAAAGCAAAAGGTATTGATATTGAGAAGATGGAAAAAGACATGATAAGATTGCAGAGCGAGATTGAAGCTATAATGTTGAGAGCATCAAAAGTTAACAATAAAAATGATATAAAAAAGTTAGAAGAAGACAAGGATAAATTAAAGGTAGAACAGCAGTGCATAAACATAGAAAAGACAGATTTATTGAGTCATTCTATAGAAGACCAGTTAATGATTGTTGTAAATTCTTATTATACCTATATAGCATTAGAAAAACTAGAAAAGGGAGAATGGCATAAGGTTTTTTCTGATTACAAGTCTTTTGCAGAATCGGAAGATACAAAACTGATAAATCTAGCATTTTATTATGTAAATTACTTGATTTATCCTATACCTTTTGAGTAAAAATGAGAGAAACTATTCTAAGAAAATTAGCAGGGTCATCAAAATATCAATGCTTATATGTGAGAGCAAAAGAGTTGGGACATATTAGATTTTTTGACAATGATAGAGATTTATCTAGGATTCAAATTTTGTTTCTACAATGGCTTCAGATATATTATTCTCTATATTATGACCTTGCTATGAAAGAAGATTATATTAGTGAAGATGTTATTAAATCGGAATTTAGAACAGATTGTTATTTATTGTATAAAAGTAAAGAAAAATATTCTAAAGAAAAAAGTTCAAAACAAAGAGATAATGTAGAAAAAACAGAAGTAATTTTTAAGCGAAAATAGGAAGTGGAATAAATGAATAAACAATATCTTATAAGCTTTTTAGCCACAATGCAAGGAGAAAAGGTAGTAGTTAGTGGCTTAAAGCAAATAGAAAGAACACAAA